>OGXL01002565.1_pt1 | contig 13291 bp, 17 predicted proteins | sample 1576311 | NCBI WGS metagenome assembly OGXL01 (sample SAMEA3541564, study PRJEB24748) | human gut metagenome | biome: human gut; feature: human-associated habitat; material: faeces | place: China | collected 2012 | reverse complement strand
CTTCAAGTACCACTCCGACGAGGAGGAGGTGGCGCTGCTGCGTCACATGTGTGAGGTTCATTTTCCGCATATGGCGCACGGCCTGCACTACATCTCCCGTTCCCGGTTCTCCTTTTGTCCGAATCATAGAAGCGCCCTCCTGAATTCTCCGAAGGGCTTCGCCCAAATCTTTTGCACCGCAGACAAAGGGTACCTGAAATTTCCGTTTGTCAATGTGGTAGACATCGTCTGCCGGTGAGAGGACTTCGCTCTCATCTATGTAATCAATTTCAATGGCTTCCAGTATCTGTGCTTCCGCGAAATGACCGATTCTGCATTTCGCCATAACCGGAATGGACACCGCTTCCTGAATACCCTTTATCATTTTCGGGTCACTCATTCTGGCCACACCGCCTGCAGCCCGTATATCAGCCGGAATCCTCTCCAGGGCCATAACAGCGCAGGCTCCCGCTTCTTCTGCAATCTTTGCCTGTTCCGGGGTGGTGACGTCCATAATCACTCCGCCTTTTAACATCTGTGCCAACTGCTTATTTAATGCATATCTCTCATTTACCATTTCCAATCTCTCCCTTTCTTTTGTGATTGATATGCATCTTAAACCAAAACTGTCCTTGTTAAAATATCCAGTTTATTTATTTTTAAGCAGTCCAGTTTTCTTTTTCTCCTGTTTTCTATGCTTTCAGGTATCCAAAAGCTTCTCCTACTTTTCCCCCGTCCAAAAGATAGGCTTTCATTTTTCTCTGCAAAGAAGTATCTTCCGGCAGTTCCTCCAGGGAATTTCCCCTTTTCTGGAAAACCCATTCCAGCACTGCGTCTGATTCCCAATGCACTTTATCCACTTCAAAAAGCGCCTGAAAGTTTAAAATTCGGGAATTCGGAGGCAGTAAATCCTTTAAAGCAGGACTTAAAATCCAGGATTCACAGGTATACGGCGCCTGTCTGTAATTTGGATAGTACCTTTCAAAAAATTCCCGAGCCTGGTGTAAAGATTCCTGTACTTTCTCACTGCTGATGTCCGCATCCGAGGGAATATGTACCGCAATGGTCTTTTTTTCCTTCTGTGTGCACATCTCATACTCCAGCTCTCCCAAGCGGAACAACTGCAGAGAAAGCTGTCTGCCTGTCCAGAAATCCCGGTCAAATCCATAACAGCCATAGCTGACCTGATGTTCCTGTACAAAGCGCCAAAAGCACTTCATAGTTTCTGCAAAAATTTCTTCTGAAATTCCCAGATTTTCATATTTTTCATAGGTATACCCACAGGCTGTCAGCATGCAGAGCAGCATGTTCATGCCTTTCTTATCTGTCTGCAGCAGGTTCTTCAAACCTTCTCTTGCATCCTCCCAGCAAAAGGGGTCTGTGAGATTTTTCAGTATCTGCTGCAGGTTTCCGTCCTTTGACAGGTTTCCCCTTGTCTGCTTTGCTGTTTCTTCTAATTCCTGTAAGACTTCCCCGGAAAAGCCTGTAAGTTCTGCGATTTCTCTCCATGTTTTCATGTTGTTTTTCCCCCTTTTTCTTTACATTTTAACAGGCTGCAAGGTGGGAATCCACATATCACTTCTGACTGTTCCAACCCCAGAATCCTCTGCTACTTCTTTTCGCAGTTTTTCTATCAATCTTTGAAGAAATGTCTCATATTCCTTGACCGTTTCTACTGCCTTTAATTCCTCTATAGAATCTCTTAATCCTTTATACATGTATCCTTCCCCATCTCAAATAAAATAAAAACAATGGGTCTAAAACATAAATGCTTCCTTCTTTCCACTCAATGGCCCTGTAAATTTCTTCTTTTTCTTCCAGAATTGTCTGAAGGTTATTCAGATGACTTTTTACTGATTGCTTGTCTGGTTTGGATGTCTCTGCCGAAAGAAGTTTTATAATTCGATTGTAAATCATATCAAAATCTAATTCCATAAGAGGAGGATTTTTTGCTAAAGATTCTACAATCAGGCCATACAAATCCAATTCCTTGCCTTCTGAAGTCCGAAACAGCTTTCTTTGCTTTCCTCTTGGATTTGGACCTTTTGCCATAACGCTCACTACATCTGCATAGTTAAAATTAACCGTTGTAAATCGATAGGCTTCCTCTAATAAATCTTCTCTGACTGCCTCTTCTCCCTTATCTTCCAGAAGGGTACAAATACTCAGACAGATATACTGCATGAGCTGGGGGGAAGTGAGACATTCCACAGCCAGCTTCTCCGCCACTTCATCTGCAATCTCAATACGAAGCTGCTCAAATCCTTTTAAAGCAATCTGTTTTAAATCTTCCTCCTTCCAGGTTTCAATATTAATCAGACTTAATCTTCCCGATAAATCTGCGTTTTGGCGAATAGCGTCATCTGCTCTGTGAGGCAACGACACCACTACAGCCTTTAATTCTCTGCGAATAGCATCTTTGAGCTGTTGTGCCATTTTCATCTGCATTTCCCTGGACGCATAATGAAAATCATCAATAACCAAAACTTTTTCATTTTCCTTGTAGTACTGAATCACTTTATCTTTTGAGAGCACATACCGCTCTTTTTTGCTGTCACTTTCCCTGCTGTTATTTTCTTTTATTTCCTTCTCTGTAGTAATTTCCCCTGTATAGGGCAACCCCACTTTTGCTGCTGCTATAGCCCAGAAATCTGAATCGCTGTTAAAATCCACTCCGGAAATCTCTACAATATTATCAAATCCTATAACTTTTTCACATAATATGGTTTTCCCCATTTTCGATGGTCCAATCAGAGAGGTCAGACATCCCGCTGTTCTTAATGCCTGTTTTAATCGTAATTCGTAGGAAATTCCTGTATTTTCATAATTCCGGGAAACATAAGTATATTCTGGATAAGCCCCTGGTTTAAATACATTTTCTGCTTTTAATCCCATTTTGTTGCCTCCTGTTATAAATTACTATAATTATAACATATTTTATTACTTTTTAAACATTTTATTGTTTTTTCTATCTTTTTTATAAAGAAAAACAGTACAAAAATACAAATCATCCGCATAAATAGAGCATTTAGAGGAATTTAAAAGAAAAAATATCAAGCAATTTACAACGAAATTACAACAAACGAAAGAGCCTTATTTAACGACTTATGCAAAGAAATACAGAGTTATGGAAGAACACACTTGAAACAGAGTGACTTTTTCTATGCAGTGAAACAGCAGATGATTTCATTTCTGCTTGATTACCTCAAAACTTATTCGTCTATGGTTTGTCAAGGGCTTGCTGCATAAGCAATGCTGAATAGCGCCCTTTGCAAATCATGGACTGATAAGTAACTTTTCAAAAGCAGAAAAGAAATGACAATGCTTATAATTGCATGATATAATGCCGATAAAGACAAGCGGGATTTGGAGGGATAAAATGGACAGACCTATTACGACATTATTTATGCTGATGTCTGTTGACGGGAAAATCAGCACAGGAGCAACAGATGATTTAGATGTGGACAAAGATTTCCCTAAAATTATGGGCGTTCAAGAAGGACTACACCAATATTATGAGATAGAGCAGACAACAGATTTATGGTCGCTCAACTCTGGCAGAGTACAGGAAAAGATTGGTATCAACATGAAAGAACTGCCGAACAAGTCGCCTGTTTCCTTTGCGATAATTGACAACAGTCATTTGACTGAACATGGTATTCGCTATTTTTGTGCCTTATCAAAAGAATTTGTGTTGATTACTTCCAATATAGACCATCCAGCATTTCAGATAAAGGAAGTCAATCTTCATATTATTTATCAAAGTGAGCTGTCTTTGACAGATGCTCTTGCAGAACTTAAGTCAGATTAAGTTTTTGTAACCAGGCAGTTGAAGCCAATGGAGGAAACGTATACTTTTTAATAGCTAATACCTCGTGGACAAATAAACAAATTGCATTTTGGAGGAGAGGTGATATAATGATTAGAATTGAAAAAATCAATGCGAAGAATATATGGGATATACTAAAACTGCATGTGAGCAAGGAACAGGAATCGTATGTTGCACCAAATGAGTTGAGTATCATAGAAGCATATGTTGCAATAACAGGAAATGGACATGCCTTTCCGTTTGGTATTTTTGAAAATGAAATTCCTGTTGGTTTCTTGATGATAGGCTATGATGTAGATGAATCCTTTGATAATCCACCACACATTGCTTATGGCAATTATAGTATCTGGCGATTGATGATTGACGAAAAATATCAGAATAAAGGATACGGAAAAGAAGCAATTTGCTTAGCTTTAGAGTTTATTAGAACCTTCCCATGTGGTAAAGCAGAATATTGTTATTTGTCTTATGAACCTGAAAATGTAAATGCGAAAAGACTTTATTCAGAGTTTGGCTTTATAGAAAATGGTGAAATGGATGACGAAGAAATAGTAGCAGTTTTAAAGTTATAACATTCTGATAATAAGGAAATGCGTAAGCCTTGTGAACGATACATATGATTGATTTCAATTATGTTTCCGAATGGCTCATTAACGTATTAAATTCAAATTTGAGGAGGAAATTATGAGCGACTTTAGCATTAGAGAAATGCTTGCTATGCAACAGACATTACAAGAAAAATATAAAGATAAGTGGGAACCAATTTGTTCTGAAGCAGGTAAGCATAAATTGTTGTGGATGATTGGTGAAATAGGCGAAGTTGTCGATATTATTAAGAAAAATGGAGACATCAAACCATTTGAAGATAGTGAGTTGCGAAAACATCTCATTGAAGAAATGGCAGATGTTCTGATGTATTACAACGATGTCCTCCTTTGCTATAGAATTAGTGACAAGGAACTTAAAGAAGCATATACAACTAAATTTGAAAAGAATATGAAACGCTGGTAATGCAATACTGTTCTGAATCACACACGGGGGTAGTTTTATGCTCTATGTAACCGGCTGTCTGGAAGAAGCCGGTGTAATCTTCACCAGTACAGGGGTTTGTCAAGTTTTTTGTGTAAGTTTTAAAAAAATTTTTACGGGGAGGGACACCTCCCTATTTTCTATTAGTATGCTTTCACGAATTGACTTTTTAAAGTATCCTTAACAAGCAGTTCCATTTCATCGTTTAGTTCTCTTGATTCCTGATAGGCCAAAACGAGCATGTCATACGCATCTATAAGAAGCTGTGCTTCTTCTTCCTGGTCAGCACAATCAAGGTTTTTTAAGCGATGATGGAGTTTGTTCCATCTTTCATGAAATTCAGTCATTACAATCCTCCATTTTCATACTTACGGATTCTTTCCTGAAGCTTTTCATCCATATCCAGCTGGTTACGCACAAGCGCCCAGTTGTTCAGGGGACGTCCATTCCATTTTTTATACAGTTCTGTTATACGCAGGTACAACAGCTTAAACAATGCATTTTCGTTTGGCAATACCCCTTTTTTGGTTACTTTACGGAAACTGGAATTGACGCTTTCTACCGCATTTGTAGTATATAGGATTTTCCTTACCGCACTCCCATATTGAAAAAGCTGGGCAACATGCTGCCAGTTGCGTACCCACACATCCACCGCTCCGGGATATTGGCTCCATGCCTGTTTAAAGCGTTCAAATTCGGCTTCTGCGCCTTTCAGGCTGGCTGCTCCGTACACTTTCTTCAACTGCGCTGTAAAACGTTTATAATCTTTATTCGGTACATACTTTATGGAATTGCGGATAAGATGTACAATACATCTTTGAACGGTTACGTTTGGAAAGATTGCTTTTGCCCCATCTTCCAGTCCGCTTACCCCATCCATAGAGAGGAACAGCACATCTTCAACGCCACGGCTCTTGATTTCATCAAAGATCTGCATCCATTGATGCTTGCTTTCTGACTCACTGAGCCAAAGACCCAGAATGTCTTTTTGCCCGTCCACATCATATCCCAAAATCACATAGACTGCATAATTCTTTGTTTCATAATCCTTACGGATGGCCACGTACAGGCAGTCCACAAATAAGAATGTATAAAACTTCTTCAGAGGGCGGTTCTGCCATTCTTCAAGCTGTCCCAGGACACTGTCTGTGATTTCAGAGATTGTCTCGTGGGATATTTCAAATCCATAGATATCTTCAATGGTATCCGCAATATCACGCTGGCTCATTCCTTTTGCATACATTGCCAGAACTTTATCTTCGATTGCAGAGACATCTCTTTTTCTTTTTGGCACAACGATAGGCTAAAAGGTTCCCTCACGGTCACGAGGAACCTCAATGGGAACATCCCCAACGGTTGTTTTTAAAGTCTTTTTTGTATAACCGTTTCTTCTGTTTACAGTTTCCTTTTCGCCCCGTTCATTGTTGGAATAGCCTAAGTGGCTGTTCATCTCACCTTGGAGCATCGCTTCAAACATGGGACCAAAAATATCTTTTAAAGCATCCTGCATTTCTTCTACGCTTTTTGGCTGGTACTGTTCGAGAATTGCCTTTGCTAGCTGCTGATTGGGTTTTAATTCTTTTTTCTTTCTTGCCATACTGAATGTGTTCATCCTTTTCTAATCCTTTCTTATTATCTTAACACACTCTGTAAATCAAACAAAGTGTGTAAGTTTTAAGATTTACTTTTCTTAACTTACACACTTTATTTTACACCCTCGTTTTTCTTTATAGAAAAGAGGCCTTCTCAGCCTCTCTCCTTCTCTATCTTTCTTAAATTTTCCTCTGCCGCACAGACAGTCTCTTCATAATGCTGAATTTTTTTATCCAACAGATGCAAAGATTCCTGCATCTCTTCCAGACGCATACGCAACTGCTCTCTCTGCTCCTCTAAAATAGCTTTTCTGGCACGGGCCGTTTCTTCGCCCTGCTGGTAAAGCGCCACATACTCAATCAGTGCTTCAATCTGCACTCCGGCCTTCCGCATGCACTTCATAAGCTGTATCCAGCCGCAGGAGGCTTCGTCATAGTCGCGAATTCCGCTTTTGGTTCTGGGAACCGGAGGAATCAGACCGATTCTCTCATAATACCGCAGGGTATCCGCTGAAATATCGTATTTTTTACTGGCTTCCGCAATGGTCATACACTACCATCCTTTCTTAAAGTCCTGCAGGCTGCTTCAGTTTCTCGGCAAAATCTTGCATGGCATGAGAAATCTGCAGCATCTGAGGACAAACTGCCTCACAGCTTTTACAGCCGATACAGGCCGCCGGACGCTTCTCTTCTTCCAGGGCGTCCGCTGCCATCTGGACAATGATGTTATTGGCAAAACGCATTTCATTATACATGGAAAGCAAAGTAGGAATGTCCAGTCCTTTGGGGCAGTGCGTTACACAATAACGACAGGCTGTACAGGGAAGCGTGTCCAGCATACTGTCTGTCACCTCTGCCAGCACCTTCTGTTCCCCTTCACTTAAAGGTTTATCCTCCTCATAAGTGTGGATATTTTTCTCCATCTGCTCCATGTTCGACATTCCGGATAAAACCACAGTCACACCAGGTACGCTCTGAAGGAAGCGGAAAGCCCATGCCGGAATTTCTTCCTCCGGACGAAGCGTTTTCAGCTTTTCTGTATTTTCCTCTGAAAGCTGTGCCAGACGTCCTCCTCTTAAAGGTTCCATGACCCAGACAGGCATATGATACGCATTTAAAAGCTCTACCTTGGCTTTTGCGTCCTGCAGTTTCCAGTCCAGATAGTTTAACTGAATCTGGCAGAATTCCATATGCTCTCCGCAGGCTTTCAGAAAACGCTCCAGTGTCTCATATCTGGCATGTGCGGAAAAGCCCAGATGACGGATTCTGCCTGCTTTCTTCTGCTGCAGCAGATATTCCAGAATTCCATATTCAGGATTCAGATAGGCATCTATGTTTTTCTCATACACATTGTGCAAAAGGTAAAAATCAAAATACTCCACGCCGCATTTTTTCAGCTGCTCTTCAAAAATTTCCTCCACCTTGTTCATATTGGACAAATCATAGCCCGGAAATTTACTGGCCAGACAGTAGCTGTCTCTTGGATATTTGCGCAGCAGTTTTCCCATAACCACTTCCGACTGTCCATTGTGATAACCGTAAGCCGTATCAAAATAATTCACACCGTTTTCTATAGCGCGGGCAATCATTTCCGCAGTTCTTTCTTCGTCAATGGCTGCATCCGGCTGGTCTCCCAGTGTGGGCAGGCGCATAGCGCCAAACCCCAGGGAAGAAAGTTTTAAGTCCTGAAATTCTTTATATATCATCTCTTTTGTCCTCCTGTCTGCTCTTCTTAGGACAGCATACTCCTTGAAGTTCACTCTAAGTCAAGCAGTTTTTTCAGAAAAACAAATTTTATGTTTCCAACAAGGTTATCAGTCTGCTGGTACCCAGGCGGTCTGCACCCAAAGCCAGAAATTTCTCCGCATCTTCCACAGAAGAAATTCCTCCGGCTGCTTTCACCTTCATCTGCTCTCCCACATGTTTTCGCATCAGCTCTACATCTGCAAAAGTAGCGCCGCCTGTGGAAAACCCCGTAGATGTCTTAATGTATTCTGCACCGGACCGGGTGACTACACGGCACATTTCCAGCTTTTCGTCTTCTGTGAGCAGACAGGTTTCTATAATCACCTTTAAAACTTTCCCGCCGCAGGCCTGCTTCACAGCCTGGATTTCCTCCAGCACCCGGTCATAATCCCGTTCCTTTACCATGCCCAGATTGATCACCATATCTATTTCATCTGCACCGTTCTCCACGGCGTCTCTGGTTTCCAAAACCTTTACAGCCGTTGTGGTATTTCCATTGGGAAATCCAATAACCGTGCAGATGTTTACTTTGTTCTGCACGTACTCCTTTGCCCTTTTTACATAGCAGGGCGGAATACACACCGACGCGGTCTGATATTTCATTCCTTCTTCACAAATCCTGCGAATTTCTTCCCAGGTGGCTGTCTGTTTTAACAATGTATGGTCCAGTCTGCTTAATAGTTCTCTTTTTTCCATGTAAGCTTCTCCTTTTGTCCTTTTACAGAAGTTCTTTTAACAGGGAAGTACCAATGGTTCCTTCCGGCATTGCTACGCCGAAATTGTCTGCAATGGTAGCGCCAATTACGGCAAACGTATCACTGACCCCCAGATTTTTCCCCTCCTTCATAGAAGGAGAATAGGCCAGAAACGGCACCTGTTCTCTGGTGTGGTCTGTTCCTGTATACGTCGGGTCATTGCCATGGTCAGCAGTGAGAATCAGCAAATCATCTTCCCGCAGCACAGAAAGCAACACACCCAGCTTTTCATCAAAACGCTCCAGTTCCTCTGCATATCCCCGGACATTTCTTCTGTGTCCCCACAGCGCATCAAAATCCACCAAATTGGTAAAACACAGCCCTGTAAAGTCTCTTTTCGCAAGGTCTATTGTCTGTTCCATGCCGTGTACCGAGCTTTGAGATTTATTGGATTCTGTCAGCCCCTGTCCGTCAAAAATATCGTAAATCTTTCCCACGGAAATCACGGAAAGTCCGGCTTCTTTTAAGCTGTCCAGCGCCGTTTTTCCATAGGGTTTTAAGGCATAGTCATGGCGGTTTGCCGTCCGCTTAAACGCTCCTTTTTTCTTTCCGGTATAGGGTCTTGCAATGACGCGTCCCACCTTCCACTCATCCCGCATGGTCAGTTCTCTGGCGATTTCACAGTAATGGTACAGGGTTTCCAGTCCCATGGTTTCTTCATTGCCGCAGATTTGGAGAACCGAATCTGCAGAAGTGTACACAATCAGTTTTCCTTCCCGGATTTCCTGCTCTGCCAGTTCTTCTAAGATTTCTGTTCCGCTGGCGCTTTTGTTTCCAATAATGGTTCTGCCTGTACGCTGTTCCAGTTCCCGGATGAGTTCCGGTGGAAAGCCGTTTTCCGTAAAAGTTTTGAATGGTTTTGTCACATACAGCCCCATCATTTCCCAGTGTCCCGTCATGGTATCCTTGCCGCAGCTTCTCTCCTGCAGTTTCATATAGCAGGCCATTGGACGTTCCGCTTCCGGAATATTCTTCAGTTTATGAAGATTGGCAATGCCCAGTTTCTGCAGATTTGGAATCCGAAAATTCTCTTTTTTCTCTGCAATATGCCCTAAAGTGTCCACCCTGATATCTCCGTATTTTTCAGAATCCGGCATAGCCCCGATTCCCAGGGAATCCAGTACAATGGTAAAAATTCTCCGATACTTCATGTGCACCCTTCCTTTCTGTATGGTTCCAAGTTTATGCGTGATTTCTGTCCCTTTCCTCTTCCGGCATTTCCAGATTTTTTCCCGAAAATCCCAGGGGAAGCAACTCCTCTAAAGTATATTCTTCCCATGTTTTGTCGCCTTTTCCCAAAAGAATCCGAAACTCTTTTGGCTCGCAAAATTCCATAAACACCTGTCTGCATACACCGCAGGGCGCTGTCAAGTCTGTTGGTTCTCTCCCTTCCATACCGCCCACAATGGCAATGGCAGCAAACGCTCTGACTCCCTCAGAAACTGCCTTAAAAACTGCAGTCCGTTCCGCACAGTTGGTAGGACTGTAGGCAGCATTTTCAATATTGCAGCCGGTAAAAATCTGTCCCTCCTTTGTCAGCAGCGCCGCCCCTACCTGAAAATGAGAATAAGGGGCATACGCAAAGGTTCTGGCCTCCAAAGCCCGATTCACTAAAGTTCTTTTTTCCTGTTCTGTCATACACTTTCCCTGTCTTTCTGAATCAGCAGACGAATTCCCTCTACTGCTACGCGAATCGCCGTTTCCGTGTCATGTACAATGGGGTTCTCAAGCCCCTGCTTTTCTCTCTCCTGGTTTCCTATCACCAGCAGGTCTGTTCCCACTCGCACTTTCAGATAATTTCCCACAATAAACAGTGCAGCGGATTCCATTTCTGAGGCTTTACAGCCCATGCGCAGCCAGGCTTCCCACTTGTTCAGCAGTTCATAACTCACCGGTTTTGTCTCCGGCTCGTGCTGTCCGTAAAACGCATCTTTGCACTCCACCACACCTGTGTGGTAAGTACAGCCGCAGCGTCCGGCCGCCTCCACCAGTGCGTTTGTTACCTGCAGATCAGGTACTGCCGGATATTCAATGGGCGCATATTCCTTGCTGGTTCCCTCCATACGGATAGCGCCTGTGGCAATCACAAGGTCGCCCCCCTTTACTTCTGTATCCATACCGCCGCAGGTTCCCACACGGACAAAGGTGTCCGCGCCGCATTGCACCAGTTCCTCCAGAGCAATAGACGCCGAAGGCCCGCCGATTCCCGTGGAAGTCACACTGACTTTTTCTCCGTCCAGATATCCGGTATACGTCTTGTATTCCCGGCTGTCTGCAATGAGTACAGGATTGTCCAGATATTTTGCGATTTTCTCACATCGCTTGGGATCACCGGGCAAAATTACATACCGTCCTACGTCCCCTCTGCGAATCTGTAAATGATACTGAAGTCCTGCTTCCCCTGAATAGTTTTGCATAATACCGTCTCCTCTCATGAAAAATTTTTTCTATTTGCTGTTACATGGGCGTCCCCACCTCAATCAAATTACCGTCCAAATCGTAAAACCGAACCACTTTCTGTCCCCAGCTATGGGTCATAAGCCGGTTGACATATTCGATATCGGGATAACGTTCCTCAAGTTTTTCCACAAACGCCTCTATATCCCGCTCTTCAAAATAAAGTTCACAAGAATTGCTCTTTTGCACAATTTCTTTTCCCACAAAGTCTCTCCAGATTTTTTCGTCCTGAAGCACCAGACCTTCTGTTAAAATCATATTTCCCTCATGATTTAATATCGTATCCAGTCCAAATAAATCATGGTAAAACTCCCTGGATTTTTCAATATCTTTCACAACCACCAACACATTTTTCAATTTCATCAGACGTCATCTCCTACTCATACAAAAACAGCAGTTTTTCCTCTTTCAAATACAGCCTTTCCGGTATCTTTCCCGCATTCTCCCACAAATATTTGGAAACCTTCCAGTCAATCCTCTGTTTTCCTTTTGGACTTGCCAGAAAAGAAATATTATACTCAAACATATCCTCCGTCACAATGGGCTTTTGCAAAGGAAAGCACAGACAATTTTCCTCTTCTTTTATCAGAAATTCATGGGCGCGGACCGCCACGGATTTTATGCCTTCCGTGCTGCGGTTTTGAATCGGAAAGGCTATGTCCCAGTCTGGTACCACAATCTCATTTTGTTCTCTTGTCTGCACATCGGCGATATTCTTGCATCCGGTAAGACGTGCTGTCACCTTTGTCCGTGGATTTTGAAACAGCGCTTTCGTTTCCCCCTGCCCCACAATCCGGCCATGGTCCATGACCAGCATTTCCTCACTCATGCGATAAATCTCATCTCTACTATGAGAAACCAGAATCACCGTTCCGGAATACTCTTTCAAAAATTCCATCATCTCTCTTTGAAGCTGATCCCGCAGATATACGTCCAGCGCAGAAAAAGGCTCATCCAGAAGAATCACCTCCGGCTCGCATATCATCATTCTGGCCAGTGCGGCTCTCTGCTGCTGTCCTCCTGAGAGTTCGTGGGGAAGGCGTTTTTCCAGACCTTTTAATTGAAATTTTTCCATATACTGTGCCGCCTTTTGCCTCTTTTCCCTGGGGCTTCCCAAAAGACCTGCCATAATATTTTCTTCCACCGTCATGGTTGGAAAAAGGGCATAATTCTGAAACAGATATCCTACCTTCCTTTTCTGGGGTTTTTCACAGATTTTTTGTTCCGTATCCAGTAACGTTCTGCCACAAATGACAATTTTCCCTTCATCTGCGCTTTCCACTCCTGCCAGACTTCGCAGCAGCAGACTTTTTCCGCTTCCTGACGCCCCCAGAATCCCAATGCGGCGGCAGTTGCTGGAAAACTCTACAGCAAGCTGAAACCTTTCCAACTTTTTCTTTATTTTCACTTCCATAAACATACACCTCTTGGCCCCATCCGAAATCTGCCCCTTTCGGTAAACTTTTACCAGTGTTTTCTCCGCTTTCCTTTGCTGCCTGTCACCAGGTTCATAACCAGCAGGATTCCAAACGCTGCCACAAGCACAATAGCGACCCAGAAGCCTGCCGTGGCATAATCTCCGTCCTGAATTACCATAGCGATTTTCTGGGATATGGTTCCTGTTTTTCCCGGAATATTTCCCGCCAGCATAGAAGTGGCACCATATTCTCCCAGCGCCCTGGCAAAGGTCAGCACGGTTCCCGCAGCCACACCCGGTCCGGCAGTGGGAAGCACCACCTTCCAGAAAATTTTTGTCTCAGACATGCCCAAAGTGCGGGCCGCATAAATCAGATTGGAATCTATCTGTTCAAAAGCCCCCCTGGCATTGCGGTACATCAGGGGAAAGGCAATCACCACTGCCGCCAGCGCATTGAGAGCGCCCGGGGGCATCTGTCCAACGACGA
>OGXL01002540.1_pt1 | contig 13386 bp, 15 predicted proteins | sample 1576311 | NCBI WGS metagenome assembly OGXL01 (sample SAMEA3541564, study PRJEB24748) | human gut metagenome | biome: human gut; feature: human-associated habitat; material: faeces | place: China | collected 2012 | reverse complement strand
GTATTATCAATAATCTCAATCTCACAATTATAAAGTGAAGCGATATATTCTATCAACTCAAAACCAAGTCGCAATAGCCTATCTTTATATAAAACAACAACCTTTTCAACCTGATTTTGAGAGATTCGTCTGATCAATTCCTGAAGCCCTTTTTTCTTATAATTAATCCCAGAACCGATATCACTTATTATCTCAAACGGCTGCCCTTTTGCCAGAAGATATTCTCATGATTTCCTGTAACGCTTTCCATGCAAGTTCAAAAGTAATATTAAATTGTCCTATAATCCCTGTTCGGTATATATCATTTGTTTCTGCCAGTTTGAAATCTGCACCTGACAATATAGCCAGACAGTTTGTAAAGTTATCGGGCTTTTCAATAGAATATTTTTGTGTGAAAAAATAAAGTTCCCTTAATACCCGATCTGGTAAATTGTATTTCATATTCAGTACTGCCCCCTTGGTATAAATTCAAGTCGAACGTCTATAATATTTTTCAGCATAGCATATTTTCAGTTAATCAACAAGTATTCAAAAGTATACAAATTAACTGTCGCTATAAAGCGGAGTATCTTTTCAACAAGCTCCGCCTTCGGTTCTCCCACCTCGGTATATTGACTTTTAAACATCAGGTACTCGCCAAAGGACAAGGTGAAGATGCGGAAAGATACATACTCTCGGAGGACATCATGCGGGAGTTAGATCCTGTCACATACAGGTCAACATCAAAGTCAGATGCCAGCGAATTGACAACCTTTTCCCAACCCTTGATTTCCTGCACCTCGTCGAGGAACAGATGGGTTTTTCCATCGGGCGAAAGACGCTCTTTAAGTTGTGCGTACATCTGCTTTGTCGTTATATCCTCGTCGGAAAGCCTGTGCTTCCTCAAAACCTATGGTAAAAGTCCAAAATGGTTTTCGCCTATCTTTTTGCAATAGCTGCCTGTGCAGAAAGTTAAATATACAGGGTTTTTTAATGAATTCTTCTTTCTGCCTTCTGCTGTAAGCAATACAAGGAATCAGTAAACATGAATGTCGTTTAATTTATTTATATGTAGACGAATATTACCGGCAAAAGGGCATCGGAAAACACCTATTATCCGAAGCTAAAAATACTGCTAAGCAATTAGGTTATACCAAAATATCTTTATATGTATTATCTAATAACGAAATTGCACAGTCACTATATAAAAATTCAAATTTTGAAATCACAAAATTACGTATGGAATGTAGTTTGAACGAATAATATTTTCATAATAAATTATTTAATTTTTGTATAAACTTTCTTATCTTTCCATCAAAAAAAATCTGTATCCCCTTACGCTCTTGGGTGGCGTAAGGGGTTTACAGATTTTTATTACTACTTATTCTCTACATACTGGAATTTATCGTCTTGTTCCATTCTTATCAAAATTCTTTTTTAATGCTATTTCTGTTGGGAGAATAGACCCAATTAAAGGAATAAGTTGAACACCACAAATAATTTCTCCCATACTCCCAACACAATCTTCACTTTTTCCAATTACTAAAAGCATGAATATTACTGTTATTGGCAACATAACCATTCCACAGACATACCAGACTTTACCACAATATTTATGAGCAAATTCCCATGTGTCTTTATTCTTCATAGACATCGAAGTCCGATATCCAAATACTGAATTTATTTCCTTTGGAGCCTTTTTCATAAAATATCTTCCAAAACCAATCATCGTAAATGGAAGAAGCAAATTGATTCAATATTTTCAATCCGCATCAGCTTAACTACCTGCTTATCTTTTTTCTCTGTATAACAAATTTTTATCCATTCATCATCTGCGTCTATTATCTTGCAGGATAATTCAGTTTTTCCCGCAAAACTAAAAATGAACTCTGATCTGATAATACATTATTTTCCTACAAGATCATTAATCAGCTTTGACATATATGCCACTCCTCTTTGCTTTTTCTCCTTAGCAAACTTAACGCTAGCATGTCTGTTCCTTAAAATATCTTTTGCCATTCAAATCATATCACACTATCAGACATATTTCCATTTCGATTTACTCAGTCAAGTCACTTCGCTCAGCTACATTTCCTGTCGGCTTGCTTCTGTAACTAGTACAGCGTTTCACAAATAACTGTCTCATTCACGCAGAATGCGGATTCGAGTGTTCAGCTGAAAAAACGTAGGCGTAGCGGGCTACGTCGAGGCTTTTTCAACTGAGCAATCGGATTCGCAGGCAAGTGTATGAGGCAGTTATTTTGAAAACGCTGTACTAACATCCGGTTATTAAGAAGTCTCTTCAAACTTACTACACCAGTAACATGAAGTAGTAATATAAAAAGCTTTCGGATTTTTTCATTTGAACCGAAAGCTTTTTATTTCATCATCTTATATTATATCTATCTTCCTGTCTAACCGGCACTCTGACCGGTACTGGTTCTGGCATCAGTCCCGGGATCAGACGATTCATAAAATCTTTGATCTTCTTCCCTGCTTTTGTATTGATCCATCTATAATATTGTTCTATTGTCATACTGTTCTACCTCCTATTCAGGTCTCCTATCATAAGTAAATGATCTGCATTTCTGCTATATATACCCATGCCATATTATTCTTTTCTGACATGGCTGTATTTTATCAGATGATTTTCTTTTTGTCAGTGCATTTACCGCTTATTTTAGAATTGTTTATACTTCTTTTATGAAGTTTTGAACACATTTATCTTTGTCATCATTTGACATAGGAGCAATCTGATTTTATAGAATTTTCATTTCCCCACATTTGCCACATTCTCCCAGATATGTTATGATTGTAACTGTTCTATTGTGATTCGTTTTTGCATCGGTCATGATACTGATTAACACAGACAAGATATCTTTCAGAATAAGAACAAGAATATCAGAAATGGGGAGTTTATATGTTATCTACATCGAAAGAACCTGCTGCAAAGGAGAAGGACTCTACTGCGAAAGAACTTTTCCAATGGCTGATCGCCATTTTAGCAGCTGTTGCTATTGCTTTATTTGTTGATAATTTTCTAATCGTCAATGCACAGATCCCTTCCGGTTCAATGGAAAACACCATCATGACCGGAGATCGTGTGGTTGGTAACCGGCTTTCTTATTTAACCAAGGATCCTGAGCGTTATGATGTAATCATTTTTAAGTATCCTGATGATGAAAGCCAGCTTTTTATCAAGCGTATCATCGGACTGCCTGGTGAAACCGTGGAGATCCGTGACGGTCACATCTACATTGATGGCTCTTCTGAACCGCTCGAAGATGTAGAGACGAAAGAATACATGGTCGGAAATTATGGTCCTTATACCGTACCGGAAGGATGCTATTTTGTGATGGGAGATAATAGAAATGATTCGAAAGATTCCCGCTACTGGATTAATCCATATGTATCCAAAGATAAGATTCTTGGGAAAGCAGTCTTTCGTTACTGGCCAATTACAGAGATGAAGACGATTAAATAATTTTCAAGGGCAGATCTGACTCATACGAGTTAAATCTGCCCTTACTATTTACATCTTATAACAACCTTTTTCAGAAATCACAAAATCCATCCGCAGATCATGTTCCTCCACCGGAATTTCGTCTACAAGCAGTTCCTCCCTGCAAAGTGCTGCTTTCACGCAATGCGTCTTTTCCAGATATCTGTCGTAATACCCACCTCCGTGACCAAGGCGTCTTCCGCTTCTATCGCAGCTGATGCATGGAATGAAAGCAAAATCAATTGCTTCCGGCTGAATCAATCTTTCCGGGTCTTCTTTTGGTTCAAGAATTCCATATGCCCCCGGATACAGCTCTTGTAATGAGTGGATCTCGTATACGTTCATAATTCCTTTTCCCGTACACTTTGGCACTCCAAGATGCTTTCCTGATTGAAGAATATCTTGCAATATAGAAAATGTATCCATTTCTTTCTCTGTGCTCACATAACAGAACACACAGTCTGCGCTCTTGTATTCATTCAGTTCCAAAACACTTTCTGAAATCTTTCTGTCTGCTTCTTTTCTGTATTTTTCTGTTGTAAAAGAAAGTTTTTCTTTTATTTTTCTTCTTAATTCTTTCTTTTGAATCATTTTCTCTTCTGTTTTTCTTTCCAATTCTTCCACCCTTTTCTCTTTTCGCTTTTTTCCTCTTGTTTAACTATTTTCTTCCTCCTGTTCTTCTCCGACAGATTCAATCAGCAGGTGATCCAAATTTTGCAGGTCTGCTTTTCTGATTCCATATTTTCCCTCTTTATCTTTTTCTACATGAAGAACAATTTTATTTGGTTTTCCGTACTTCAGCCCTTTCTCTGCCGCCTGACTTAAAACCTCATAATAGATCTGATAAATTTCTGTCTGCATCTGTGTTTCTTCTGGCATAGCCTGTCCGTTCATCACATCATTTGAAACTTTTGTGGCGTATTCCTGCGCCTTCTCCTGAAATTCAGCATAAGTATCCTTCAGCAATGTGATTGGTTTCACTGTAAGAACAACCTGATAAGTTCCATTTTCTTCCCTGGTTGCTTCTCCTACAGTATAAGATGTCTTCTTTGCAAGATCTGCAAACAGTTCTCTATATTCTTCTGTCATCTCATCTGTCATTACATGCTCCGGAAATTTTTCCATTGTATAAGCAAGATTATCTTCGAAAACCTGTTTTGCTTCTTTCTCGGAAATGCCGGTCTGTTTTATATAGGATTCTGTTTTCTGCTTATAAGATACATCTAAAAATGCCTGTACATATTCCTGCGGATCAAAACGGTTTATGTAACAATAGATCATTGTTGCTGTTGCTGCGATGATAATTGCAACCATTATAACTCCTACTATAAAATGCTTCTTTTCTTTTTTTCCTGACATCAACTTTACCTCTTTTCTAACTGTAATTTGAATAACTTATTATATTTCTGTCACAGTATAGCATGATATCAGTTCACATTTTGTAGAACGATGTCGCATGGTATATAGCGCTTTTCAGATAGATGGAACGATACCGCCCCTTGTATGAAGCGCTTTTCAGATAGATGAAACGATGTCGCCTGCATGCAGCACGTTTCTGATAGCAAGAAAGAGATACGCAACCGTATCTCTTTCTTCTTGCAGACTTGTTTCTTTTGTCTGCTTTCTCTTTCATTTACAGATCAAATCTGATCTTGATATATGCTTTAATCTCTTCCACGCATTTCTGGAATCCAAGCTTTCCACTGTTCAGGCACAAATCATAGTTTCTTGCATCTGCCCACTCGTGTCCTGTATGGTAACGATAGAAATCACCGCGAAATTTATCTGTCTTCTCGATGTATTTTTTCATTTCTTTTTCTGTCATACTGTTACGCTCCATCGCACGATCAAGACAGAATTTTTCATCTGCATGAACAAACACACTGACAACATTCGGATTGTCTTTCAGAACATAATCTGCACATCTTCCAATGATTACGCAGGATTCTTTCTCAGCAAGATCTTTGATGATCTTTGCCTGATAGTTGAAAATATTTTCTTCTGAAACAAAGCCTTTTTCTTCCGGTGAAAGAAGTTCTCCATCGTATGGACGACTCAGGATTTTAAACCATCCGACTCCCTTCATCTTCTCATCACTCATACCGAAGAGTCTCTCGTTGATTCCGCTTTCTTCGGATGCCATACGCAGGATTTCTCTGCTATAACAGTTGATTCCAAGCTCTTTTGCAAGCATAGCTCCGATTGTCTTACCGCCGCTTCCGTACTGTCTTGCCATTGTGATTACAATATTGTTGCTCACCCGAATCGCCTCCTATTCTCCTAAATATGCTTTCTTAACTGCTTCATCTTCCAGCAGGTCTTTTGCATTTCCTGACATTGTGATCTTACCAGTCTCAAGAACATAGGCGCGATCTGCGATAGAAAGAGCTTTCTTTGCATTCTGTTCTACAAGAAGTACTGTTGTTCCACTCTCACTTACTGCCTGGATAATATCAAAAATCTCATTTACAAAGATTGGAGAAAGTCCCATAGAAGGCTCATCCATCAGAATGATCTTCGGTTTAGACATCAATGCACGTCCCATGGCAAGCATCTGCTGCTCTCCACCACTGAGTGTTCCGGCCATCTGATTTCTTCTCTCTTCCAGACGTGGGAATCTCTTATAAACATTTGCAAGACTCTCTTCGATCTCATTTTTATCTTTTCTTGTATAGGCGCCCATTTTCAGGTTTTCATAAACACTCAGTTCAGCGAAAACTCTTCGTCCTTCCGGAACGTGAGCCATTCCCATAGACACGATCTTATGCGCCGGAATCTTTGTGATATCAGTTCCTTCAAACATAACAGAACCTTTCTTTGGAGAAAGAAGTCCTGTAATTGTATGAAGTGTTGTTGTCTTTCCGGCTCCGTTTGCGCCGATCAGTGCAATAACCTCTCCCTGATTTACCTCAAAGGAAATGCCTTTGATTGCCTGGATCATTCCATAATATACTTCTAAGTCTTTGACTTCAAGCATTGCCATTGTTATCTTCCCCCTATTCTCCCAGATATGCCTTGATTACCTGAGGATCATTCAGTACATCTGTTGTCTTGCCCTGTGCAAGTACTTCACCGAAGTTGAGTACTGTCAGCTCCTCGCAGATACCACTTACCAGTTTCATATCATGTTCGATCAGAAGGATCGTCATATGGAACTCATCTCTTACGAAACGGATCATATCCATCAGTTCTCCTGTCTCGTTCGGGTTCATTCCTGCTGCCGGCTCATCCAGAAGAAGAAGCTTTGGATCCGTCGCAAGTGCTCTGGCGATCTCCAGTTTTCTCTGCTGTCCGTAAGGAAGGTTTGCAGCCTTATATGACGCAAACTTCTCAAGATCAAATACCTTCAGAAGCTCCATCGCCTTTTCATCCATCTCTTTTTCTACCTTACGATAATTCGGAAGTCTTAAGATTCCTTCGATTGTAGAGTAATGATGATGGTTGTGAAGTCCTACTTTAACATTATCAAGAACAGTCAGTTCTTTGAAAAGACGGATGTTCTGGAATGTTCTTGCAATTCCGGCCTTACTGATCTCAATATTTTTCTTTCCTGTAAGATCCTTTCCGTCCAAAAGAACCTTTCCGGAATCCGGTTTGTATACACCAGTCAGAAGGTTGAATACAGTTGTCTTTCCGGCACCGTTCGGTCCGATCAATCCGTAAAGTTCCTCTTTCTGAATCTTGAGGTCAAAGTCATTTACCGCACGGAGACCACCGAAAGAGATTCCAAGATTTTTTACATCTAATAATGTACTCATTCTTACTTAAACCTCCTTTTTCTTTCCAAAATGAAGATACTTCTCTCTCCACTCAATTGCCTTTGGCGCCCAGTTAAAGAGCATCATAATGATCAGAACGATCGCATAGATCAGCATACGGTAATCAGACAGTCCACGGAGAAGTTCCGGAAGGAGTGTCAGGATAACTGCCGCGATAATAGACCCACGGATATTTCCGATTCCACCAAGTACTACAAAGACAAGAATCGTGATGGACATATTGTATCCAAAGTTGTTTGTATTTGCTGTCAGTGTTGACAGGTTGTGTGCATACAGAACTCCTGCTGCACCGGCCATAGCTGCTGAAATTGTAAATGCCATGAGTTTATATTTTGTAACATTGATTCCGATAGACTCAGCTGCAATTACATTATCACGAATTGCCATGATCGCACGTCCGTCTCTGGAATTAACCAGATTCAGTACGATAAATAATGTCACCATGATCAGGATAAATCCGATCAGGAATGTTGAATCCTTCGGAGTTCCTGTGATTCCCTGAGGACCGTTCAGGATAACTGTTCCGTCCGGATCCATGTCAAGTGCCATAACGTCCTTTGTTGCGAAATGAAATCCTTTGGAATCCTTTCCAATATAAAGAACATTTACAAGGTTCTTAATGATCTCACCGAACGCAAGTGTAACGATTGCAAGGTAATCGCCTTTCAGACGAAGTACCGGGATTCCGATGATAACACCGAAGATTGCAGCCACTACAACACCGATCAGCAAAGCAAGTAAAAATCTAACGATTGAGTTTTCAATCACATCTCTCATACATTTTGAGAAAAATGCACTGGAAAATGCTCCCACACACATAAATCCTGCATGGCCAAGGCTAAGTTCTCCGAGAATACCTACTACAAGGTTCAGAGAAACCGCCAGGATAATATATGTACAAAGCGGAACAAGAAGTCCTGTCAGAAGACTGGAAATACTTCCTGTACTGCTCAAAATCTGCATCACTACGAATGCTACGATTACAATTGCGTAAGTGATGAGATTACTTCTCTTTGTTTTATTCATATTCTTCAACATAATTCCATCCACCTACACTTTCTCCTGAATCTTCTTGCCCAAAAGTCCTGTAGGCTTCACAAGCAACACAACAATCAGAACTGCGAACACGATCGCATCTGCAAGCTGGGAAGAAATGTATGCCTTACTGAGGATCTCGATGATTCCCAAAAGAATTCCTCCGATAAATGCACCCGGAATGGAACCGATTCCTCCAAATACAGCTGCAACGAATGCTTTGATACCCGGCATCGCACCTGTGTATGGTGTCAGGCTCGGGTAGGTAGAACACAGAAGCACACCGGCTACTGCTGCAAGTCCGGAACCAATCGCAAATGTAAGAGCAATTGTTGCATTTACATTGATACCCATTAATTGCGCTGCGCCTCTATCCTCTGATACTGCACGCATCGCCTGTCCTGGTTTTGTCTTCTGAACAAATGTGATCAATGCAATCATAATAACCACACAAACTACGATCGTAACAATTGTCTCTCCTGAAATATTCAGCTTGCCATCTGCAAGTGAAGGTCCGCTCCACTTGATCACTGATGGGAATGTCTGTGCATTCGCACCGAAGATCAGAAGTGCTACATTCTGAAGCAGATAACTGACACCGATCGCTGTGATCAGTACGGCAAGTGAAGATGTTGCATTACGAAGTGGCTTATACGCTACACGCTCCATCAGAACACCAAGTACTGTACAGGCAATGATTGAAATCAGGATTGCCACCCAGGTAGGAAGTCCTGCCTGCTTCATTGTGATCAAAGCTACATATGCACCGATCATGATCACATCACCATGTGCAAAGTTCAACATCTTGGCGATTCCATATACCATTGTGTATCCAAGCGCGATCAACGCATAGACACTGCCAAGACTTAGTCCATTTACTAAATATGAAATAAAGCTCATATCCGTCCCTCTCATCCTTTTTATATTTTTGTAAGGTACTACTTTAACCTTTTAAATTGAATTGATTATAGCATAATTATTTTCTCGTATCAATACAAAAAACAGAATCCGCTCTGTTTTCCTGTGTTATTTTTTGACTTTTGTAAGAAAAAAGACAACATTTTCCGTTTTTTCTATCTATACCTAAAAATACTGTCTTTTTCTTCTTTCGCGGATTCTTATTTACAGACTTTTATGAAGTAATCCAAGTACTGTTGTCAGATCTTCAATCCTCATCTGTCCCGGTGCAGATACTTTCCCAACTGCTCCAAATGTCAATGCAGAACCAAAGACTTCTCCACAGAGACGGCTGATCACACCTGTTCCTGACATAGACATTGTAATGATCGGACGATCCGCATACTCGCTTACCATCTCTTCTGTCGCTGCAAGAAGTGTAAGAACATCTTTCTTATTCTGTGGCATCACGGCAATCTTCGGAATATCTGCTCCAAGCTCCTGCATTTTTCTTAAACGGGATACGATTTCCTCTTTTGCCGGAGTTTTATGGAAGTCATGGTTAGAAGCGATCACTTTTACTCCGTTTTCATGTGCTATCTCAACAACAGCCTTCACTACATCATCTCCTGTAAATGCTTCAACATCTACCAAATCAACAAGTCCTGTCTTCGCCGCATTCTGATTCAGTTCAACATAAGCCTCTGTCTCGATTGCTTTCTCTCCACCTTCTTTGGATGTGCGGAATGTGAAAAGAATCGGCATCTCCCCAAGCACCTCACGAAGTGCCTGCATTGTCGCCTCTGTCTTTGTAAAATCAAAGATATTTTCATACCAGTCAACACGCCACTCAACAACATCAGCCTTTGTTGACTTGATATTCTCGGCTGCTGCAAGAATCTCTTCTCTTGTTACGCCAACAATAGGTACACAGATTTTCGGGATTCCAGCGCCAATTTCAATATTTCTTACTTTTACTGTATTCATGATTTTTCCCTTTCTTAAGCTTCTTCCGAATTCTTCAGAAGCACACCATATCTTACATTTATAAAAAGTATAATATAAATAATAGCACAAAGATAGAACAGCATGCTATAGAAAATTCACAAGCTTGAAACTATGGCCACACCAACGGAAAAACATCTTGTAAATCAAATGACTAACACTGCTCCTAAAAGAAGTCCCCCGGCAGAAACGATGTCTGTCGGGGGGACTTCTCCTATTCTTTTAATGTATCTACAAAGAGTGTTGCTGCTCTCTGTATTTTTCTAAATGAATTTGATAAATCAATTATTCAGCAGCATCTTCTGCCTGAAGTACCTGATACTCTCCACTCTTAACAACAACTACTGTAGGCTCTTTTGTAGGCTCTCCATCCTCTGACCATGTGATGCTCTTTCCAGTAAGTCCATCATATGTGATCTCTGTCATACCTTTTTTAAGTGCGTCACAGATATCTGATACGCTCTTATCCGGTGTAACATCTTCTTTCTCAGCTGCTGCTTTGATTACGTATACACAGTCATAAGCATCTGCTGCGAACTGAATCGGTGTGTCTCCGAATGCTTCTTTGTAATCAGCAACGAATTTCTGTGTTGCTTCGTCTGTAGCATTTGCTGTAAATGGTGTAAGGAACATTAAGTCTTCTGCAAGACTTGCGTCAAATCCATCAAGATCAAGGATACCGTCCATACCGTCACATCCGAACCACTTCGGTGTAAATCCTGCTTTGTTTGCCTGAGCAAGAATCAGAGAAGCTTCCTGATAGTAAATTGGAAGGAATACAAGTTCAGCACCTGCATCTTTTGCTTTCTGGATCTGTACAGAGAAGTCTGTCTTGTTATCTGCTGTAAATGCTTCTGCTGCTACAACATCAAGTCCTTTTGCCTTTGCCTCTGTCGCAAATGTCTGATAAATTCCTGATGAATATGTGTCAGAGCTGTTATAAATGATTGCTACTTTTGTTGCAAGCTTGTTCTCTGCAATGTAATCTGCTGATGCGCTACCCTGGTTAGGATCTGAGAAACACATACGGAATGCATTGTCATACTGGATACTGTCTACTGCTGTAGCAGATGGTGTCAGCTGGAACATGTTATCTGAATGAGTCTCCTCAACAACTGCTGTACAAGGTGTAGAAGTTGTTGTTCCGATCAGTGCCTGCATTCCCCAGTCTTTCAGAGTATTGTAAGCATTTACAGATTTTTCTGAATCTGCCTGATCGTCTTCAAACTTATATTCGATCTGCTTTCCATTGATTCCGCCTGCTGCGTTGATCTCATCTACTGCAAGCTGAATACCATTCTTTACAGCTGTTCCGTAGATTGCTGCATCTCCTGTTGTAGGTCCGATACCACCAATCTTAAAAGTGTCAGAATCGGATGAGCCTCCGCTCTTATTTCCTGAACTTCCACATGCTGCTAATGATACTACCATAGCTGATGCAAGCATTACACTTGCTGCTTTTTTCCACATCTTCATAATAATAATCTCCTCCTCAAAACGAATTGATATTCTTTATGTGTCATATATTAGACCGCAAAGGAGTGATTTGTCAAGCAAAAAACAGAGTACAATCTGTTTTTTAGCTATATTCGTTAAATATGGTCAAGTGATGTTAAAATACATCAAGTTTGTTGTATCTATCAATCTGATATCTTAATACATTTCGTTCTATGGAATCAGGTTCTGTTTCTAACCATGATAATGCAGACTTAACATCAATCGAAAAACCACTTCCCAAATATTTAACCATCTTTTCATGAGAGCCACAAAATGGACGTACTATAACTCTTTTTACATTTTCTTCTATAGAAAAATTCCAATTTACACTTTGGTTTGCTGTCAACAAAGATACTCCGTTATCAAAAATTGGTGCCGGATAAAAATCATTTCCACGCATAATCAAAGCCAGATTATTTAAATGCCTGTCCTCATTTAAGCAAATCATATCCAATGTCAACACTTTACTCAAATAAGCATGGATGTTTAATCCACAGCTTTGATCAATAAACCGGATAACATATTCTATTCTTTCTTCCATTGTATTCATGTTAGCTATGACTTTCGAAAGATCTTTTCCAACTTCATTATAATATAACCTATAAAACGTGACTAATTCTTCCTCTTCATCTAAAAAATTTTTACTCCTACATCCTGATTTTCCATTAATTGTTCCTTCTTCATAACTTATAAATTCATTTTCTTGAAGTGTAGTAAACTGCATAAACTTTGAAACAAGATATTCAGCACGTCCTTCATTTCCTCTATTATCTTTTTTATACCAATAGCCGTCTTTTTTATACTTAACCTGGGTTCCTTCACTTGTTCCTTCTTGAATAACAATATAATCATTTTCGATATTTTCACTAAACATATCTTCACCTTACCAATACATCTTTGCTTGTGATATTTTCTCCCGGAAAGCGAAACCATATAAAATCATTATGACTGACACCATGTGTCTTTCGTACTATTTCATATGGATTATACTCTTTAAGTCCCAGATGTTTTAAGATTTCATCAATATCAGGCCTACCTTTTTCAAAGCATCTTAATTCTAAGATCTTGCCTAACTGATAACGAGTCATCTTCTTCTCTGCAAATAGTTGTCGCCCTGGATTGTCTGAAAAGCGTGATACAATAACATTTTTCTTTTTCACATATACTCTGGCCGTAATTTCATCTTTCCAGTATACTTCAAAAGTAAATTCATCCATGAAATTTTCTTTTTTAGTCCTCTTCTCATAGCACGCTAGCATCTTACTTGCAGTCATAATATCCCATTCTAAGTCTTGTATCTCATTTGACAAATGCTCAATTCTTAACTGAATATTTTCTATATCTGCTATCTTTCCCGGAATAACTGGAGACAGATATCTGCTTTTGACCTTTCCATCTTTACGTTGTTGTGCATAATAATATAATTCGCCATGAATTTTCTTTATTGTAATGTTTTGCTTTTCCGTAGAAATTTCTTGTAATTCTTTTTTCTTAATATCCAACTCCTTTTTATAAAGTGCTTCTTGATATTTTAACATTCTGTAAGTTTGTTCTATCTCCATAATTCATCACCTATTATTATTGTAACCTATATTTTTATTTTTTTCAATATATGTAGGTTACTTAATTTTATAAAGAAAAAAACAGTGCTTTCGCACTGCTTCTCATTCCTGTCTATATTCCATGTACCTT
>OGXL01002537.1_pt1 | contig 13393 bp, 9 predicted proteins | sample 1576311 | NCBI WGS metagenome assembly OGXL01 (sample SAMEA3541564, study PRJEB24748) | human gut metagenome | biome: human gut; feature: human-associated habitat; material: faeces | place: China | collected 2012 | reverse complement strand
ATTTACCGCCACTTTTCCAGTATAGTGGTTTACTTCATTTTCATGCCAATCAGAAACACCCTCTGCTTTCGTCATCAAATTACTTGATGAGATGTTGAGATTAGAAGAAATCATTGTTGCTTCAACTGTATATCCGGGTCTGTTTTGACTATCCATCCCGTCATAATAATAATTGATCGAGCCTGTTATCACATTATCGCTCTGATATGTTGTCACACTACTGTCTATTGGCTCGTCAGAAAATGTACCCTCCTCTCCGGATACTTGGAAATATATCACATCAACCAGTTCGCGTCCAGATGACGCATTCTGTGCCTGTAATTCAACTTCTTCTATAGCAGGTTCTTGGTTTTCAGCGGCATATGCCGTAACGCTACCTAAAAGCAATGATATTGCCATCATCAGCACTATTGCTCTATTAACTTTCTTACCCATTACTTTTCCTCCTAAAATGTTGTTTGTACTGTCACAGTCACATTATACGGAACGATTGCTCCGATTGACTGTGCATAAGCTGCATAGTTATTGAGAATTGTAACCAGCGCATTGTCTGTCATTGCATTCTTCCAGCTCTGTGCATCAAAATCATATGTATCCGTAAAAGTAATCGTTAATGTCCATTTCCCATTTGATTTCACACCAGTGGCGGAATAATTGACATTATTATATGCCAAATTCCGCAGCTGCACCTTCATGGTGTCCGACGGCATCCTGCCTTCCAACGAGGGCCGCGGCTATGTGCTGCGCCGCCTGCTGCGCCGTGCTGCCCGCCATGGCCGTATGCTGGGCATCACCCGCCCGTTCCTGGTGGAGCTGGTGGAGACTGTCATCCAGTCCAGCGAGAGCGCATACCCCGAGCTGCGCGAGCACGATGCTTATATCAAGAAGGTCATCGGCACCGAGGAGGCAAACTTTGCCCGTACCATTGATGCCGGTATGAACATCCTGAACAACATGATCGACGGTCTGGAAAAGGCACATCAGCACCTGCTGAAGGGTCTGGATGTGTTCAAGCTGAACGATACCTTCGGCTTCCCGCTGGATCTGACCAAGGAGATCGCTGCAGAGCAGGGCATTGAGATCGACGAGGAAGGCTTCCACGCCGAAATGACCAAGCAGAAGGAGCGTGCTCGTGCAGAGCGCCTGAAGAAGAACATCTCCGGCTGGAGCGAGGATCTGTTCGGTGCGCTGGATGCAGAGCCCACCGTCTTTACCGGCTACGAGACCCTGAACGACACCGGTGTTGTGGTCGCCCTGAGCGACGAGGAGACCCTGACCGATGCCATTGCTACCGACGAGGAAGCGAAGGACGGCGTGCTGGTGGTTCTGGATAAGACTCCCTTCTACGCTGAGATGGGCGGTCAGGCTGCGGACCACGGCATGCTGAACAGCGCCGACTGCAGCCTGCGCGTGCTGGATGTGAAGAAGACCCCCAAGGGCTACTACGTCCACACCTGCGAGCTGGAGAGCGGCATCGTGAAGGTGGGCGACCACCTGACCGCTCAGGTGGATAAGGAATACCGCATGGCCATTGCCCGCAACCACACCGCCACCCATCTGCTGCAGGCAGCTCTGCGTGAAGTGCTGGGCGACCACGTCCATCAGGCAGGCTCCTATCAGGATGCAGAGATCACTCACTTCGACTTTACCCACTTCAGCGCTGTCACTCCCGAGGAGCTGGCCCGCGTGCAGAAGATCGTGAACGATAAAATCTACGAGTCCATGAACGTCACCGTCCGGGAAATGCCCATTGAGGAAGCCAAGAAGCTGGGTGCAATGGCTCTGTTCGGCGAAAAGTACGGCAAGGTCGTGCGTGTTGTGGACATCGAGGGTTGGTCTACCGAGTTCTGCGGCGGCACCCACGTGAAGAACACCGCCCAGATCGGCGGCTTCAAGATCGTGAGCGAGGCCTCCGTTGCTGCGGGCATCCGCCGTATCGAGGCTGTCACCGGCCGCAACCTGCTGATCCGTGCAAACCTGCAGGAGGCTATGCTGCATACCGTGGCAAACACCCTGAAGGCAAATAACGTGACCGCTCTGCCCGTCCGTGCCGAGGCCGTGATGGCTGAGAACAAGGCTCTGGCCAAGGAGCTGGAAGAGATCAAGGCACAGGTCGCCGCTTCCAAGGTGACCAGCCTGTTTGACAATGCCGAAGAGATCGGCGGCGTGAAGATCGCTTCTGCATACTTCACCGGCACCACCGGCGACACCCTGCGCGGCATGTGCGATACCATCCGCGACAAGGCTGTGAAGCCCGCTGTGGCGGTTCTGGTGGGCAAGGCTGAGGATAAGATCACCATGGCAGTCACTGTGACCAAACAGGCACAGGAAAAGGGCCTGAAGGCCGGTGCTCTGGTCAAGGAGATCGCTGCCATTGCCGGCGGCAAGGGCGGCGGCAAGCCGGACTTTGCAATGGCCGGCCTGAAGGACGAGACCAAGATCGACGAAGCTCTGGCTGCTGTCGGCGCCATCGTCAAGAAGGCTCTGGGCGAATAAGAAAACGGGTTCGCCCTCTCCGTCAGCGCTGACGCGCTGCCAAAGTTTATGGTTTTGCCAAGGGCTCTCTCTTTGGGAGAGCTGGACGCAAAGCGGCCTGAGAGGGCGGGGACGTTTATAAAATATCAGGAAGGAGTTGTTTCCCATGGAAGATTGTCTGTTCTGTATGATCGCGGAGGGGAAAATCCCCTCCAAGAAGCTGTACGAGGACGAGCAGGTGGTGGCGTTTTACGACATCAACCCGCAGGCCAAGGTGCACTTTCTGGTGGTGCCCAAAAAGCACATTGTCTCTGCCGCTGCGCTGACCGAAGAGGACGGCGCACTGCTGGGCCATATCTTTGCAGTGATCGCAAAGCTGGCTGCGGAGCAGGGCCTGAACAACGGCTACCGCGTCATCTCCAATGTTGGCGAGGACGCAGGCCAGACCGTGAAACATCTGCATTTCCATGTTCTGGGCGGCGAAAAGCTGCCTGTCTGATTCCAATAAAAAGGGAGCGTTGAATTATGGCTGAGACCTATACTCTGCACGTTGCAGGCCTGACCCGTGAGCTGACCATCTGCAAGGTGAATGACCACATGGACATTGCTGCTTTTATCATGCTGGGTGATGCCGAGCTGACCGTGGCTGCTGCCGCTGAACTGCTGAAGAAGTGCCCGGATTTTGATATCCTGCTGACCGCCGAGGCAAAGGGCATCCCTCTGGCACACGAGATGAGCCGCCAGAGCGGCAAGCCCTACGTCTGCGCACGCAAGGGCGAAAAGCTGTATATGACCGACCCCGTGGTGGTGGAGGATCAGTCCATTACCACCGCCGGCAAGCAGAAGCTGGTCATCGACCGCAAGGAGCTGGACAAGATGAGCGGCAAGCGCGTTCTGGTGGTGGACGATGTCATTTCCACCGGCGGTTCGCTCAAGGCTCTGGATGCGCTGGCTGAGCGGACCCAGTGCACCATTGTGGGTCAGGCCGCTGTTCTGGCCGAGGGCGATGCAGCTGAGCGCAAGGATATCATCTTCCTTGAGCCGCTGCCCCTGTTCTTCCACTAAGCTGCAATGCGCCGCCCGCTCTGCGTTTTCTGCGCTGGAATGCTGGGTGTGGAGTTAGTGTGCGTTTTTTTGCCGCAAACGGAGCTTTTTGTGCTGTTTGCGGCATTTTTTGTTGCCGTTTGTCTGGTGCTGTGCATCTTTGATGCTGCCCGCAAAGCAGCGCTCTGCATCCTGCTGGGTGCTGTTGTGGGTATGGCATCGGTGCTGCACACGGCAAACCGGCTGGAGCGCATCCGTGTGCAGTATGCAGGCCGTCCGCTGATGCTGACCGCAGAGGTGGAAAGCACGGCGGATTCCTACGATCCCGGTATCGTGGATGCGGTTTTGCATGTAGAGAAAGTGAACGGCAGCGCGGCATCCTTCCGGGTGGAGTGCAGTGCTTTGCCGGAGTGCAAAGCCGGGGAAAGGGTGCAGGGAAGATTTATACTGTCGGCCCCGGCATCCGGAAGCCGGGTCAGCCTGTATGCGGACGGCATCGCTCTGCAGGCGGAAATGGACGAGGACGGGCCGGAGCTTACAGTTCTGGGCGAAAGCGGCAGCTTCCGCGCCCGCACCCACCGCCTGCAGCAAAGGCTCAGTGCGTCGCTGCGCCGCCGTATGGACGGCAAGACCGGCGGTGTGCTGGCTGCCATGACTACCGGCGACCGGAGTTATCTGTCTTCGGCCATGCGCAGCGCCTACCGGGGCGCGGGTCTTGCCCATGTGCTGGTGGTAAGCGGAATGCATGTGTCCATTTTGTGCGGTGATATCCTCAGCACACTCCTGCCCTACGAGTGGGAGCAGAGCTACCGCAGGCGCAGACGCCGGGCGGTATTCCGAAGTCTGCTGGCCTTTTTGCTGATGGGCGTGACCGGCTTCACACCCTCGGTATGCCGCGCCGCAGTGGCGGTCTGGGTCGGTGCACTGGGTGTGTGGCTGTACGGCCCGCCGGATACCCTTACCTCTCTGGCGGTGGCAGGTATCGTTATGACCGCAGGCAACAGCTATGCAGTGTGCGATATCGGCTTTGAACTTTCGTTTGCGGCGGTGGTGGGCACGGTGGCAGGCGGTGTGTGCATCCGCCGCGCCCGGGATGCGTGGTACCGCCAGTTCTGGAAAAACGCGAAAAATCCGGTGAAGCGCCCATGGTATTTCAAACTGCCGGAACGTCTTTGGGGCCTTGCGGAAAGCATTTGCATCTCGTTTTGTGCTTCGGTGGCCACATTCCCGGTGCTGGTGCTGCGCGGGCTGAGTGTGAGCATTTATGCGGTGGCATCCAGCGTGGCGGTGCTGTGGCTCATCCAGCCCATGATGCTGCTGGGCCTTGGCACGGCCTTTGCCGGCCTGGTACCCGCTCTTGCTCCGCTGTATGGGGTGCTGTCCGCAGCGTCTGCGGCGTTGACCGGCCTGCTCGACCGCTGGGCCGTCTGGATCTCTGCAAAACCGGGCGCGGGCATCTACTTCGATACGGCCTATGCAGCCATCGTGTGTCTGGTGCTGATCCTGTTGGGCTGGCTGGCGTTCCACTGGCGGGTACGGCTGCGGGTGGCAGGGCCATGCATCCTGCTGGCGGCAGCTGTTTCCATCGGGCTGGGCAATGCTCTCAGCCGGGATGTGGTGCACATCGACCTTGTAGGCAGCGCCAACGCGCCGGCAGTGGTCGTCACCCAGAACGATACTGCCGCGGTGCTGTTCCGGGGCGGAGCTTCTGCCCAGAACGCAGTGGAAAACCAGCTTGCCCGGCGGGGCGTGCAGACTGTGGAGCTTGTGGCAGACCTGCGTACAAACCCTAAAACGGCCTGTACACTGGAAGCAGAGCGGACACTTCCGGCAGCAGAAATGGCGGTGAACACAGCACAAAAGCTGCGGTGCACACCGGCTCTGGTAGAAATGCTGCGCACCCGGAATGGCTGTCTTGTGCGGCTGACTGTGGGCAACCGGCAGTTTGCCGTGGTCAATGGAACTGTAGAACTGGCAAAACAGGTCACAGTGCAGTGGCTGCTGGCATCCCCTGCAAAGCCAGATGCTGTGCAGTATAAAAATGTTCTGGCCCTGCGCAGCTATGACTGGATGGACAACAGAAAAGGACGGGCGGCATCCATCAGCCTGCGGCGGCACGGCGGGCTGAAAACGGAGTGATGCTTTGCAATCCGGGCCGAGTGTGGTACAATAACATTTGCTATAAGTATAGTACCAGCTACAGTAGAAAGGGGAGAGCCGTTTGGCAACGGAAGCAAAATTGCGGCAGCTGGCGGACAAGGGGTGTCCGGTTTACTATTTTTATTCCAGTGAGCGGTATCTGGTGCGGCAGGCGGTCACGGCCATCACCCGCATCCTGACCGCAGACAGCGACGAGGATGCCACGGTTCTGGATGGAGCTGCGCCGGAGATCGAACAGCTCATCATGGCGGCGGGCACCATCTCATTTTTTGGTACCCGGCGTGTGGTGGTGCTGCCGGAGATCGACCCTGCAGCTTACAGTGACAAGGATCTGGAAGAGCTGTGCAAACAGCCCGGCATCGACTGGACCCGGGTGAACGGTTATCACATGGACGAGTATGTGGGACTGTCGCTGGGCCACGAAAAATCCTTTAATCATTTCCTCAGCGAATCCATTTTCAACAAGGTCCCGTTCAAGAGCGCGAATCTGATCGATGGGTCCCGCCCGGTGGAAGAGGAAACGGCCCGCTACGGCCAGCTGCTGCGCAATGCTCCCACCCATGTGACGTTTATGGGCATCGGTGAGAACGGACACATCGCGTTCAACGATCCCCCTGTGGCGGACTTTGAGGACAAGGAAGTCATTAAAAAGGTAAAACTGGATCTGGTATGCCGCCAGCAGCAGGTGCATGACAAATGCTTTGACACGCTGGATGAAGTGCCCGAGTATGCACTGACCGTGACGGTGCCCCGCCTGATGGCCAGCCAGTATATTTTCTGCATTGTGCCGTCTGACAAAAAACACGATGCCACGGTGGCGGCTCTGACCGGCCCTGTGAGCACGGCCTGCCCGGCCAGCATCCTGCGCCGTACGGACAATGTGCGTATGTACATCGATAAAGCCTGCGCGGGAAATCTGGCGAAATAACACAATGCCTAAAAGGAGGAGAACATGAAACTGAAGTCCCCGAACGTATGGTTCATTTTTGGTACAGTCCCGGTGCTGGTGCTGGACTTTGTTCTGGGCGCCTGGTTTGCCCGCGGGATGGTTTGGCTGAGCGTTGTGCTTCTCCTTCTTGGACTGCTTGCGGCGGTAGCACTGGTGCGGAAATTTATCGTTATGCCCAAACCCAGAAACCGCTACGGCACGCCCGAACCGTTTGCCCTGGAACTGCCCATCAACTGCAACGCGGAATTCTATCACTGCCCGGAAATGGCCAAATACGAATTTCTGCACCGTACAGTGGAAGTGGTCAGCCCGCTGTGGAACGGTAAAAAACCTTTTCAGGTTATGATCAATCCGACACTGGCGGAAAAATACGGGCAGGATTTTGAGAAAGTGGCGGGGGTGCGGGAACTGGGAAATTTACGGCGCAAAAACAGCCTGAAATCTCTGGTGGGGTTGCTGCTCCCCGTGGAAGTGCTTGCGGCGGCGGTGCCGGCAGCAGTGGCTTTTGGCCCGCAGCTGGAAGCGGTGCTGGGATCCTTTGTGCTGTATTTTGCAGCGCCTTTTGCGGCGGTGGCGGCTTTTGGCGGCTGCCTGTATCTGTGGAACCGCACCATTTCCATCCAGGACAAGCAATTGGACGCTTTTTTACTTGGCTACTTTTCAAAGGAGCAAGTGAAACAGTATATTCAGGTAACTGAAAAAATGAATGCGGAAGGAGGGAGCGAAAAGAGTCGTGTATTCACAGAGCATTACCGGGATGACCGGCTGAAAGCTCTGGACACAAACAAACATTGAACCAAATCAAGAAGGAGGAATTCAAAACATGGCAGAAACAATGACAATGCATTGGCTCGACTGGGTAGTGGTCGCGCTGTTCTTTGTGCTGGTCCTGTGGGTCGGCATTCGGTCCGGCAAGAACATTAATAGTTCCACGGACTTCTTTGTTGGCGGCGGCAAGATCCCCTGGTGGATGTCGGGCATTTCCCATCACGTATCCGGTTACTCCGGCGTAGTATTCGTAGGGTATGCAGGCATCGCGTATGCGCAGGGCATGTCCATCTACTTCTGGTGGGCGGTCAACATCGCTCTGGCAACGGCCTTGGCTTCGGTGACCATCATCCCCCGCTGGCCGCGTCTGCGCCGCGCGCTGGGCATCGAGTCCCCGACGGAATACTTGCAGATGCGCTATAACCGCGCTGCTCAGTTGCTGATTGCCATCTCCGGTATCGGCAGCAAGCTGCTGGACGTTGCTGCAAAATGGACTTCCATCGGTATCCTGCTCCACGGCTTTACGGGTATGCCCATTTGGGTCGGCGTTATCGTCTCCGGCCTGATCTCTTTGATTTACATCGCCATCGGCGGCATTCTGGCCGACCTGTGGACCGACTTTATCCAGTTCATCGTGCAGGTGATTGCAGGCCTGGCTCTGTTCATCGGCGTTATCATGAAACTGGGCGACTATGGCCTGAGCATCTTCAGCGTGTTCAGCGCTCTGCCCGAAGCAAACGTGTCCGTGTTCAACGCCGGCCGCGGCCAAGGCTCTCTCAGCTGGACCCTGCTGTACTTCTTCGTTATTTTCTTCAGCTACAGTGGTGGTACCTGGAACCTGGCTGCTCGCTTCATTTCTACCAGCAACGCCAAGGAGGCCAAAAAAGCAGGTCTGTTCTCCGCAGCTCTGTATCTGGTTTGGCCGTTCATCCTGTTCTTCCCCATGTGGTGCGGGCCCCTGCTCTTCCCGGGCATGGATCAGGCCACTGCGGAAGCCAGCCTGTATGCAACTTTGACCAACACCTTCCTGCCGGTTGGCATGGTCGGCCTTGTGTTGGCATCCATGTTCGCCAACACCATGACCATGTGCAACTCCGACGCGAACACTATCTCTGCGGTGTTGACCCGTGACATCCTGCCCATCTTCAATCCGAAGATCCTGCAGGCCAGCGAACGCAAATCTCTGTGGTATGCGCGTATCACCACCATCATTTTCACTGCTCTGACGGTATTTGTGGCTCTGTTCAGTGACTATTTCGGTGGTGTTACCGGTCTGATTCTGACCTGGTTCTCCGCTCTGCTGGGACCGACGGCCATTCCCCTTCTGCTGGGCCTGTTCCCCGCGTTCAAGTACTGCGATGCGAAAGCCGCCATCATCTCCGTGCTGGCCGGCCTGGGCGTATTCGTACTGACCAAGATGGGCTTCACCATGGAAGCGGACATCGCGCTGATTGCTCCTCTGGCGGTATCCTTCGTATTCTATGCGGGCATCGGCTTGATCAACAAGTATGCCCTGAAAATGCAGGTGAAACCGGAAGTCGAAGACCTGATGGTAAAATTGGGCAAAGACGAATAAGGGTAAAAGAAAGGATCCCCGGCCGAAACGGCCGGGGATATTGTGAACTGAAATGGATATGAATGAACGGAAAGCGTTTTATGTCAGCCAAATTCAGGACAATTTCCTGCCGTACTGGCTGAAATTTGTCGACCGGGAACAGGGCGGCATTTTGAATTGCATCCACAACAACGGCGACCAGCGCCTCAGTGACAACAAATTCACCTGGTCCCAGGGACGCTGGCTGTGGGTGCTGGCGCGGGTGTACCGTCTGGCGAAACAGGGAGTTCTGCCCAAGGTGGACCCGGCGGAACTGGAGCCCCTGATGGATGAGACCTTCCGTTTTCTGGCGGACAAATCCATTTACGGGCCGGAGGACATCTGTTGCTATCTGCTGACGCGGGACGGCGAGAAACTGGTGGACGAGCCCACTGGCCGTTATGACGCCAGCATTTATGCGGACTGCTTTGCGCTCATCGGCAGCGCGCAGTATGCGAAAATGACACAAAACACCGAGGCGGCGGACGTGGCGCACCGGTTGTATCGCAGCATTACAAAGCGGGTGGAGCGCGGCGACTTCCTCACCGAGCCCTATCCCGTCCCCGATGGATATCAGGTCCACGGCATTCCCATGATTCTGGTGGACACCGTGCAGGAGTACATGGATATGCGCCGTTCCTTCGGCCTGGATGTGGCCGAGCAGGAATCGTATGTGCGCGGCAAGGTCCATTTCATTCTGGATGTGCTGTACGACGGCGACGGCTTAATCCGCGAGCATCTCTCGGATGACAAGAGCTATACCCGTCTGCTGGACCGGCACATCAACCCCGGCCACACGCTGGAGGACGCCTGGTTCCTGCTGGAATTCCTGGAGGAGTACGGCGAACTGGACAAATACCTGCCCCGTATTGCGCAGATCGCAAAGCGCACCTTCCACTTGGGATGGGACGAGAAATACGGCGGCCTGCTTCGGTTTGTGGATCGGGAGGGCGGCGCGCCCAGGGGTGACTGCATCGGCACACCGTATGAGGAGCTGGTGAAGGATACCTGGGACATGAAGCTCTGGTGGCCGCATTCCGAACTTCTGTACATCTTCTCGTATCTGTATCAGCTCACCGGCGACGAGGAGTTCGAGGCGCTGTATCAACAGTCTGCGGATTATGCCTTCTCCACCTTCCCCAACAAGGAATTGGGCGAGTGGGTGCAGATTCGTCAGCGGGACGGCAGCCCGCAGGACAAGCTGGTGGCGCTGCCGGTAAAAGATCCTTTCCACATTTTGCGCGACTTTATCAAAGTGGTGGAACTGTATGAGAAAGAGGGAAAAGCGGAATGAACATGGAGCTGGGAACAGCCAAGCGAGTCATCACCCCGCCTCGGCCGGTCCGGCTGGCAGGCTATGCCACCCGGACCACCCCCTTTGACAGCGTGCTGGAGGATATTTATGTCCGCGTGCACGACTATCGCTGCGGTTCGGCCCGGGCGGTTCTGGTCTACGGCGATCTGCTGTGGTGGAACAGTGAGTTTGTCGCCATGGCGCGGCCCTGCCTTGCAGCGGCGCTGGGGGTGAAGGAAGAGCAGATCCTGTTCACCGCTTCACACAACCACAGCGGCCCGGGTACCGGCGGCAACTTTACGCCTCTGCTGGAGACAGTAGACGCAGAGTACACCGAATTTTTGTACACGCAGGTGGAGACCGCCGCGTGCGCAGCGGCACAGAACGTGGAGCCGGTGCGCGGAACCGTGCACCGGGGCGAATGTGCCCTGAACGTGTACCGCCGGGTGCACACGCCCGACGGGATTGCCATGTGGCCCAACTACGACATGCCGGCCGACCATCATCTGACGGTGGTGCGTCTGGAGCGGGCAGACGGAACCGTGAAGGGTGTTCTGTTGCACTATCCCTGCCACGCAAACCTCGCCAACGGCAATGCGGTGCATCCGGACTATCCGGGCGCCGCGCTGCGTATGCTGGACGAGACGTTCCCCGGTAGCGTGGGCGTGTTCCTGCAGGGCTGTACCGCAGACCTGCGGCCCAACAGCGTGCTGGGCGAGCGGTTCGTACCGCAGAGCTATGAGGGCGTGCAGAATTTTGCACGGCAGTTCGCGGCGCATTGCGAGGCACTGCTGCAAAGCGAAGGCGCCGCGCTGGGCGAGAAGGTTTTCATCACCCGCACCACCCGACAGCTACCGCTGGACCAGACGGGTTTGGAGCAGTCCATGGAAGAGGCGAAAAGCGGAGATGAGGCGCACCGGCAGTGGGTGGCCGCCATCACCCGCAAACAGTGCTGGGACCATGAAACACTGGAGATCTCCCGTTTGGATCTGGGCGGGCTGACGATGTTTTTCTTCAACGCCGAAGTGGCGCAGAAGTATGCGGCCATTGCGCGTGAGCAGGTGCCCGGCGCGTTGAGCGCAGGCTATTGCAACGGCATGATCGGCTATCTGGCCACCGCGCGCCAGATTTCCCACGGCGGTTATGAGCCGGAGGGATCAGCGCTGTATTTTGCTCTGGCAGGTACCTACGCGCCTGCCATCGAATCTGTGATTGCCGATGGCGTTGGCGCATTGGCAAACGAACATTGAGAGGAGAACAAACAAATGGAACAGGGACTTCTGACCGATCTGTACTACGATGAAATTCTCAAGATCATCAACGAAATCCGCGCCACCGAGCGCGAGAACATCCTGAAAGCTGCCCGCATGATCGCGGACCAGGTCAAACAGGATAAACTGGTATATGTGTTCGGCCCGGGCGGCCATTCCAACCTAGCGGCCATGGAAGTGTTCTTCCGCGCCGGCGGCCTGATGCACATCAGCGCCATTCTGAACCAGGAGACCATGCTCAGCAGCGGCGCGCTGAAATCCATGCAGACCGAGCGCCTGCCCGGTTACGGCAAGATCGTAGTGGAAGATTACGGCATCGGCGAGGGCGATCTTCTGTGGATCGTCAATGCATACGGCATCAACTCCGCTACTATCGACGCGGCCCTGACCGCCAAAGCGCACGGCGCCAAGGTCATCGGCGTCAGCAGCCACGAGCACGCCGAAACCTGCCCGCTAGATCATCCCGCCCGTCATCCCAGCAAAAAGAATCTGCACGATGTTGTGGACTGCAGCATCGACTGCAAGGTCAAGCTGGGCGACGCTACGCTGGAAATTTCGGGCTTTGAGCAGAAGATCGGCGCTCTGTCCACCTATGCGAATGCCTACGTGATGAACTGCGTGGTCATCGAGGCTATCAACATGTTGGTCAACGAAGGCGTGAATCCGCCGGTCTGGCGCAGCGGCAACTGCCCGGGCGGCGACGAGTGGAACAACCAATTCCTGGAGCGCTTCCGCGGTGCGGTGCGCTGCCTGTAAAGGAGCGATCCCATCATGAAAACCTGTTATAAAAACGCGCGCATCGTCCTGCCGGACGCCGTCCGCGAAGGCTGTCTGATGACGGAAAACGACACCATCTCCGCGATCGCCTTCGGGCCGGGTGCCTGCCTGGACGGTGCGGATGTGACGGCGGATTGCCAGGGCATGTACCTGTCGCCCGGTTTCATCGACGTGCATGTGCACGGCGCGGGTGGCCACGACTTCATGGAAGGGGGCGAGGCCGTTTATACCGCGGCCCGCTGCCATATGCTGCACGGCACCACCAGCATTGTGCCCACCACCCTGACCGGAAGCCGACAGGATCTGCTGGATTTTGTGGACGGCTTCAATCAGCTGGATCTGGAGCGCGAGGGCTGCCCCCACATTCTGGGTCTGCATCTGGAAGGACCGTATTTCGCAGCCTCTCAGGCCGGAGCTCAGAACCCCGAGTATCTGCGCAATCCGCAGCCGGACGAGTACGAAGAGGTGCTGCGCCGCACGGACCGCGTCCGCCGCTGGTCTTTTGCGGTGGAACTGGATGGTTCGGACCGCTTTTTGGAAGCGCTTCACCAGCATGGCGTGATCTCCAGCCTGGCGCACTCCGATGCGGACTGCAAACAGGTGATGCACGCCCATGACATGGGCCTGCGGTGCCTGACGCACTTCTACTCCTGCATGACCACGGTACAGCGCAAGCATGCCTATCGTTACGCGGGCGCTATCGAGGCGGGCTATCTGCTGGATGAGATGTATGTGGAAGCCATTGCGGATGGCAGCCATCTGCCTGCAGAGCTGTTGCAGCTGATTTACAAGGTGAAGGGACCCCGCCGGGTGTGCCTGGTCACCGACAGCATGTGCGCCGCTGGCATGCCCGACGGCGAATATTCTCTGGGCGGCGTTCCCTGCATCAAAGAGAACGGCGTGGCCAAGCTGATGGACCGCAGTGCTTTCGCGGGCAGTGTGGCAACCACCGATATGCTGGTGCGCACCTTCTGCAATCTGACCGGCGCTCCGCTGTACGATGTGGCTGCTGGTAAATGTAGTACAGAAGCAGTGTGGAAGCGTTGTTTGGAGCGCCCTCT
>OGXL01002533.1_pt1 | contig 13406 bp, 9 predicted proteins | sample 1576311 | NCBI WGS metagenome assembly OGXL01 (sample SAMEA3541564, study PRJEB24748) | human gut metagenome | biome: human gut; feature: human-associated habitat; material: faeces | place: China | collected 2012 | reverse complement strand
TAAAATCCTGCGGGACTTATACTCCCATACGGGTTCGATTCCCGTTGCCGGCATAAACATATGACAGCAAAGTGGATAGATTTACACTTTGCTGTTTTTTTTCGTTATTGGAGGGGTTATGGTTAATCTTGATGGAAAATTATCAGTTGTAATGCCGGCGTATAATGAGGAAAAACTCATATACAGTAGTATTAAAACAACTATTTCTGTTATTTCTGGATTTGTAAAAGATTTTGAGATAGTTGCGGTAAATGATGGCAGCACTGATGCGACCAAAGAGGAAATAAAGCGTGCCATGAAAGAAGATGGCAGGGTAAGAATGGTGTCATCTGATAAAAACAGGGGTAAAGGTACGGCTATAATATCAGGCGTAACAGAGTCAGAAGGAAAATATATTGCATTTCTTGATGCGGACCTTGAACTTAATCCTTCACAGCTAGAGAGTTACCTTCGCAAGATGATTGATGATAATGCAGATGTTGTAATCGGATGCAAATTTCACAAAGATTCAAAACTAAGTTATCCTTTAATACGTAAAATAATAAGTATGGGATATTATATAATGCTGCTCATTCTTTTTCATCTTAATGTAAAAGATACGCAGACAGGATTAAAAGTATTTCGTGCAGAAGCGATAAGACCGGTGGCACATCTTGTGAGGACTTCGGGATTTGCATATGACATAGAACTGCTTGTTGCACTTAACAGGAGAGGATGTACTATTGCACAAATGCCTGTAACTGTGGTATATGTAAGGGATAAGAATACAAAGAGAATTGGAATGAAAGATATATGGCGTGCGTTTAAAGATACATGGGCTATATTTATAAGGGTTTATTTTAAACATTATTATGACTAGATATTTGCATATATAAATAAAAATTGATATAATAAAAAAGTATATGATTAATAGATGCGAAAGGACGATAAAGATGCATTACGATTATCTTGTTGTTGGTGCCGGACTTTACGGTGCAGTATTTGCACATGAGGCAAAGAAAAAAGGAAAGACCTGTCTGGTTATAGAAAAAAGAAATCATATAGCAGGTAATATATATTGTGAAAATGTTGAAGGGATTAATGTACATGTATATGGTGCACACATTTTTCACACTTCTGACAAATTTATATGGGATTATATAAATGAGTTCGCAGAATTCAATAATTATATTAATTCACCGATTGCAAAGTATAAAAATGAATTATATAACCTTCCTTTCAATATGAATACATTCAGCAAGATGTGGGGAATAAGCACTCCACAGGAGGCAAAAGATATTATTGCAGCACAGATTGCAGACCTTAATATAACAGAGCCGAAGAATCTTGAAGAACAGGCATTATCACTTGTCGGAAAAGATGTATATGAAAAGCTTATAAAGGGATATACTGAGAAACAGTGGGGAAGAGACTGCAAAGAACTTCCTTCATTTATAATTAAGAGACTGCCGTTAAGATTTGTATATGATAACAATTATTTTAATGACAGATATCAGGGAATTCCAATTGGTGGATATACTAAGATAGTAGAAAAGATGCTTGAAGGAATTGAGGTAAGGCTTGATACTGACTATCTTGCAAACAGGGAAGAATTTGATTCCATGGCAGATAAGATTGTATACACAGGGATGATTGACCAGTTTTATGATTATAAGCTGGGAGTTCTTGAATACCGTTCGGTAAGATTTGAGACGGAGACGCTTGCAACTGATAATTATCAGGGAAATGCAGTTGTCAATTATACAGAACGTGAAGTCCCTTATACAAGAATTATTGAGCATAAACATTTTGAATTTGGAAAACAGCCGGTTACGGTAATTTCAAGGGAATATTCAAGTGAGTGGCATAAAGGTGATGAGCCTTATTATCCGATTAACAATGAAAGAAATAATGAGCTGTATCAGAGATATAGAGAGCTTGCAGATAAAGAAAAACGTGTGATTTTCGGTGGAAGATTAGGCGGATATAAATATTACGATATGGATAAAGTTATTAAAGCTGCACTTGAAATGTGTAGTGAAGAATTGGTTTAAGGGGAATGAAAATGGAAAAAGAGGACAGGGAATTAATTAAGTTATTAAATGATTCTAAAAAAGGCAATAAAAACAGCTTTGAAAAATTCACAAGACTTGTATATCAGGAAGTTTATAATCTTGTTGCGTTTGTCTATATAACAAAGGAATCAAGAGAGAAGCTTACCAAGCACGTTCTTGTCAGAATGTTCAAAAATGCTTCAGAGTTTGATAATGAAGAACTTGATATACATTTGTGGATTGCCCGTTTTACAACAGTTGAAGTCTATAATGTGTGCAAAAAACAGAATGGTGAATTATTTGATACACAGATTTCTGCCGAAGAGTACAATTATGATTCAATAAGTGAAGATTCAGAATTTGCAAAATGTGCAGCTGATTATAATCAGGCATTTCTTGATATAGATCAGTTAAATGAGATTATGACAGATTTTGAGGATTTTTCAAAGGGACAGAGGCTCCTATATCTTATGTTTGCATATGAGAGTTATACGATAGATGAGATTGAGGATTTACTTGAAATTGACAGCACATTTATCGGCACACAGATTATGCAGATACGAGGTATGCTCGGACTTGATATGGTATCATTGGATGGTGATGGGCCACAAGTACATGTGGCAGATGAGGATTCATCAGAGGATGAGACAGATGATGAAGATAGTTCCGATGACAGTGTACCTGAAATTGATTTTGATGATAATGACAATTATTCTGACAGATATGATGCTAAGAGTGCAAATCATGGAATTAAGGCAGATGCACGTATGAGAGGAATAATAGCAATATGTGCGGCATTAGTGGTTGTGCTTGCGGTGGTAACTGTTGCAATTGCCGGACGTATAAAGAAAAATAAGTCAAAGAGCACATTTAATCCTACGCCTGTTACAACAGCGGCAGAAGAAGCTACAACTAAGAAGTCATCAAAGAATAATAATGCAACAACAAAGGCGGCAGAGACGACAACAACTAAAGCAGCAGAGACTGATGAACAGACAGAGGCTGCAACAACTAGAAGAACGCAGACTCAAACGAATGATACTGAGGCTGCCGGAGATACCGAAGATGGTGGAAGCACAGGCGGAAGCGGTTCAGGTGACAGCGGAAGCACAGATGGAAGCGGTTCAGGCGATAGTGGAAGCACAGGTGGAAGCGGTTCAGGCGATAGCGGAAGCACAGGCGGAAGCGGTTCAGGCGATAGCGGAAGCACAGGCGGAAGCGGTTCAGGTGATAGTGGAGACACAGATGGAAGCGGTTCAGGTGACAGCGGAAGCACAGGCGGAAGCGGTTCAGGCGACAGCGGAAGCACAGGTGGAAGCGGTTCAGGCGATAGTGGAAGCACAGGTGGAAGCGGTTCAGGTGATAGTGGAAACATAGGTGGAAGCGAAAGTGGTAGTGAGACCGGAAGTTCAGAAGCCGCAGGTAATTAACTATTGCTTTTGATTTGTGTTGCAAAGCAAGGAGGATACGAAAAACAATGAAATGTTTAATACTTGCCGGAGGCAGCGGAGACAGCCTTTGGCCATTGTCAAGAAAGAATTATCCAAAGCAGTTTATGAATATTAAAGAAGGACGTTCACTTTTACAGGAAACGGTCGTTAGAAATATGCCATTTTGTGATGAATTTATAATTGTCACAAAGGAGAGTTACAGGAATATAGTCAATGGTCAGATGAAAGCATTCCAGAGTCTGAAGTACCGGCTTATTCTTGAGGGTTCACCAAAGGGGACAGCTGCGGCAATTATGCTTGGAAATATGTTCTGCAATCAGTCAGAACTTGTTTTTGTAGTAACTGCGGATCATTTGATAGAGGGTCAGGAGTACAGAGAAGCAGTTCTTAGAGGCAAGGAACTTGCTAAAGAAGGATATGTTGCGGCTATAGGAATCAAGCCGATAGAGAATGCTTCCGGATATGATTATATTATAAAAGATGAAGAGGATGTATTAGGTTTTATCGAGAGACAGCAGTTCGATTTGAAAAGCGATTCATATAAGAATAAAGAATATCTTTGGAACAGCGGAATGTATATATACAGAGTTGGGGATCTTATAAACAGTGTGAAAAATATTTCACCTGAATTATATAATACATGTCGTTTGGCAAAGAGAAGAACTCCTGCAATAAGACGAGGCATCCGCTTTTCTGAAAATGTGATGAAAGATATTCCTACAGGCAGTATTGAGCAGATTGTATTTTCAAAGAACAGTATTGTAAAAGTTGTTGAGGCAGAATTTGGCTGGAAAGATGTCGGCAATGTAAGTGATCTTGACGGATTTGGCAGTGTGACACATTCTGATTATGTAATAAAGAATAATTGTGAAGATGTGTCAGTCGTAAACAATGCAGAGAGACAGCTTGTTGTAACAAATGATTTGAATGATATAGTAGTTGTAAATACTGAAGATGCAGTTTATGTTTCTTCAAAAGAACGTGCAAAAGATATTAAAGATATAATAAAAGATAACCGTGAAAAGTATGAAAGTTATTTTGATTACAACAGACTTTCTTATCGTGAATGGGGAATTCATGAACTTCTTACATGGTCCGAAGGGTACAAAGTAAAGAAAGTAACAGTTTTTCCGGGAATGAGCATGAATCTTCACCAGCATGAGATGAGAAGTGAGCACTGGGCTGTTGTTGAAGGTACAGCGACTATCACACTCGGTCAGGAGACAAGGGATTATCATAAGTTTGAAAGCGTATTTGTGCCTATTGGAATGAAGCACAAAGTTGCTAATAAAACAGATAAAAATGTTGTTATTATAGAGATTGGAATAGGTGAGGTTGTATCTGAGAGAGATATTGTAAAGATATATACAGATGAATCTTCTGAGGGTAATTATATTGCAACACAGGATAATCCTGTTATAAAGCTTGACCCTGCATTTAAGGATAATCTCTGGGGCGGCACGAAGCTTCGTACTGTATTCGGCAAGAAATGCGATTATGATATTATTGCGGAAAGCTGGGAATTATCAGCACATCCGGATGGACCAAGCCGTATAGCAGATGGTAGATACAAGGGTATGCTTTTTGGTGATTATCTTTCAATTATCGGAAAAGAAAGTCTTGGCTGGAAATGTCAGGCACAGGACAGATTCCCTATCCTTATAAAGTTTATTGATGCAAAGCAGGCATTGTCAGTACAGATTCATCCTGATGATGAATATGCACTTGAAAATGAAGGCGAGTATGGCAAGAATGAGATGTGGTATGTTGTTGACAGTGAACCGGGCTCATATCTTTACTGCGGACTTAAAAAGAATACTGATAAAGAAGAGATTGAACGTAGAATTGCAGATAATACAATAACAGACATTCTCAATAAAATTGAAGTTAAAAAGGGCGATGTTGTTATGGTTAAAGCCGGAACAATACATGCTATAGGAGCCGGAATAATTATCTGTGAAATCCAGCAGAACTCAAACTGCACATACAGAATGTATGATTATGACAGAAGAGATAAGTATGGCAATCCGAGAGAACTTCATGTTAAAAAAGCACTTGATGTTGTTGACACAAAAGCTTATGTGAAAGATAATACAACGGAAGTTATGCTTGAGGAAAATGAGCATTATTCCCTTGAACGTCTTGTACAGTGCAAATACTTTGAATGTCTCAAATATGAGATAAAAGACGAAGTTAAGATTGTTGCAGATGAATCATCATTTGTTTCACTTGTATTTATAGAGGGAAGCGGAACGATAGAGGCAGATGATTATAAGCAGGAAGTTCCGTTCAAAGCGGGAGAAAGTTTCTTTGTAAGTTCAGGAAAAAGAAGCATTAATATTAAAGGAAAAGGCACATGCATAGTAACACATGTATAAATACACGAAGTGTATTTATATATGTGTTACATGGACACAATGTGTCATGTAAGCCCGCATCAGCTGCGGGCTTTACGATGTAAAATAAAAAGGCAGGTTTCTGATGAAAAGCGGCGGTAAGAAGACAAGGATTGTGCTTTACAGTGCAAGTATTATATTGGTATTATTTTATATAATTGTAATGTGGTGGGGAATTACCCCAAAAGTAGGAATTGAATATAAGATGTATTATATAACGCACGAACTTTCTGACTGGCCGGGATATGGCAGATTAAGCTATAAACTTGGAACCAAAGAAATCTGTACATCATACAAAGACAGAAATGGAAGTCCTTATACATGGGATGTATGTGTGAGGAAAGGTCAGGGCTGGAACAGGGAGCAGTATGACGGAAGCGTAAGCAATGCATCTGAAAGCTACATATATTATCTTCCTGAAAAAAATGCGGATAATGTTACATATACGATTGAGGTAAAAAATGTTACAGGAGCCGTAAAGGTATATGCGGATGATAAGCAGATAGGTGAGTTTGAAAAAGACGGAACATACAGTTTTAAAGCAGGAAATGCTGTGAGTGATAAATTATTTACAATAAAATTTGAGACAGAAAGAGGAAGCAGTTTTACACTGTGGAGTACCTGCCTTGAATAATGCAGGCTGGTTGATTATTAAGTGATGGAGGCGTTATGAAAGACAACAAATCGTTATTTCAGAGAGTAAAATTATATGCCATACCCGGATTGATTACGTGTGCGGTTATTGTATTTATTTATGTTTTTAAAGGTATATGGCCGTTTGGAGCTAACCGTATAGATTATTTTGACAATATGCAGCAGGTAGCACCACTCTATGCACATCTTTGGGACTGGATGCATGGAAAGGCGTCATTGTGGTTTGACTGGTACACAGGATTTGGCACGAATGTATCAATGAGTATATCTGCATTTTCAATGCTTAGTCCTTTTAATCTTTTGCTGTATCTTTTTCCGAGAACTCTGATACTTGAAAGTATATCAATACTTACGCTTGTAAAAATGATATTTATGGCAGTTGCCATGTATGCATATATTAATAAAAAATACAACAGCCTTTCATATAATATGAAAGTTGTATTTTCACTTATGTATACATTCTGCGGATATACAGTGCTCTATGGTTCATGCTTTACACCATGGATGGATATAGTTGCATTATTCCCACTCCTTATGCTTGCATATGAAAATATGATGCAGACAGGCAAAAAGCTTTTTTACATAATAATGGTTGCAATTATTTTCATAATTAACTATTATCTCGGTGCCATGTCACTTGTATACATATTCCTTATAAGCGGGGCGTATGTTCTTCTTATGTCTAAGAAAGAAAAAATCAAGGAACATGCATGGAATCTTGGAATCGGAACTGTTGCAGGACTTGGGCTTTCATGTTTTGTGCTTGTGCCTGTAATGATGCAGCTTTCAGGCTCACAGAGAGGTGGCTCTGGACAGGGAATTGTATCGCAGTATATCGGCTGGATAAAGAGTGCTATTATATCTGACGGGCAGATGGCAGCATTTCAGAGATGGATGATGCTTTATGGAATGGCATTTGCAGCAGCAGTAATAATTATGGGCTTAAAGAAGTTCAAAGAAGAGAAGAATACTATAAGATATATGATTTCCCTGCTTCTTATTTCGCTTCTGCCAATTGTTGTCGAAGGAATCAATCTTATGTGGCATTTTGGTTCGTATAACGGATATACGTTAAGAAACGGATATATTGTCGCATTTACGCTTATAACTGTTGCTGCGTATTTTGCACAGCGGATGTTTGAAGAAGTGACAGCTGATAAAAAACAGATTGTAAAACAGCTTGTCATATTTGTTGCAGCGGCAGCTGTATATGCAGTTATTTATAATATTATTCCTTCAAATGATATCATCTTAGCAGCATTTATATTATTTATAGCGATATTTATAGCAGCATTTATTTTTTATAATAAAAAGCTTAAAAAAGATGGAATTGGATTTGATTTTAATACTATTATAGCGATAGTTGCTATAGAAGTATTTATTGGTGCATATTCGCTTATCGGACCACCTAAGTTTTATGAATATGAGCCATATCAGTATGGCGATTATGTCCAGGCTGCGAATGAAGTAAAGGATTCACTTGATATTGAAGAGTCTGTGACTGAAAGAATTGTCAATCCGGATATAAGCCTTAATGCCAACTATCCGCTTATTTTAAGGAGAAGTGCAATGTCAAGCTTTACGGCGGCACTTCAGAGTGATACACAGAGTTATTCAAAGAAATTTGGTTACTCTAAGTATTTCCTCTGGCTTCTTGATTCAGGCGGCACGGTATTTACTAATTCACTCTTTCATGTTACTCAGGCAGTCAATGTGAATGAACTTGATTCACAGATGTATACAGCAGTAAGAAGTGATGGAGACTATACGTTATATGATGCTAATTACAAGCTTCCTTTTGCAATGAGTGTAAATAAAAACATTACACGTCAGGATTTCAGCGGCAACTGGGAAGATTTACATAATATTTTCTACAAGGCACTCACTAATGACACACAGGATATTGTTAATGGCATGTCATATACTAAGAAAGAGTCATCGGTTATAAGGGAGTATAATGTAAGAGCAGATGGAAAACAGGCTGTTTATATTAATATTGTTGATGTAAATAACCGTAATACAGATGCTAATGCTTCATGGCTTATAAGTTCAATGCATATATATGTCAATGGTGAAGCGGTTCTTGTTCCGACACTTGGTGATGTTAAGAATACAGCATATTTTACAGATTATAATAATAATCTCGTATATCTTGGCACATTTGAGAATGAGAATTTTACAATAAGAGTTGAATATGATGACCCATGGTATCTGAAGGTAAGTGAGGTATCATTTGCCGGACTTGATATGGATAAGATGCAGTCACTTGTCGATAAACATGCCGATGATTACTGTGAGACATCATATACTTCAGATTCGCTTACAGTTAAGCTTAACGGAAGCGGTGTAAATAATATGGCACTTATTCCTGTTGTATACAGTGATAACTGGAATGTAAAGGTGAATGGAAAGAAAGTAAAAGCTAAAAGTGTCTGCGGACTTTTTACAGGTGTTGATATTCATGCAGGTGAAAATGTGATTGAGATGACATTTGAGCCTAAAGGCAAAAAAGCAGGAATGCTTATATCTTTAGCAACACTTATTATGATGATAGCATCAGCACTTATTTTGAAGTTTACAAAATTGAAAGTGCCAGCTTTATTAAAAATGTGTGCAGCATTCATATATCTTGAACTTTATAATATTGTAATTGTTGCAATGTTTTTAATTCCTGTAGTAGCGGCAATTCCGGCATTGATTTATCAGATTGTTATAAGGCTGATGCAGCTGTTTTGATGCAGCTGTCCAAATAGGGGATAAAGAATGAATACTTTGATTGAAAAATACAAAAAGAACAGTAATTTCAGACTGGCTGTTCAATTGCTTTTTATACTTGTACTATCAAGGGTGGTTATGCTTATTATGGTACCGGTATACAATGGAATTATGGGAACAAACCGGTCATTTAGTTTCCTTATGAATGAGTGGGATGCAAAAAGATACCAGTTTATGGTAGATAATGGATATACATTTCCTCTTGATACTGACCCGCAGGCGAACTGGGCGTTCTTTCCGATGTATGTTATTGTCTGCCAGTTTGTGAAACTGCTCACATTCTGGAAAGCCGATACGTACTGGGTTGGCATGTTTGTATCAAATGTGTGTATTTATATAGCAGCATATTTTGGTATAAAATGGCTTCGAGACAGATATAAAATAAATAATGGTACACAGCCGGATATTAATAATAATTATGGAATTCTTCTTGGAATTCTTATGTTTATGGCACCATATTCATTTTACTGTGCATCTGTTTATACTGAAGCGATGTTTATAATGTTTATTGTTTTATTCTTTTATTTCAGCCAGAAAAAGCAATGGCTTATTGCGGGACTTATGTCTGCATTTGCAAGTGCCACAAGAATTGTGGGCTGTACACTTGTATTTGCACTGGTTATTGACCTTTATCTTGACTATAAGAATAAAAATACAGTTATTGACAGCAAAAAAGCAGGAATCTGGCAAATCGTCAGGGATTTTGTGGTTCATTTTATAAAGACGCCGAAAGAGATATTGTCAGTTATGCTTTGTCCTCTTGGAACATTTATATATATGACTTTTTTGAGATTTTTCTGCGGAGATGTGTGGGCATTCATGCATGTTCAGATTGCCTGGAGAGAAGATTCATATTTTCCTGTAATCGGGGTTATGTGGAAAGCCTGCACAGGACAGATTGAACCTAGATATACATATATGGGCTGGTTCTGTATTGCAGCGTTTGCTGTATATGCATATATGATTTACAGAAAATATTATTCAATGGCATTTTTTGGAATAATAGCACTGCTTGTACCACTTACATCACATGTTATGAGTACATGTAGATTTATAATAGGCTCATTTGTCATATTTATTGGTGTGTATGATTTGATGACTGCCGGTGGACGGGAGTATTTGGAATTAAAAAATAAAAAGAAAGTAATTGCTATTGATTCTATTGTTTTAATAACCTTTTTTGTTTTAGAGTTATTTTTATTGTTTTTGTGGTATAATTCTGATTGCTGGCTGATGTAGTATTACGTATATAGATATGTGGAATACTGAGAGGGAATGCTGGAAAGAAAAGGAGTAATGGTCATTGAAAATTAAACTTAAAAGAAGGAAAGGAACAAATAAAAAACAAAATAATCAGAATTTGAGAAAATTTGGCGAAAGACTAAATGTTTTTTTCAGCGACAGGAAGAATGTTGCTGTTACATCATTGTTTGTAATCATTATTGTTATAGCTTCGGTCTGTGGAGTTGTAGGCTGGAAAAAGGTCAACAGACCTAAGAATAAGGAAGTATTGACGACAGAGGCACTCTCTGAGACCGAAAAAAATACGACAACCCAGGCGGAGACAGAGACAGAGACGGAGATGGAAACAGAAACAGAAACTGAGACGGAAACGGAAGAAGAGATTGCGTATGAAGAGTTTGATGAGATGATGGAGGAAGAAGTGCCGGATGAGGATCAGGCACCATGGGAATTGCCTCCAAGAACTATGACGTCTGAATGTATACCATATGATGGACAATACAGGGAGATTTCTTGCTGGGGGGATTCGATGACATATGGAACTAACAGTGGTCCGGGAAGTATAACTGTCAATGGAATGAAGAAAAATGTTTCGTATTATTCATATCCTCAGACGTTGCAGGAACTTACAGGAATTACTGCATATAATTTTGGTATGCCGGGTGCTACATCTGATGAAATTGCCATGATGCAGGGTGGACTTGCAATGAAAACGGACAGGACTGTAACAGTAAAAGATACGAATGAGGCAGAACTTAGAATAATAAGATCTGATAATAATGAATTTATTTCTAACGACTGGGGATTTCTTGATGATGTTTATATATTAAACAGACCTTTCAATGTGAGAAAGACAGAAGGCTGGCATTATATTTCAAGAATATATGAACTTGAGTTAAATAGTGAAGTACAAAATTCTAAAGAACTTGTAATGCTTTCAGATGTCAAGGGGAAAGATTCAAATGCGGCTGTTATAAAAGAGACTGAGGCGGTAGAAAAAGAAAATCCGTCAAAAGAAACAACAACACAGGAACCGACGACAGAACCACCAACACCGGCATATGAGACAATAACAATACCTGAGGGAACGAGAGTTTATACAAAAACAGCAATTGATCACAGCGGCGATATTCTTATTCTTGAGATAGGAAGTAACGGTGGCTGGGAAAATGATTATAAGACACTTATTCTTCAATATGATGCCATGATTCAGGAGTTTGGCTGTAAATATTATATTGTTGTAGGTGACACGGACGACCCGGGAACATCTATCGGTGATCTCAGTCAGGGGGAAACAGATGCAAACGGTAATTATATAGGTACAGGTGATACTTCCTGGGAAGCTGCATTAAGACTTGCATATGGTGACCATTTTATTAATATGCGAACATATTTAATCGAAAATGGTCTTAAAGATACAGGTATAATGCCTACAAAAGATGATTTGGAAAATTATAAAAGAGGTAATATCTCAAAGAAACTTCGTTCAGACTGGACACATCTTAACTGTATGGGGTATTATTCAAAAGGAAAAGGCATATATCTTAAAGGTGTAGAACTCGGATATTGGAGTTGATACTTGTATATTTTATAAATAAGTATTATAATCAATTAGATTAGACACAAGCGATAATACGGATTTATTTTGAATAAAAAGGAGAAAATACAATGTTATCAGTAGTAGTACCTACATTTAATGAGGGAAAGAACATTAGAAATCTTGTAACACAGATAGATGAGGCACTTAAAGGAATTGATTATGAGATTCTTTTTGTGGATGACAGTAAAGATGATACACCACAGATAATTATGGAGGTTGCAAAAGATTTCCCGGCTGTGAGAATGGAACACAGAACAGGTGAGAGCGGACTTGCAACAGCAGTTCTTAAAGGCTTCAGACTTGCAAAAGGTGAGTATATGGCATGTATGGATGCGGACTTACAGCATCCTCCGACATCCCAAAGGTCGTTAGACACACGAAATGTTATAATACCGGTATGCTTTTTGTATTTCGGGTTAGATATAAATCCACATTTCCACCATTCCTCATCATCTTCGTAAGTGAAAAAACGTCCAGCCAGTGAATCGAGTGCAGCTATGATTTCGTTGTAGTCATACGTTGGCATTGAACGTGCCGCATAATCCGCTGCTGGATGAGAAAACGGCGATAGCGACCTGTTTCACCTCACGCTTTTCAGTGTAAGATGATTCCAGGTTGCATTCCGCCTCTAAAAGACCGTTTAAGATGGCGGAAAGTTTGTTTGCATAGAGGAGTGTGTGTTCGGTCAGCGTCTGGGTATGATGGAGCTTCGCCGAAGATACCATTTTCATGGCTGCGGTGATCTTTTGCGTACTCCGGATAGACGCGATCCGAACTTTTATTTCTTTTAATGATGCCATAATTCCTTTTTTAATTGACAATTAGGTGTCGCTTGTTGTATTTGTCCATTGTCAATTGTTCATTGTCAGTTGTTTTGCTGTTTCTTCCAGTTTCTTCCGGATATCGTCGTTGATGGTTCCGGTTTTCAGGATGTCCAGTACGTCGTGCTGGTGTGATGTATGCAGTTCGCGCAGGAATTCCTTTTCGAAGTCATGCACTTTATCCAACGGGACTCCTTTCAGCAATCCCTGTGTACCGCAGTAGAGGATGGCGATCTGGTCTTCTACAGGCATCGGGCTGTATTGGGGCTGTATCAGCAGTTGCGTGTTCTTTTGTCCTTTGTCGATCGTGAAAGCCGTTACGGCATCCATCTCGCCGCCGAATTTGGAGAATGATTCCAGTTCGCGAAACTGTGCCTGGTCGATCTTCAGCGTTCCAGCCACACTTTCTCCTAACTCACTTATCAATATTCGTC
>OGXL01002523.1_pt1 | contig 13440 bp, 13 predicted proteins | sample 1576311 | NCBI WGS metagenome assembly OGXL01 (sample SAMEA3541564, study PRJEB24748) | human gut metagenome | biome: human gut; feature: human-associated habitat; material: faeces | place: China | collected 2012 | reverse complement strand
TTGGAGAAAACATACACAAAGCCAGAGCGTGTTCTTTACCGGTCAGATTGGTTTATGCTTGAACAATCCGTCAAAATCATCTAACGAAACTGCAACCTTCTCTTTTCCGAAACGTTCAGCCGCTTTTGCCATCATCTCAGCACTGTCCGGTTTTGAAAAATTCAAAATCACTCGTTTAGCTCCGGAATACAGGATTCTCTGTACATCTTCCATACGTTTGATGTTGCCTCCTGCTACCATTGGAATACTGATCACATTATGAATCTGTCTGAGCAGATTTAAAGATGCCTCGTGATCATCATCAGAATCTGATAAATCAAAAATCAGAAGTTCATCTGCCCCGCGGTCACTGTAGTGCTTCGCGAGCTCTACCACATTATCTGCCAGTACTTCCCGGTCATTAAACCATTTTATCGCTTTCCCTCCTGCAATATAAATGCATGGGATTAATTTTCTATAACTTATCATAATTAAGTTTTATTCTCTCCTTTTACAGGCTTCCTTTCGTTGTCCACGCCTCATCAATACGTGGTTCTCTCATTGTTGCCATGTCGAGAGCCTTACCAAAGCTCTTGAACAGGGCTTCTGCCATATGGTGATTATTTTCTCCGTCCATAATTTTCAGATGAATATTCATCATTGCACTGTAAGATATGGCATAGAAGAATTCTTTGATCATTTCGGTATCCAGCTCACCGATATTCTCTACCGTAAATTCTGCATCATATTTCAAATACGGACGTCCGGAAAGATCTACTGCACACAGTGCCAGTGTCTCGTCCATCGGAAGAATCATATGCCCGAACCGCTTGATTCCGGCTTTATCTCCTACCGCTTCCAAAATTGCCTGTCCGATTACGATTCCGGTATCTTCTATGGTGTGATGACAATCCACATCCAGATCTCCATTGACCTTTACGGTAAGATTGAACAACCCATGTCTTGCCATTCCGTCCAACATATGATCAAAAAATCCAATTCCAGTATCGATCTGATTGTTCCCGGTTCCATCAAGATTCAGTGTTACTTCAATGTCAGTTTCTTTTGTTGTACGTTTCTTTGTTGCTATTCTTGCCATATCTTTCAAGCCTCCTTATTTCTCAAAACGAACTTTAATTGAATTTGCATGTGCAGTTAAGTGTTCAGCTGTAGCAAATGCTTCAATATCCTCGTGGATCGCACGAAGTGCATTTTCAGAATAAGATATTATACTTGATTTCTTAATAAAATCATCTACGGAAAGTGGTGAGAAGAATTTTGCAGTTCCATTTGTCGGAAGAACATGGTTCGGTCCGGCAAAATAATCTCCCAGTGGCTCACTTGCGTACTCTCCGATGAAAATAGCTCCGGCATTGCGGATTTTTGTCATGACATCGAATGGATTCTTTGTCTGGATTTCAAGATGCTCTGATGCAATCTCATTTGCTGTCTCAATGGCCTCATCCATCGTATCTGTAACCAGTATGTATCCATAGTTATCGAGAGATTTCTGAATAATCTCACCACGGGATAATTCTTTTATGAATTTGTCAGTCTCATCAGAAACTTTCTTGGCAAGTTCTTCGCTTGTTGTTACAAGGATTGCTGAGGCGAGTTCATCATGTTCTGCCTGTGACAGAAGGTCTGCTGCCACGAATCTTGGGTTTGCAGTCTCGTCTGCAATAACAAGAATCTCACTTGGTCCGGCAATGGCATCAATACTTACATAACCATAAACTGCTTTCTTTGCAAGTGCCACATAAATATTACCAGGTCCTACGATTTTGTCAACTTTTGGTATGCTCTCAGTTCCATAAGCAAGTGCTCCGATTGCCTGTGCTCCGCCGACTTTATAGATTGCATCTGCTCCGGCCTCTTTTGCTGCCACCAGTGTAGTCGGTGTTACCTTTCCGTCTTTTCCCGGAGGTGTCACCATAATAATCTCATCAACTCCAGCTACCTTTGCCGGTACAATGTTCATCAATACAGAAGATGGATACGCTGCCTTTCCACCTGGTACATACACACCTACTCTGTGAAGTGCTGTCACTTTCTGTCCAAGGATCGTTCCGTCCGGTTTGCTGTCAAACCAGCTTGTCTGACGCTGTTTTTCATGATAAGTACGTATATTTGCAAGTGATTTACGGATAATCTCAACAAGCTTTGGATCTACCAATGCATAAGCCTCTTCAATCTCAGCATCTGTAACTTTGATGTTTCCTGCATTTAAATCTGCCTGATCAAATTTTTTTGTGTACTCAAACAGAGCCTGATCTCCGTTCGCCTTTACATTTGCGAGAATTTCTGTCACTCCCTGCTCATACTGTCCATAATTGTTCGGGCTTCTCTTCAACAGATCTTCTAAAAGATTTTTTCTGCTGTTTTCATCTAATTTCTGTATTCTCATTGCCGTTCTTCCTCCTATATTCAAGGCTCCTGTTATCCTCTTACATGTCTTTCCGCTTTTCCTGTCCAGAAACCATTTATTATTTTAAATCTGTGTGCGAAGCTTCATCAACAGATTCTTGATCCGCTCGCTTTCCATACGCATGCTGACTGGATTCACAATCATTCTTGCGGAAAGAGGACATACTTCCTCCAGAACTTCCAGTCCATTTTCACGAAGTGTGGAACCGGTCTCCACAATATCAACAATGACCTCTGAAAGTCCAACAATTGGTGCCAGTTCAATGGAACCGTTCAGTTTAATGATCTCCACAGTCTGATGCTTTTTATTATAAAAATAATCTTTTGCAATATTCGGATATTTTGTTGCCACACGGATCAACTCATGATGCTGTAAAAGCGGCGCTGCATCCTTATATCCGCAGACACACATTTTACATTTTCCATAGCCAAGATCCAGAACCTCGTGGACTTTACGCCCTTCCTCCAAAATGGTGTCCTTTCCTACAACTCCAATATCAGCTGCACCATACTCTACATAGGTCGGTACATCTGGTCCCTTTGCCAGAAAGAAACGAAGCTTCAATTCTTCATTGGTAAAAATCAGCTTTCTGGAATTCTTGTCCTTCATCTCTTCGCAAGTAATACCAATCTTTTCAAACAATTCCAGGGTCTGATTGGCAAGACGCCCTTTTCCGAGGGCAAATGTCAGATATCTCATATAAAAAACTCCTATCGTCAAATTCATAACCCATTTTCAGGGGTTTTCGAATCCGAGTCTGCCAAAGCAGACATTTTATTTGTTATTATTAACTTCCTTTTGTTCTCCGGTCACCAGATTTACCATGGTAATTTCACCGCTTTTCTTAATATATACAAGACTTCCGGCGTAATATTCCTTGCCGAACCGGATATAGTCTTCCAGTCCCTTCTCCGGTGATTTCTTAATCAGTTCTGTGTTCTTTGCCTTCGCCCGGAAATCTTTTGCAAGCCGGATCGCATCTCTTGCACGGCTCTCATCATAAAGAATAATTGCATTCTTTCTTGTATAAACAATGCGGATTTTTTGGCGGATCAGAGCATTCATCAACTCATCAATGACAATGGCAAAGCCGATAGATGCTGATGTCTTTCCAAACTTCTCCAGCAAATGATCATAACGGCCGCCTTTGACTACCGCATCTCCGGTTCCAAATGTATAACCACGGAAGATGATTCCCGTATAATATCCATAATTTCCTGTCATACTCAGATCAAAAGTCACAAACTTCTCGACTCCGTAAAGTTCAAGGATATCATAAATCTTCTCCAGCCGCTTCACAGCCATGATTCCACTGGAATTGGGTGCAATGTTCTTTGCTTTCGCAAGAACTTCCACGCCTCCGACCAGATTTCCAAGAGCTGCAAATGCCTCTTTTGAGCTTCTCTTTACCATAATACTGTCCAGATATTCCTCAACTCCGAAGTAATTGCGGTTGTTGATCAGTTCAACGACCCGCTCCCGTGCTTCTTCGTCCAATGCTGCATCTTCAATAAGACTTTGGAAAAAGCCAAGATGTCCAACGCTTAATTGAAATTCCTTAAGTCCGATTGCCTGCATAGATTCAATGACCATAGCAAGCATCTCTGCATCTGCCTCCACGGAATCATCCCCAATCAGCTCAGCTCCCATCTGGGTCACTTCTCTTAATCGTCCCTGATTGTTGGAATGATTAATAAATGTATTACCTGTGTAACAAAGCCGTATCGGCAGATCTTCCTCTCCAAATAATGTAGCAGCCACACGTGCGATGGACGGTGTGATATCTGGTCGCAAAACCAACGTGTTTCCTTCTTTATCAAAAAATTTGTACAGATCTTTGGACGGTATTGTTCCGATTTCCTTCCGGAACACATCAAAATATTCAAAGGTCGGAGTCTGAATATCATGATATCCAAATAAATGCAGTGTTTTTTTTAGTCGATTTTCCAGTGCCAGCTTCTTTCCGCACTCAACATTATAAATATCCCGGACTCCCTCCGGCGTATGAAGTAGTTTTTCCATAGATCATTCCTCCCGCACTTTAGCGTGCTACCATATTAAAACCTTATTGCATTATACGCATTTCCAGGCACTTTGTCAAGCTTCCTCACGGAGTTCCAAATCCAGATTTATGAAGTCCAGATAAGGAATATAATACCCGTTTTTTGGTTTCATAAAAAATCGTGGATCTAATTCCTCGTAGCGGATACTTTTACGCCCGCCATCACATGCTCTGTTCCAGAAACGAATCATTTCTTCAAATCGCATATAATAAAGTTCGTTCCGTTCAGAATAATAAATCAGGATAAACGCAATTCCATCTTGATGCTCAAACTGAGTCATAAATGTAATCTGATGCTCATGGATATTATGTAATGGGAATGTATCAGCTACACATTCTTTTGCATCAAAGCACACTGGAATTCCCTGGACTGCTCCAATGTAATCTACCGTACTTCGTTTTTCAAAATACGCCAGTGTGATCTGTTTGTGATCTGCGTCCATGCGCACCGGTGTAATGGGGGTCGGTATCTTCTGAATCAGGGCAAGTCCCTTTTCCAGATAATGGTCGTTGGTCCAATTGACCATCTCTTCTAATGTAGAACCTCTAAGGCCTCTTGAGTTCCATGTTCCCATGCTGTCTCCTTAATAAGTCGGTAAAATTTGCCCGGAACACGCGCCTGAAATACATTTTTCGAAAGATTTTCCAAAGGTTTTGGCATCTGCGGAAAATGCAGCTCATAAGAATGTAGCATTTGTGTCTTTACACCATATGTCTCATACTGGTGGTTCCAGGATATATTTCCATATTTGTAGTCCCCCATTAACGGGTGTCCGATACTTGCCAGATGTGCACGGATCTGGTGCGTCCGACCGGTGATCAGATGAACCTTTAACAGCGTAAGTTCTTTTTGATAAGCCACTGGCTCATATTCTGTCTCAATGGCTGCTGCCCCTTCCGACATTTTCCAGCTAATCATAACTTTATTCGTTTTCTCATCTTTTTTCAGATATCCACGAATATGTGAAGTTTCTTTAATACAGCCTTTGACCAGACAAAGGTAATATTTTGCAAGGGTTCTTTCTTTAAAAGCTTCCCCCATAATCTGAAGCCCGGCCAGGCTTTTCCCTGCCACGACCATACCGCTTGTGTTTCGATCCAGCCGGTTGCAGATTCCAGGGTGAAATGTCAGAAGTTCTTCTTTTGTAACAGAACCATTTGACAGAAGATATCCTATCACATATTCCACCAGTGACACATCTTCTTTCTTCGCTTTCTGAGATAACATGCCTGCCGGTTTATTTATAAGCAGAATATTATCGTCTTCATAAATAATCTCCAGATCCTTTTTTACCGGATAAGACTCACTTGCTGCTGCATTTCCTGCAAATTTATCGATTGTCTCCTCTGCAAGAAAAAACTTTATCGAATCTCCGGTATTAAGTTTCTCCTGCCCTGCTGCCTTTTTCCCATTTAATGTAATATTCTTCTTTCTGAGCATTTTATAAATGAAACTTCCAGGCGCCTGGGGAAGATATTTTTTCAAATATTTGTCCAGCCTCTGACCGGACTCATTTTCTTTGATAATCGTCTCTCTCATAATTCTACATACAAGTGGACAAAATCAGTTTCCGGACTGCACGGTCTTCCCGTCCGTTTTCTGTATGTCCCACCTCAACAATATTATTCATGCCCTCCACGCGGCTTAAAAATGCTTTGTAATCGTGGAATATCTTGACCGTCATTTTCTCGTGATGATTTGCATTGAGCATGTCCTTCAAATATCTGGCACATGTTACCTCGTCCGTCTTTATATTCGATGCATAACCGATGACTGTATGCCCGGAAATCACAATAGCGTCAACCGGCATCACTTTCTCCGGACTTGTAATGACAAGATCATAAACTCTTTTTAAAAGTGACGCTTTCGCCTCGATTTCCTGATAAATATCTTTTTCTATACTCTGATGTGGTGCAATGGTAATAAATTCGACCAGCATCTTTGATGCCGGAAGACACCCGACGACTGCAACTACCGTGAGCAGATTCAGCTTGGTCTTCGTCTGCACATAACCAAGCACGACAAGTGCTATGACAACTGCAAACTCCGCAATCGTTCCGATCAGGTATTTTTCTTTTCTCCATTTAATATAACCAGGCTGTCCCTTTTCTTTTTTCTTCATGCGAACCTCCTATTCTGCAATTTTCTCCATCACTGCCACGATCACACTGTCCGGCACAATTTTTGATGCCACCCAGGCAGCTTTCATGGATAGACCATACACGGAAGTCTTTTTGCCTCTCGCGCTGTCGATCAGAGCTTTTCTGACCACGTCTTTCGCATCGGCACGAAATTTCTTTTTCACACTTGCGACTTCTTTTCCGGTATGGTCAAAGAATTCTGTATCCACCGGTCCCGGACACACGGCAGTCACATAAATACCGCTTCCTTTGAGTTCTCTGCCAAGTGCCATGGACAGGCTGTAAACGTAAGATTTTGTCGCTGCATACACTGCAAATCCAGGCTGTGGTCCAAATGCTGCAGCTGATGAAAGGTTCACAATTCTGCTGCCACAATGCATATATGGAAGACAAAGTGCTGTCATTCTTGTCAGTGACCGGCAGTTGAGATCTACCATGCCGGTTTCTTCCTTCCAGCCATACTCGCAGAATGTTCCAATCTTTCCATAACCCGCCGCATTTACGAGCATCCGTACATTGGCGTGGGATTTTCCCAGTGCTATTCCCAGTTTTTTATAAATATAATTCTGGTTCAGATCTCCGTCAAAAATACGCACCGGAACTTTTAATTCCATCTCCAGTTCGTTCAGACGTTCTGCCCGTCTTGCGACGACCCAGATTTCATCCAGATTCTGATAAAGCTTTGGAATCTGCCTTGCAAATTCTCTTCCAAGTCCGGAAGATGCCCCTGTAATCAATGCTATCTTCATCATACTCCTATCACCTCTTGCAGTGTTTACAATTATCACTTTCGCTGTTATTATCTGCTCTTTCGGCGTTTATTGTTTCCGCCTCTGTTATTTTTTACATTTTTTGAATTCTTGCAGTTCTGCTTTCTTTTTACTCCAGACATGTCTGACTTGATTTTCCTTGGCTTGATCAAGCATTTCTGGTCAAATCCCACCAGATCCATGCGCCCGGATTTTCTAAGCGCCTCCATGACCAGATCATAATTCTTCGGATCCCGGTACTGGATCAATGCTCTCTGCATTGCTTTTTCATGCGGGTTCTTCGGTACATAAACTGGTTTCATATTTCTTGGGTCTACGCCTGTGTAGTACATACAGGTAGATATAGTGGACGGTGTCGGATAGAAGTCCTGTACTTGCTCCGGCATATATCCAAGATCCCGTAAATGTTCTGCAAGCTCGACTGCTTCCTTTAACGTTGACCCCGGGTGAGAAGACATTAGATACGGCACAAGATATTGATCCATACCAAGACGCTCGTTCATTTTTTTATACCGTTTTACAAACCCCTTATAGACAGAATTCTCCGGTTTTCCCATTTTCTCCAAGACTGCGTCTGATACATGCTCCGGTGCAACCTTAAGCTGCCCGCTTATATGATACTGGCACAGTTCCTTTAAAAATGTGTCATCCTTATCTGCCATAACGTAGTCGAACCGGATTCCGGAACGGATAAAAACTTTCTTGACTCCAGGTATTTTACGCAATTTTCTAAGAAGTGCCACGTAATCCCGGTGATCGACCTTCATATTTTTACACGGTTTCGGGAACAGACACTGCTTTTCCTTGCAGACGCCGTATTTTAACTGCTTTTCACAGGACGGTGCACGGAAGTTTGCCGTTGGGCCTCCAACGTCATGAATATATCCTTTAAAATCCTTGTCCTTCACCATTTCATTCGCTTCTTTTAATAAGGACTCATGACTTCTCGTCTGCACAATCCTTCCTTGATGAAAGGTCAGGGCACAGAAGCTGCACCCTCCAAAACAGCCACGGTTACTGATCAGACTGAACTTGATTTCTTTGATTGCCGGAACCCCTCCGTCTTTTTCATAACTCGGATGGTAAGTCCTCATATACGGAAGGCCATACACCAGATCCATCTCGTCCTGAGAAAGCGGTTTTGCAGGTGGATTCTGTACAACATAAAGATGATCGCTGTAAGGCTCTACGAGACATTTCCCCGAAAACGGATCTGTATTACAATACTGCACATAAAAACTTCTTGCATAATTGAGCTTGTCCTCTTTCAATTGCTCATAGGATGGAAGAATTGTCGGTTCATAGACACTGTCCAGACTCTTGACCTTACACACAGTTCCCGGAATGTAAGTAATATCTTGAATACTAAGTCCGCTATCTAACGCCTCTGCAATCTCAATGATCGAATGCTCACCCATTCCATATGAAATAATATCCGCCCCGGAATCCAATAGCACGGAGCGTTTTAATTTATTGGACCAATAATCGTAATGTGCCAGTCTTCGAAGACTCGCCTCGATTCCTCCGAGAATGATTGGTGTCTTTTTATAAACCTGGCGGATCAGGTTGCCATAGACTGTCACCGCATAATCCGGACGTTTTCCCATAACACCGCCTGGAGTATAGGCATCTGTACTTCTACGCCTTTTTGATACAGAGTAATGATTTACCATAGAATCCATATTACCTGCCGATACAAGAAAAGCAAGTCTTGGCTCGCCAAGAACGGTGATGCTGTTCTTATCTTTCCAATCCGGCTGTGCGATGATTCCGACCTTGTATCCATAATCTTCCAGAAGCCTTGTAATAACTGCCGGTCCAAATGATGGATGGTCTACATAAGCGTCCCCTGAAATGTACACAAAGTCCAACTGTTCCCAGCCCCGTTCTTCCATATCCTTTTTACATATTGGTAAAAATCCCTGTGACATCTATAATACCTCACTTGTAGCGTTTAAAATAATAAATTCTTTAATTCTTCTTCGGTCAGCATGCGGTATTCGCCCTCTGCCAGATTATCATCCAGAACCAAGCTGCCCATACGTTCCCGTTTCAGATAAACAACCTCTTTTCCCACTGCCTGGAACATGCGTTTTACTTGATGAAACTTTCCTTCCTGGATGGTCAGACGTATTTCGGATAAATCATCACTTTTTATAATGTCGAGTTTTCCCGGCATCGTGATCTCCGGTTCATCTTCTGTGCCAATATTTACACCTTCTGCAAATTTTTCCGCATCGTCTTTTGTAACGTTCCCCTGCACTTTTGCAAAATAGCATTTATCCACATGATGTTTCGGAGAAAGTAACCGGTGTGCCAGATTTCCATCATTTGTAATTAAAAGAAGTCCCACCGTATCCTTATCCAGACGACCCACCGGGAACAGATCTTTCCGCTTCTGCCCCTTGATCAGATCGATCACGGTCTTCTCGCGTTTATCTTCTGTTGCAGACACCACCCCCGACGGTTTATTCAACATATAGTATACATAAGAGGCATATCCGATTCGTTCACCGTCCAGTGTAACATTTGCTTTTGTCTCGTCCACTTTAAGTTCCGGCCGCTTTGCAATCTCGCCATCTACCTCTACTTTGCCTTTTCGAATATACTGCTTCACTTCCTGCCTGGTTCCTGCGCCCATCTCAGACAGGAACTTGTCTAACCGGATCATGAATTCAGCCTCCATCCCGGGAGATATTTATTCTTCAAAGTTCCGTTAGCAAGCTTTCCCCATCCCAGTGGATAACCATCCACGCAGACCAGATACCAGCCTTTTGCTTTCGTCTCAACCAAATCATCAACATCCAGTGTTTCCCCTTTCAGATAACGGCTTACACGATCATCTTCCAGCGACAGATCAACAATCTTCTCATAATCATCTTTTTTGAGGGTCATGGCAAAGGCCTGGCTTGGCTCAAACCGTTTTTTCTTAAGTTCTCCAAGTAAAAGTCCGGTACGCAGGAACCGAAGTCCCTTAAGATCAGGAAGCCCTGCCGGCATTACATAGACACGCTCACCGTGGATATCCAGAAGATCCGTACGGATTTCTTTCTTTACATCACTTAAAAACTCTTCCAGCTCCTCTGGTAATTTCTTCTTTCCTTTTCCACCGGTCAGTTCACTTTTTACATGGTCACACGGTTCGCCCTTTTGTACAAGTGCCAGATAATGTCCTTCCCCTTTCATTTTATGTGGGAATATGCGGACAGTATCCGCAAGCGACGAATCCCGTGATTCTGTCACTTCCGGCATCCCCTGAACAAAGCCTTCATATGGCGCAATCTTCAAGATTCTAAATTCCGGATAGGTCTTAAGTAAATGTTCGATGACCTGCTCATTTTCTCTCGGATCAAAAGTACAGGTGGAATACAGCATCATTCCGCCTTGTTTTAGCATACGGGCAGCCTGCAAGATAATGCTCTTCTGAATATTACAGAAAAAGTCCGGCCCATGCTCCTCCCATGCAGATACCATTTTTTTATCTTTTCGGAACATTCCTTCTCCGGAACACGGTGCGTCAATCAGAATCTTATCAAAATACTCTGTAAAATAACTTTCCATTTTTCCAGGCTCTTCACTTAAAACAAGAACATTGCCAATACCGAACACCTCAATATTTTTCAGAAGTCCCTTGGCTCTGGAATTACTAATATCATTGGCCGCAAGTACTCCTTCCCCCTGAAGCTTTGCTCCAAGCTCCGTAGCCTTTCCTCCCGGTGCCGCACACACATCAATCACATAATCATTCTTTTTCGGTGCCGCAGTTTCCGCAACCAGCATGGAGCTGACATCCTGTACATAAAACAGCCCTTCTTTAAAACTTTTCAGTCCCGCCAGATAATCCAGCCCGGATATTTCAAAAGCATACGGCAGTTCCGGAACCGCATGTACTGTCACCCCTTCTGATTTAAGTTTGTTTACGAGTTCTTCCGGTGTCACAGCGGAAAGATTGGTACGGATCGTCAGCCGGTTTTCTGCGGTAAGTCCCTCCAGAATCTGACGGGTCTTTTCCTCTCCATAATTTTCGGTCCATATGTCCACGATCCATTCCGGCATCGAATATGTAACGCTCAGATTCGGGAAGCGAACTTCTCTCCATCCTCTTGCCACACTACGCAGCACACCGTTGACAAATCCGCTCAGGCCAGAAAACCCACGCTTTCTCGCAAGCTTTACCGCCTCGTTGCACACTGCGGAATCCGGCACACTGTCCATATACATAATCTGATAAACGCTCATGCGCATAAGATTGCGGATGAGCGGTTTCATTTTCTTTACTCTGGTTTTGGAAAACTGATCGATCACATAGTCCAGTGTCAGCTGTCTTTCCAGCGTTCCTTCCATCAGGCGCGTCAGAAAAGCGCGTTCCTGTTTTCCCAGATACTGATATTTATCGAGCACATCGCGGAGGACCAGATGACTGTACTGTCCCTCCTCATTGACCGCCAGAAGCATTTCCAGCACCAGTGCTCTCTCATTGACCTTAGTCGTCACGACTTCTTCCTCCAAACAGTAAAACGATTCGAAGCAGCTGCAGAATCGCAGCTGCTGCACTTGCCACATACGTGAGTGCTGCTGCTGTAAGAACTTTTCTTGTGTAATGGAGTTCCTGATCTCCCAGGATTCCCTGTTCCCTCAGCTGAACCATCGCACGACGCGAAGCATCAAACTCAACCGGAAGCGTAATCAGCTGGAATAACACAGCAAACGAAAACAGCAGAATTCCGATATTGATAAGCATCATGGAGGAACGGCTGTTTATGATCACACCAAGAATGATCACCGGCCATGCAAGCATGGAACCAAAGTTTGCAATCGGCACAAATGCGGTACGCAGCCGAAGCGGCACATATCCTCTGGCATGCTGGATCGCATGTCCGCATTCATGTGCTGCCACACCCACAGCTGCAACCGAAGTCTGATTGCAGACACTGTCGGAAAGATTGAGTGTCTTATTGGCAGGATTGTAATGATCGGTCAGATTTCCCGATACATGCTGCACCCGCACATCATAGATTCCTGCTGCGTGCAAAATCCGCTCTGCCGCCTGTGCTCCCGTCATTCCTGACATACTGCGGTATGCGGAATATTTGTTGAACGTTGTCTTTACCCGTGCAGATGCAATCATACAGATCACTGCACCGATAACAACCAGTATATAGGTACTGTCCCAATAAATGTATGGCATAAATCTACCTCCGTCTTACTGCTGTAAAAAAGATCCCTCTGCAACCGGATAGCCACGCAGAAATGATCCTGCATCCATCCGTTTCTTACCGGCAAGCTGTACATCCAAAAGTTCTAGTCCACCCTCTCCGGTCTGTACCACCATCGTATTTTTTCCAACTTTACAGATACACCCTGGTGCATAAGCGCCATCTGTCTCCACCACCCGGGCTTTCCAGATCTTAAACGCTTTATTATCCAGATGGGTATAGGCACTCGGCCATGGATTTAATCCACGGATCAGGCGCTCAATCTCCACCGCCGGCTTTTTCCAGTCAATATCTCCCAGCTCCTTGGAAATCATCTTTGTGTGGGTACTCGCCTCATTGTCCTGCGGTGTAAAGGTCGCCGTTTTGTTTTCCAGCATCTGCATGGTTTCCACACACAGCTCGGCGCCGACTGCCGCCAGCTTGTCAAACAGACTTCCACCTGTCTCATCTTCTGCAATGCGCACCTGTTTTTTGGCAATGATATCTCCGGTATCCAGTCCGACATCCATGCGCATAATCGTAACTCCCGTGATCTCATCTCCATTGATGACCGCCCACTGGATCGGTGCGGCACCACGATATTTTGGAAGCAGGGATGCATGTACATTAATGCATCCGTATTTCGGAAGATCGAGAATACTCTTTGGAAGAATCTGCCCGAAAGCCGCCACTATGATGATATCCGGCGCAAACTTTTTCAAATATTCCACACTTGCATCTTCCCGGATTTTTACCGGCTGGAATACTTCCAGTCCATGGGAAACCGCACATTCCTTTACCGGTGGAAACTGCATGGTATTCCCGCGTCCCTTTGGTTTGTCCGGCTGTGTAACCACAAGCATA
>OGXL01002519.1_pt1 | contig 13464 bp, 13 predicted proteins | sample 1576311 | NCBI WGS metagenome assembly OGXL01 (sample SAMEA3541564, study PRJEB24748) | human gut metagenome | biome: human gut; feature: human-associated habitat; material: faeces | place: China | collected 2012 | reverse complement strand
GAACCCACGTATCCAGCTTGGAAGGCTGGTGTTCTACCATTGAACTACACCCGCGAACGAATGTTATATTATCATATAAATTTAAAAAATGCAAGGGGAAGTTAAAAAATCAATGTAAAAATATTGGGGGTATGCCGGGATGGGAAAGAAAAGCAGGAAGGGAGGAGGGACCTTATTGCTGCGATTACCTTAAATGCCCTGTGAGAATATCGACGAATTCACCAGTCGTGGGTTTGCTGAACAGAGGGCAGGGAGAAATAGCCTGCAGAAGATTTTTGTTTCCTCTTTCCCAGCAAACAGTGATGACGGTGCGCAGATCACGCTCCACACTCCCGGCGCTTGTGTGGCAGATCTCTGCAATTTTAGGATATAGTAATTTGCTGATGCCGAGCAGGTAGTCTTCGTCTTCAAGGCAAAGCGAAACAGCAACGATCAAGTATCTATATCCGCGATATGTCGCACCAATTCCAAGAGAACGCACCAAATATTGAATATCATTCATTTCAGCGATAACTATAACTCCCTTCCTGCCTGGCAGAACTCCACATGTTATATTATCGGAAAGCGGCCCGCTTATAATTATAAACGACATTATTCGACATTCTACGATAAAACAAGACGGAATGGAGAACTCTTTGGGGAGAATGACATATATTGATCATAAGAAGGTAAAAGACGGTGATCTTGTGCAGTTTTTTGGAATAGATGTGAGTGGATCGCAGGGAAATATTGACTGGGAGGAAGTCAAGAGAGCAGGGGTGCGCTCGGCCATGATCCGGGCAGGCTTCGGAAGCGGGAGCATTGACGTCCAGTTCCGAAGGAACGCGGAGGGCTGCACCCGGCAGGGCATACCCTTCGGTGTGTACTGGCTGTCCTACGCCTGGTCGCCTGGGATGGCCCGGGAGGAGGCCCGGCAGTGTCTGGAGACCATTGAAGATTATAAGGTGGACTACCCGGTGTGCATATACTTTGGGAGAGACGCGGTCCGCTATGCGGCGTCAAGGGGCGTGGCGGTGACAAAGGAGCTGGCCACCCGGATCGTGGAAGCTTTCTGTGAGAGCGTGGAGGGACAGGGATATACTGCCATGTACGGCACCGAGCCGGATTTCCTGGAGAGCATGTTTGACGGCAGACTCAGGGAAAAGTATCCCCTCTGGATACAGGGAGTGTAGGTCAATGCACGCCTGGTTCAAAATATAAAGATTGAAAACAGCACCTTGCCGGGGCAGGGCGCTGTTTTTCTTATCGTCGCGATAAGAAGAATGGCAGCACAAAGTCTCTTTAGGTATTGCTGTCTTTGCGCTTGCTCTTCACAAATTCTGCAAATCTTTTAATTTCTTCCAGTTCTTCCTCTGTATATTCATCGCTGTCAAAGTGGACAGACATGGCAGCAGAAGAGGGGCGGCTAACTATATTATTTGATATGTTGTTGATTTCTTTATTTGTGTTTAAATTTTGGCTCTGCCATCCGATCAGTTCGTCCAGTGTTACTCCTAAGATACTGGCTATTTTTTTTAATGTATCGATGTTGGGCTCGCGCCTTCCAAGTTCATATAAAGAATAAGTGGATCTGGTTAAACCTAACAATTTTGACATGTTTGCCTGTGTTATGTTTTTTTCTGTTCGAAATTTTTTTAAAATTTCATGGAAATCTGGCATCTAAAAAATACCTCCTATTATCGATATTGTACCCGGGGATAAGACAAAAATCAAATACAGATATTTTGAAATGCAGAAAAACATATTGACAATCTGCAAAACGTAGCATAATATGATAGCATGCTTCAAAACGAAGCAAACAATAAAGGGCGAAAATCAAAAAAGTAAATTTTGAAATGAAAAGAGGGAATATTTATGCTTGTAAGAATCCTGCAAAATGAAACATTTTTGACAGTTTTAAGTGGTGTGATCGTTTTTGTGCTGGGGCAGATTTATCTGGAGAATGTTATCAGACCGAACTCCAGATTTCGCGATCTTAAGGCGAAGATAGCGTGCGATTTGATCTTTTATGCGGATAGGTATAGCAATCCGTTGGACTTGGAGGAGACATATGAAGAGAATACACGCGAACACTACAAACAGGCCGGTGAAGGATTGCGCAAACTGGCAGCAGAAATTCAAGGGTTTATTGAAATAAGACGATGGTATAACTTTTCTATTCCGGAAGACAAAGATTTGCATAGCGTTTCTCGTAATCTGATAGGATTATCCAATTCTTTATGGTGCTATAGAGTACATGGAAGAGATATTTGGCAAGAGAATATAGACATGGTAAGAGAAATAAGAGAACGTTTGGATATAGAAACTGACTAGAAAGAGATTTCATAATTTCTTAAGAAATTCCGCATCTGCCTCTTAAAAAATCCCTGCTATTCTTGTAATATGTAAGGGAGGTGATAAAGATGGCAAAAATATTAGTATGTGACGACGACAAAGAAATTGTGGAGGCAATTGACATATATCTGACACAGGAGGGGTATGAAGTGCTGAAAGCCTACGACGGGCAGGAGGCGCTTAAGGTGCTGAATGCAAACGATGTGGACCTTCTGGTGATCGATGTCATGATGCCGCGCCTGGACGGGATCCGGGCGACGCTGAAGATCCGGGAAGAGAACAATATTCCCATTATCATCCTTTCTGCAAAGTCGGAGGATGCGGATAAGATCCTCGGACTCAATGTGGGGGCGGACGACTATGTGACAAAGCCGTTTAATCCGCTGGAGCTGGTGGCCAGGGTAAAATCCCAGCTGCGCAGGTTTACCCAGCTTGGAAGCACGGCAAAGGAAAACAATGCGGCAGTATACACGACAGGGGGACTCTCCATCAATGATGATCTCAAGGAAGTGACTGTGGACGGCGAGCCGGTGAAGCTGACTCCTATCGAGTACAATATCCTGCTGCTTCTCGTGAGAAATCAGGGCAAAGTTTTCTCTATCGAGCAGATCTATGAAAATATCTGGAACGAAGATGCCATCGGAGCGGACAACACAGTGGCGGTACATATCCGGCACATCCGGGAGAAGATCGAGATTAATCCGAAGGATCCTAGATATCTCAAAGTAGTCTGGGGAGTAGGCTACAAGGTAGAGAAGATATAAACAGGAGGGAGAACGTATGAATAAATGGTATAGATCGGCTCCTGTCAAAGGAGCGCTGCTTCTGATCCAGCAGGTCCTGGTGGTGCTGGCGGTGGTGGGACTGGCGTGGCTGTCCGCCTACCCCGGCCTTGCCCAGGACATTGTCTCCGGGTCAGAAGGAGGATACAGCCAGTCAGAGGGATTTGGCCAGCGGGTGTACTGGGATTCCCAGAACATTATAAGTGCAGTGGCTGACAAGGATGGGCTGGAGACAGACGGAAAACTGGATGAGACAAAGCTCGTGGACATCAAGGAAATGTGTGAGACGGGAACCATTACCGGGGAAAACATAAACGGTCTGGCCTACACCATCGGAGAGCTGAGCGACTGGGGAAAAAGGATCGAGAGCGGTAATGTTTCTGTGACGGACAATGCGGCCTACAATAATGCGTACAACGGGACACAAAATGTCATTGTATGCCAGAAGCCGGACGGAACCTATGACTACTATTACTATGATGATTTCAAAAGCCGGATCGAAGCCGGAGAGCTGTCTTTTATGACAAAGTCAGATGATACGACTACATCAGAGGACATTCTGTCCTACCTGGAGAGCGGCTCCCTGTACCAGGAAGACGGCATGGGGACTGTGGTAGATGGAAACAACCAGGTGATCTACAGGAACATCTGGAATTATGACGGGTACTGGCTGGAGGAGGCCTATGCGCCGGACGGTGCAGAGACGATCCTGGATATTGCGAACAGCGATCCCCGGTGGAACGGAAAGCTCAGCGAGGCATTTTCGGAGATTGATACAGCAGTGAATATGATCAGCTCAAAGATGGGAAATTATACATCCATCACCGACACCTGGGAGGAGGGAAACACCAACCTTACCTACCTGTATGCAGACACGAACGCGAAAAAGGTGTACACCAACCGGGCGGAGTTTGCTGACTATAATAAGCTGGAACAGAGCATAGACACCTTGAAGAAAGAGGGAAGCTACACAGTCGTGCGGCCCACCCTGGCAGAATTTGAGAGCAATATGAACGGGATCGGGGGCGACGAGTGGCGGCATACCGTCCAGGAGATGGGACCCGGCGGAGAGGACTTCGTCTACGCGGTGGGGATCGACACCGCCTACCCGGTGCAGGATGCCTACTACAATCAAAATCAGATGTACGAGACATATGCGCCTTCCATACAGGGCGTCATCGTGATGGGTGTCCTGGCAGTGATCGGCATTCTGGCCATCCTTGTGTGGCTGACTCTTGTGGCAGGCCGGTCCACCAGGGATGAAGAAATCCACCTGAACGTCTTTGACCGGATCAAGACAGAGCTGGCGGCAGCGCTGACGCTGGGGGCATGGCTGCTTCTGTGCTACCTTGCCACCAATATGTACGGACCTTTCAGGGGAGCGGTCTATGAGGGAGATTACTATTACACGGATATGTTCCAGATCAATATTGGAGACGTGGTCCTTGTATCCGGCATGGCTGTGGTCACCTGTGTCATGTTTATGGTGGGCTATCTGAGTCTGGTGAGAAGGATCAAGGCAAAGACCCTGTGGAAAAACAGCATCCTCAAGTGGCTGTGCGGGTTTGTGCGCAAAGTGGCAGAGCATATCAGTGAAGTGTGGCGGATCGTGCTGGCGCTTCTGGGTGTCCTGTTCCTCCATTTCCTGGTGCTGGAGTCCGGTGGAAGTGTCTTCCTGTTTGTCCTGCTGATGCTGGCAGTGGATGTGCTGGTGGCGGTCTACATGATCCGCCAGGTTATAGGACGGAACCGGCTGGGAGAAGGGATCTCCCGGATCGCGGCGGGGGAAGTGGACTACAAGATCCCGCTGGAAGGCCTGCGGGGCGGCCAGAGGGATGTGGCAGAAAAGATCAACACCATAGGAGAAGGGCTGGACGCGGCTGTTGAGGCCAGTATGAAAAATGAAAGGCTCAAGACAGATCTGATCACAAATGTGTCCCACGACATCAAGACGCCCCTGACTTCCATCATCAACTACGTGGATCTGTTAAAGAGGGAGAACCTTACAGACCCGAAGATACAGGGGTATCTGGATGTGCTGGAGGCCAAGGCCCAGCGACTGAAAACGCTGACAGAGGACGTGGTGGAGGCATCTAAGGTGAGTTCCGGCAACATCTCGCTGGAGTACATGAACATCAATCTGGTGGAGATGATCCAGCAGACCAGCGGAGAATTTGAAGAGAAATTCAGCGCCCGCAGCCTGAAGGAAGTGCTGACCCTGCCGGAGCAGGAAGCCATCATCCATGTGGACGGGCGGCGCATGTGGAGAGTGCTGGAAAATATCTACAACAACGCTGCCAAATATGCTATGGAGGGGACCAGGATCTACGCGGACCTGACCGTGAGCGAAAAGACGGTAACCTTTAACCTGAAAAATGTGTCTGAGCAGCCGCTGAACATTGACGCAGACGAGCTGACAGAGCGTTTTATCCGGGGAGATGTATCCCGGAGTACGGAAGGGAGCGGGCTGGGGCTTTCCATTGCGAAATCCTTGACGGAAATGCAGGGAGGCACATTTGACCTGTACCTGGACGGAGACCTGTTCAAGGTGACCATCACCTTCCCGCGGGTGACAAAAGAGGAGCATGCGGCCGAGAGCAGGGCCGGGCAGACGGAATAAAGAATAAGACAAGAAAGCGCAATGGGGACTGGTATTTTCTGAAAAAAACCAGTCCCCATTTACTCATTTCCCATCTTGCGCTATAATATGGCTATGGAAAATTTAAGAACATTGTTTGAAGAAAATTTAAATACAGATTTTATCTCCGCCACCCTGAGCAGTCCCAGGACTAAGGGGGGCGTGGTCAAAGTGAAAGTGCGTCCCTTAATGAAGAAGGGCACACTTTTCTTTCAGTTGGAGGAGTTTAAGGGGAACCAGGCGTTCCATCGGAACCTGCCGGCCCATGAGGCCTGCGAAGCGCTCCTTGTGTATATGGAAGAGATGAAGCAGCTCCAGATGGAGACGAGACAGTCCTCCGTCACGGCGCTGGTCAGCAAAAAGGGAAAGGTCACCGTGAAAAAGAAGGCCAGGAAGGAGCCGGCAAAAGAGGCGGACCTGTCCCACAACAGACAGAAGAGATACATCCTCAGGGAGGGGACGCCTGTGCCTTTCCTGGTGGATTTGGGAGTCATGACCAGGGAGGGAAAGGTGGTCCACGCGAAATTCGACAAGTTCCGCCAGATCAACCGCTTTCTGGAATTTATCGAGGACATCCTGCCGCGCCTGGAGGACAGGGCGCAGGAAGGCAGGGAGCTGACCATCCTTGACTTCGGATGCGGGAAATCTTACCTGACTTTTGCCATGTACTACTATCTCCATGAGTTGAAGGATTATGATATCCGGATCATCGGTCTGGATCTGAAGCGGGATGTGATCCGCCATTGCAATGAGCTGAGTGAGAAATACGGCTACAGCAAACTGAAGTTCCTGGAGGGGGACATTGCCAACTACACGGGTGTGGACCGGGTGGACATGGTGGTCACGCTCCACGCCTGCGACACAGCCACGGACTACGCCCTGGCCAAAGCCGTCGGGTGGGATGCCAAAGTGATCCTGTCCGTGCCCTGCTGTCAGCACGAGCTGAACAGTCAGATCCAAAGCGACGTCCTGGAACCGGTGCTCAAATACGGCCTGATCAAAGAGCGCATAGCTGCCCTTGTGACAGACGCCCTGCGGGCAGAGTACCTGGAGCGGGAGGGCTATGAGACACAGGTGTTGGAATTTATTGATATGGAACACACGCCGAAAAATATCCTGATCCGGGCAGTGAAGACCGGGAGAAAGGGAAGAAATGAAGAAAAGCTGCAGGCGTGCCAGGAGGCGCTGCACGTGCATCCCACGCTTGGAAGGCTGTTAGATACAGAGCGAGGAGCAGACAGATGAAGAGACGCCTGATACATGCGGGCATACTGACCGCCGTTTTTGTCGTGGCGGTCATAGTGTTCAGCTATGTGACAAACAGAGGAAACAACAATATGACAGCGGACTTAGGGAGCGCCACGCTGCCCTCTGTGTCCTTTTCCTGCCAGGGATATGAAGTGAATTATCTGACCGGGTACACCCAGGCGATGGATGCGTCCACCATGCGGGACAGTATCATCCCGGTGACCGGGCAGACTTTGGAGATGCATATCCAGAGCTACGATGCCCGGGTGCAGTCCCTGGACTATGAAGTGTACTCTCTGGATGGGACCGAGCAGCTCTCAAAGGAGAGCGTGGATGAGCCCCAGGAGACTGTGAGCCTGCAGTTTGACGCCAGCCTCCTGACAGAGGAGCGGCTCCTTCTCCTGACCCTCCATGTGGACGGCGAGGAGATCTACTACTACACAAGGATCGTGGATGGGACAGACCACTCTACTTCAGAGTGCTTGAAATACATTTCCGACTACCATGTAAATGCCATGGGAAAGGTGGAGAATGTGGGAGTCGGAGCAGCCCTTGAGCCCACCGGCGAAGAGGGGACGAATTATTATCATGTGACGATTCATTCAGATTATGACCACGTCTCATGGGGAGGTCTTCAGCCCCAGGTGACAGGGACAGAGAGATGGAAGATCACAGAGTCCAACTCTACATACACCTCTGTGATCCTGGAATACCAGGTGCAGTGTGCAGGGGAGGAAAATGAGCAGGACATCCACAGCGTAAAAGAATTTTTCAGGGTGAGAAATGTGTCCGGCACCATGTATCTTTTGAATTATGACCGGACCATGGAGCAGGTGTTTGACCCTGCCGGGACGGTGATGAGTGAGAAGGGGATCCTCCTTGGAATCACGGATCCGGATGTGCCCTATCTTGTCAGCAATGACGGGACCCGTGTGGCCTTTATCCAGGCAAATGAACTGTGGTACTACAACCAGGAGACGGACGAGATCTCGCTTCTGTTCAGTTTTATGGACTCGGAGAACAAGGATATCCGGAATTTTACAGATGAGCATGAGATCCGGCTCCTTCGGATGGACGGGGACGGGAATGTCACGTTTGCCGTCTATGGCTACATGAACCGGGGAGCCCACGAGGGCGAGGTGGGAGCGGCCATCTATTATTACCAGGCTGAGCAGAACAACATTGACGAGAAGGCGTTTATCCCCAGCAATAAGTCAGCCGCCGTGGCTTCGGAAGAGCTGGGAAAGCTGGTCTACTACAGTGTGGACCGGGAGATGCTCTATGTGCTGGCCGGGGGAACGCTCTATGAGATCGATATGGAAAATGAAGAGCAGACCGTCCTGGCAGAGGGACTGGAGGAAGGACAGTATGTGACCTCAGATGACGGACAGCTGGCAGCTTACCAGACCAACGGGACGCTGTACGAAGCCCCGGAAGTGACGGTTATGGATCTGGAGACGGGAGAGAGCTATACGGTACAGGCAGATGAGGGCGCAGCCGTAAGACCGCTGGGCTTTGTGAACGGGGACTTTGTGTGCGGCATGTCCAGACAGTCCGACGTGGGCCGTACAGTCTCCGGGGAGGAGATCTACCCTATGTATAAGGTGGAGATCCGCAGCAGCGCCGACAAGGTGCAGAGGACCTACCAGTCCGACAGCGACTTTGTGCTGAGCGTGGAAGTATCCGGGGGCATGATCAACCTGGAGCGGGTCGTGAAGAGCGGGGAGACCTACACGCAGATCGCGGCCAGCCAGATCACCAGCAATGAGGAGAAAAAGGAGAGCAATATTTCTCTTGAGTCCTATGTGACAGATCTGAAAGAGACACAGATGAGGCTCACCTTTGCGGACGGCCTTGCAGACAGGAATCCCAAAGTGCTGAGGCCCAAGCAGGTATTGTACGAGCAGCCGGCCCAGGTGGCCTTTGAGGAGAAGGCCCAGGGCGATGTCTACTACGTATACGGGACCGGACGGTTTCAGGGGTCGTATGACAATGCCGGCGACGCGATTGTGAAGGCCGATGAAGTCAGCGGCGTGGTTGTGTCGGAAGAACAGAAATACGTCTGGGAGAGAGGAAACCGGTATCTGGAGTATGTCATCACAGATCGGGACGATGCGATCAATACCCTCCGCGAAAGGCTTGCGGGAGGCGCCTTGGCAATGGACGCCGTGCAGGAAGTGCTGGGGGGACAGACCCTGGATCTGACAGGGTGCAGCACGGAGGAGATGCTGTACATCGTCAATAAAAATATGCCGGTGGTGGGCATAGCGGGAGACGGAAGCTGTGTGATCCTGATCGGCTATGACCAGTCCTATGTGACTTACATAGAGGCAGCCACCGGGAACCGGACGGCCATTTCCTATGAACAGATGGATACGCTTCTGTCGGGAAGCGGGCACACATTTATCAGTGCATTAGAATAAGAACAGAACAAAACAAAGAGGCGCAGGACGTCTGTGTGTATCACATCACAGAACCGTCCTGCGCCTCTTTTTCTTATCCGGGCAAAACAGTAGATTTATACCGGGCCGAGCCTACATGGCAGCTGCTTTTGGGAATAACGTATTCCGGTAGCGGTTCAGCGCATAGTAGACAATGAGCCCCAGGATGGTGCAGGAGATTACCTCTCCGATGCCCACCGTCAGCATAAGGAACGGGATGGGCAGATTTACACCGTAAGCGATCCGCAGTACCAGCGGCACGATGACCACGTTGGAGATGATCGGCGGCAGTGTCCCGATGATGGGCCTGCGGCTGCGCAGAAGCCAGGTGAAGACAGCCCCGATCAGTGTGGCAAGACTTCCGAAGACGATGTCCGGAAGGAGCGCTCCGCCCACGATATTCCCCAGCAGGCACCCGATGAAAAGTCCCGGGATGGCAGCCGGCGTAAACAGGGGAAGGATGGTCAGCGCCTCGGCAATCCGCACCTGTATCTCCCCGAAGGAAATGGGTGCGAAGATGTAGGTCAGCACCACGTAGATGGCAGCGATCATGGATGCCTGCGTCATAAATGCTACATTTTTGTTCTTCATATTCAGTTCTCTCCTTTAGTTTTGTTTTACGAGTGGAAGGTCTCGAACACTCGGCACATTTTACGGCGGTGACCGCCGGCAAGCCCTTATAGACCTTGGTTTTAGACGGGTCTGCAACGTTGGATAGTATAACATGACGGCAGAAGGAAATCAAGAAAAGTACCAAAAAAGTACCAAATGGGAAAATAAAGCACTCTATTCCGTGGAGAACAGGGTGCTTTTAATGGTTTATTTGAGAAGAATATTTTCTATTGTGCAAATACTATAGGAATCCAAAATTTTAATAAAGTTTTGTAATTCATGTTCTGAAAGAGTTTTTACTAAATCCCCTTTATAATATACCTCAAAGTAAATGGATATATCATAATTTTCTTTTATAATATTATTTGAGCCACTGTAAATGTTGCCTAGTGCGTAATCTGAAGGAGGCAGGGTTAACGAGCCTTTTGTAAGATCATTTGTTTTTAGAAAAGGAGCGTCAGGAAGCATAGATGATAATTTGACTGAACAATATTCAAAATAATATTTTTTATAGAAATCTTTCGTGTCAAGTGTGAAATCATATTTCTGCTTTAATTGTTCTAATGAAGAAGGATCGATATAAGGAGATAGGATATCTATGTTTTTATATAATGAGGTTAAGGGGCATTCTAAAGAATTAATCGGTTTTAATTTTAGCCCGATAGACTCAAGATAATTAAGAACAGCACTCATATCTTGCATTCCTTTACTTTTTATAAATGAGTGCATTTCCTCAGAGGTTTTGTATTCACTGGTCCCGAGCAAATAATCTTCGTCAACATGTAATTTCTCGGCAAATATATGAGCAGCTTCTCGGGTCATTGAACGCCTTGAATTAGCGATATTATTAATATGCTGTACTGTATAAGGCGTGATTTTAGAAAGTTCTTTTTGTGTCAGCTTTGAATTCTTTATACATTCTTTTAATCTTTTCCCCTGTATTGGGTTTATTTTTTCGCATTTTTTCATGTGATTATCTCCTTAAATATATCAAATTACAGGTATAAGTGAATATGCCAAATGATTGATTTTAATATATCAATAGTTTACAATATTATTGTAACAGATATTACAACGGCTTACAATAGCTAGATAAACAAAGATAAATGAAAGGAGTAATCATGAGAAACAGAACAATAACAGCTACAGTAGGAGAATCTCGCTTAATGGACACGGAAGAATTAAGGGCATACACAAATCTTGGTCGTAACAATGCTATGAAACTGGGCGAAGAGATTGGCGCAAAGGTGCAGATTGGGCGGCGCGTATTATGGGATCGCCGTAAGATTGATGAGTATTTCAATTCACTTACGGGGGTAAAGTAATGCAGAAAGAAAACAGAAATAACCGAGTACATACAGGAAATCAGTCCGGCAAGACAGATTTCACAATAGAGAGCCTGCTGCCAGTAGGGAAAGAAAATGCCATCAGTACGGTGGAGCTTGTTCGGTTGTCTGGCTGCAAATCTGCCAGAGATCTGCAGCAAAGAATTGCTAATGAGAGAAATCACGGTGCTATTATATGCTCCGGTTCCGGACGGGGTTACTGGAAGCCGAAGGACAGGCAAGAGATACAGGAATTTGTAAAAACGATGGATGCAAGGGCGTTAAATACGCTGAGAGCAGCGAAGAGTGCCAGGGCAGTATTGAAAGTGCCAGCGGGGCAGCAGGCAATAAAAGGAGGGGATAACGATGGCCAATAGAAGGATGTTTTCTGTTGATGTAGTCTGCACAGATAAGTTTCTGGAAATGCCAGCTTCTTCGCAGGCCTTATATTTACAGCTCGGAATGAAAGCGGATGATGATGGTTTCGTGTCAGCACCAAAGCAAATCACTAGAATGACAAATGCAAGCGAGGATGATTTTAGAATACTTGTCTCAAAAGGATATATTATCCCCTTTGATAGTGGCGTTATCGTCATTAAAGACTGGAGAGTAAACAATTATTTGAGGAAAGACAGATATACGGAAACACGACATTTAACAGAAAAGTCTGCGTTGAAAGTAGTGAATGATGTATATGTTATTTCTGATGAATTACGCAGTATATCTGTTTCTGGTGTACCGAGTGGTATACCAGAAGGTAGCCAGGCGGTATCGCAAGGGGATACCCAGGTTAGGATAGGTAAGGATAGTATAGTAAAGAGTAATAACTATAGTGTGCATTTTGAGGAGTTTTGGAAAGCATATCCAAGAAAAAAGGAGAAAGCAAAGGCGTATAAATGCTATTTAGCCAGATTAAAAGAAGGCTTTTCAGAAGAGGAGCTGCTGACTGCTGCCCAAAGATATGCGGAAGAGTGCATAGAGAAGCATACAGAAGAAAGGTATATAAAGCATGGAGCTACTTTCTTGAGCGCAAACACTCCTTTTGTAGACTATTTGCCTAAACAAGAGGAGCAAAAGAAAAATATACCCGCTTCAGCATATTATGAAAAGTATTTGCAAGGAGGCATGGCTTGAAAACTCGACAAAGAAATATAGGGGAAGAACAGGTATTATATCCCAATGGCCAGCCTGTAAAAGCCGTTATAACAAAAATAAAAAGTGTTGATAAAGGCAGAACCAAGGGAACGCTTGAAGAATACAACATAGACGACTACGGCGCTACGCAGGATTTTTTTTACAAAGATGGAATAAGCCCGGAATTGACCGAACAGAGATACAGCAGAAGCATGATTCCGCCGGAATATTTTAGTAAAAGAGCAAAAGATTTCAATTGGTCTAGATATCATGAAAATACGGATGTACAGAAGGGTATTGCGAATTCTTTTATAGTACACTTTTCGGAATATAGGAGGCAAGGACGTGGACTGTACATTTCGTCACATACTAAAGGGAGCGGGAAGACCTTTCTCGCCTGCTGTATGGCAAATGAGATTATAGAGAGATATGGCATATCTGTAAAATTTATTACCGTTCCGGATTATATAGAGCTGGTTAAAGAAAAATCCGACCAAGCACGAGAAGATATTTTAAGGATAAAGGATTGTGCGTTACTGGTATTAGATGATATTGGAGCGGAAGGAGAGGGAAAAGACTGGATAACAACAGCGGTTTTCAGACTGGTGGACTTTCGAGATAAGCATATCCTTCCGACAATATATACTAGCAATTATGAGATGGAAAATCTTCCGGGAGATGAGAGAATAGCGGATAGAATTATAGGCCATTCAGTCCCATTGGTTATGCCGGAATACAGTGTAAGACGAAGTGAAGCAAAGCGGAAAACTGAAGACTTCCTAAAGGGTATATTAAAAGAGCCTGCCGCAAGCGGTCAAGCCCTTCCTGATATCTGGTAAATATAGTATAAGGGAGTGGGCTGGCAATGTCAATGAACCTTGAAAACAGAATAAGCAATCCAAAAATGAAATTTTAAATTCCGCCTTCCCAAAGAGCAGTAGGGTTTACTT
>OGXL01002511.1_pt1 | contig 13480 bp, 10 predicted proteins | sample 1576311 | NCBI WGS metagenome assembly OGXL01 (sample SAMEA3541564, study PRJEB24748) | human gut metagenome | biome: human gut; feature: human-associated habitat; material: faeces | place: China | collected 2012 | reverse complement strand
GTGTCAGATGTTGAGCAGGTAGAGAAGCTTCTGACAGAGAATCAGGTGGAGTACAGGCTTTCGGATGTACCGAAGGATTCCATGTTGACAACAGTTGTAGTTCCGATGCTGATCACACTTGGTGGAGTATTTCTGATCTTTTTCCTGATGAGCCGTCAGAATGGCGGGGGGAATTCAAAGGCGATGAACTTTGGAAAGAGCCGCGCAAAGATGAGCACGAAGAATGAGATCAAGGTTACATTTCGTGATGTTGCAGGATTGAGAGAAGAGAAGGAAGAACTGGAAGAAATCGTAGATTTTCTGAAAGATCCGAAGAAATACATCCAGGTTGGAGCACGTATCCCGAAAGGTGTTCTTTTAGAAGGACCTCCGGGAACCGGTAAGACACTTCTTGCAAAGGCTGTGGCCGGTGAGGCAGGAGTACCATTTTTCAGCATTTCGGGTTCAGATTTTGTTGAGATGTTTGTTGGCGTGGGTGCTTCCCGTGTCCGTGATCTGTTCCAGGATGCGAAAAAGAACGCACCATGTATCATATTTATTGATGAGATCGATGCAGTTGCAAGACGCCGTGGAAGCGGTCTTGGAGGTGGACATGATGAGCGCGAGCAGACCCTGAACCAGCTCCTTGTAGAGATGGATGGATTTGGTGTAAATGAAGGCATTATCGTAATGGCAGCGACAAACCGTAAGGATATTCTGGATCCTGCAATCTTAAGACCGGGAAGATTTGACCGTGATGTTATTGTCGGACGTCCGGATGTAGGCGGCAGAGAAGAGATTCTGAAAGTTCATGCGAGAAATAAGCCGCTTGGAGATGATGTGGATCTGAAGCAGATTGCCCAGACAACGGCAGGATTTTCAGGAGCAGATCTTGAGAATCTTCTCAATGAGGCTGCAATTCTGGCAGCGAAGGAGAACCGGGTGTACATTCAGCAGTCTGATATCCGTCATGCATTTGTGAAGGTCGGAATCGGTCCGGAGAAGAAGAGCCGTATCGTTTCTGAGAAGGAACGCAGGATCACGGCTTATCATGAAGCCGGACACGCGATCTTGTTCCATCTGCTTCCAGATGTGGGACCGGTTTACAGTGTATCTATCATTCCGACAGGTGGAGCCGGCGGATATACGATGCCGCTTCCGGAGAAGGATGATATGTTCAATACAAAGGGACATATGCTTCAGGAAATTACAGTTTCCCTTGGCGGACGTGTTGCAGAAGAAGAGATTTTTGATGATATCACAACGGGAGCTTCCCAGGATATCAAGCAGGCAACAGCAATTGCAAAATCAATGATCACGAAGTTCGGTATGTCTGAAAGACTGGGACTGATCAATTATGATAATGACAGCGATGAAGTATTCATTGGACGTGATTTCGGTCATACATCAAGAGGGTATGGCGAAAAAGTGGCCGGAACGATTGATGAAGAAGTGAAACGTATTATTGATGAGTGTTATTTGAAAGCGCGTACACTTATTCAGGAGTATCATCCGGTACTCGAGAAGTGTGCACAACTGCTTCTTGAGAAGGAAAAGATAACAAGAAGTGAATTCGAAGCACTGTTTGCAGACAGTGAGGTTGAAGGATAGTAGTCATTATATGTATTTAGGATAAGATACCCTCTGCCGGCGGGCAATCCCGTGTTGGCCGGGGGTGTTCTTATTTTAGATAGTTTTAAGAATTGAGTTAAAGGAGGCTAAACAGGTGAATAGAGAAGCACTGTTTTGTGACGGTACAGGTGATTATGTCTGTCCGGCAGAGCCTGAGATAAATGAAAAAGTAGTGTTGCGATTTCGTACGGCACACAATGATGTTGATGAAGTGAAACTGCACATCGGAGAACAGGAGTATCCTATGTGGAAGACACGTACGGATGGTGAATTTGACTTTTACGAGATCGAGTATCAGCTTGGTGAGGATATCTTAAGATATTGTTTTGAAATCAAGCAGGGAGCAGAGATCTGTTTTTATAGTAGGTATGGAATAACAGGAAAAAAAGAAAACTATTACGATTTTATTATTTCGCCGGGATTTAAGACACCCGAGTGGGCGAAAGGTGCTGTGATGTACCAGATCTTCGTTGATCGTTTTTGTAATGGAGATCCGACAAATGATGTAGAGGATAATGAATATATTTATATTGGGGCACCGAGCCGCAAGGTGAAGGACTGGAATCAGGCACCGGAAGCAATGGATATCCGTAATTTTTACGGCGGGGATTTACAGGGTGTTTTAGATAAGCTGGATTATCTGCAGGATCTTGGAGTTGAAGTTATTTACTTCAATCCGTTGTTTGTTTCTCCATCGAATCATAAGTATGATATTCAGGATTATGATTACATAGATCCGCATTATGGAAAGATTGTTGTGGATGACGGAGAAGTACTTCCGGTAGGTGCAAAGGATAATATCCATGCGACAAAGTATCAGCAACGCACAGGAGATATCCGTAACCTTGAGGCAAGTAATCAGCTGTTTATCAAACTGGTAGAAGAGATGCATAAGCGTGGAATGCGTGTAATTCTGGATGGTGTATTCAATCATTGTGGTTCTTTTAATAAATGGATGGACAGAGAACGTATCTATGAGCCGCAGCCGGACTATCCGAAGGGAGCATATGTAAGTAAAGAAAGTCCATATAACAGCTTTTTCCTGTTCCATGATGCGAGAAATGAGTTCTGGCCTTATAACGGAACATATGATGGCTGGTGGGGACATGATACACTGCCAAAGCTCGATTATGAGGATTCACCACAGCTTGAGCAGTACATTATGGATATCGGAAGAAAATGGGTATCACCGCCGTATAACGTAGACGGATGGCGTCTTGATGTTGCGGCGGACCTTGGATTCAGTAATGAATACAACCATATCTTCTGGAAGCGATTCCGAAAGGAAGTTAAGGATGCGAATCCAGATGCAATTATATTAGCAGAACATTATGGAGATCCGCAGGACTGGCTCCAGGGAGATGAGTGGGACAGCGTTATGAATTATGACGCATTTATGGAACCGCTGACCTGGTTTTTGACTGGTATGGAGAAGCATAGTGATGAATATCGTCAGGATCTGTGTGGAAATGCTGATAACTTTGTCGGAGCGATGCGTCATTTTATGGCAAGTATGCTGACACCATCTCTTCAGGTGGCAATGAATGAACTTTCCAACCATGACCATTCTCGTTTCCTGACACGTACGAACCACAAGGCAGGACGCGTGGCACAGCTTGGAACAGAAGCAGCTGAAAAGGATGTGAATAAGGCAATCTTACGAGAAGCGGTTATTATGCAGATGACCTGGATCGGTGCGCCGACAATTTATTATGGTGATGAGGCAGGACTTTGTGGATTCACCGATCCGGATAACCGGAGAACTTTCCCATGGGGGAACGAAGACAAAGAACTTCAGGCATTCCACAAAGAAGTGATCCGTATCCACAAGGAAGAGAAGCCGTTGAAAAAGGGTTCTATCAAGCTATTGGCTTCGGATGAAAATCTGCTGGCCTATGGAAGATTTGAAGCAGATGAACAGATTGTCATTGTTGTGAATAACAGTGATGAACTTCGTACAGTGACCGTACCGGTATGGTATGCAGGTGTAGAGATGGAAGGACGGATGAAACGACTGATCTACTCTTATGAAAACGGTTATACGACAGAATATGATGAGTATATCGTACAAGATGGAGAGATTGTCCTGAATATGGGATCTCATTCAGCAATCGTATTAAAGCCGGCAGAAGCATTGAGATTGATGCCGTAAGAAGTGGAACGGTATTTTGCAGATAAAGAAAGAGTATTATACGAGAATAATAAAAATACGGGATGAGCAGTTTTAATATCTGTTCATCCCGTATTTGTTATTATCATTATTTTGTCAGAACCTCTGCCCCATTCTCTGTGATGAGTACCATGTACTCAATCTGGGCAGAAAGACCATCATCCATTGTATAAACAGTCCAGTCATTGTCCTCGTCTACGAAGAAGTCAGGACTACCTTCGTTGATCATAGGTTCGATTGTGAACATCATACCTGGAACGAGAAGCATCTCACTTCCCTTTGGTGTCACATAGCTGACAAAAGGATCCTCATGGAATTCCAGTCCGACTCCATGTCCACCGATATCTTCTACGACAGAGTATCCATTTGCACGGGCATGTGTATTGATCGCATCTGCGATATCACCTAAATGTCCCCAAGGCTTCGCAGCCTCAAGTCCAAGCTTCACACACTCTTCTGTGACACGGACGATGCGCTCTGCACGTTCAGATACTTTTCCCATCTTGAACATACGGGATGCATCAGAAAAATATCCGTCAAGAATAGTGGATACGTCAACATTGATAATATCGCCTTCTTCCAGAATGATATTCTCATCCGGGATACCATGGCAGATCTCGTTGTTAATAGAAGTACACACGCTCTTTGGGAATCCCTGATAATTAAGCGGAGCCGGGATACCACCGTGTTCTTTTGTGAATCGATATACGATGTCATCGATCTCCTGTGTACTCATTCCAACGTGGATCTGTCTTGCTACTTCATCCAGGATCGCTGTATTAAGCTCAGCACTTTTTCTGATCTTTTCAATCTGGAATGGAGTTTTTAAAATCTTACGTGTCGGAACAATCTCACCACGTTCAGCATGCATCATTATCTTTTCTTCAATCGGCATATGGCATTTCTTATATTTTTTGCCGCTGCCGCACCAGCACAATTCATTTCTTTCCATGATATTACCTCTTCTAAAAATCACTTATTTTCTCGGTTTCTACTTATTTTATCACAAAATTCGACAAAAAGATACATGTTATGCTTGCCGAGAACGTAAAAATATAGTACGATTAAGATTCAGATAGGAGTGATAATGTATATGTGGTATTGGGCGATTATGGTACTGCTGATTTTAGGGAGTATCGCACTTCTTTGCAGTACATTTATAAGTGTAAAAAAGAATAAGGCACAGGACGCAGAGCGGAGAAAGCAGTCCAAGAAAGGAAAGCGTAACAAGGCAGATCAGGGATATGATCCAGAAGAGGATCAGCCGCAGGGAAAGAAGAGACGCAGTTCAGGGCAGAACGGTTCTATGGATTCAGCGAAGCGTTCTTCTAAAAAGAGAAGACAGTGGAAGATTATCCTGGAAGATCTGGATACATGGCAGAAGTATAGCTTCATATTCTATGACGAAGTAGGAATCGGAAGAGCAAAGCGGAATGACAATTATGAGAAGTATCTGCCACTGCATGAGGATGGAAGAGTATCCAAGCAGCATTGTGTGATCATACAGAGAGGTGACTGTTTGTATCTGATGGATGATGGTTCCAAGAACGGAACATACCTGAACGGAATTCTGGTAGATCGTCCGACAGAGATTCAGAGAGAAGATGTGATCGGCGTTGGGGAGACCAGACTGGAGATTCTCAGAATCCTAAGAGAAAGTGAATAATGAAATTACAGGCAAGGAAGTCCGGCGGAAAAGTCAGGACTTCTTTTTCTTTTTGATCGTAAAATGAAGAATCTGTGTGAAAGTAACAGTTGAGTAAGGAAGATCATATAGTAGTTATATAGTTACTGTCAGTGGGAGTGAGCAACATGTACCAGAAATTGCCTTATTATATGGCCTATCCGATACAGACAGAATATGATGAGAAAGCGGAAAGGACAGACCTGGAGTATATGAAAAGCCTATATCCGGATCTTCCAAAGAGAATACTGCCTTATGTCGAAGAGGAATGTGACAGGATGGAATACACGGGGAGTGTGATGTTTGATGTTTATCCGGATAAATTGCAGCTACGCATCATGTGCAACAGAATTTGCGAAAATGTAAAAAAACAGGAGAAAATGTTTGCCGGGGAAGAACGGATGTTAAGAAATCTGGCGGAAGTCCTGTTGTATCAGGAAATCTACCGACGCAGGGGCGAACAGAGAAAAAGGAAACAAAAAATTTACAGTTATTGTTCATTGCCAGGAAAATCTGTGATATAATCATTCAGATTACAACGAAAGAAACGGATTCAGAAGAAGGGAACAGATACAAATGAAAAGTAATCTTATATTTATCGGTATGCCGGCTGTCGGAAAAAGTACAGTTGGTATTGTAGTAGCAAAAAGACTTGGAAAAGGTTTCATAGATTCAGATCTTCTGATTCAGGAACAAGAAGGAAAGCTTCTGCGTGAAATTATAGCAGAAGTCGGTGATGATGGGTTTTTAAAAATCGAAAATCAGGTAAATCGTGATATAAAGGCAGAAAATGCGGTTATTTCTCCGGGCGGAAGTGTTGTCTATTGCGAGGAAGCAATGAAACATTTCAAAGAAATCGGAATTGTTGTATATCTTCATGCTTCTTATCAGACAATAAAGAGAAGGATCAGGAATCCTCAAAAAAGAGGAGTTGTTTTGAGGGACGGTCAGACATTAAAAGACCTGTATGACGAGCGAAAAGTCCTTTTTGAGAAGTATGCAGATGTGACAATCAGTGAAGAAGGCTGTCAGATTGAAGAAACAATAGAAAATGTACTTAATGTTATTGAGGATTACTCTCAAAATAAAGCGTGAATATTACCGTCATAGAAAAAGGGGATTCCACAATGAAAGATTTTGTGTTATAGTTATGTATGGATTATATTGTAATTAAGGTAGAAAATTCTTTTCGTATAGACAAAGACACAAGAATAAATCGTTACTGAACACAGGATCTGTGGGAAGTAATACAGAATCGGACAATTGAGGTGCAAAATGGAGCAATATATTATTAAGGGTGGTAATCCGCTGGTTGGGGAAGTTGAAATCGGCGGAGCTAAGAATGCGGCACTTGGAATTCTTGCAGCTGCAATCATGGCAGATGAACCGGTTTTGATTGAGAATCTTCCGGATGTGAATGACATTAATGTCATGCTGGAGGCAATCGAGGGAATCGGTGCAATGGTACAGAGAATTGACAGACATACAGTAAAGATCAATGGAAATACAATCGGAGATTTCAGTATTGATTATGACTACATCAAGAAGATCAGAGCGTCTTATTATTTGTTAGGTGCACTTCTTGGAAAATACAAGAGAGCAGAAGTAGCACTTCCGGGAGGATGCAATATCGGAAGCAGACCGATCGATCAGCATCTGAAAGGATTCCGTGCACTTGGAGCAGATGTAGACATTGAGTATGGTAAGATTGTTGCAGAGGCGGAAGAGCTGAAGGGAACACATCTTTATTTTGATGTTGTAACTGTAGGTGCGACGATCAATGTGATGATGGCAGCAGCTATGGCTGACGGTCTCACGATCATGGAGAATGTAGCGAAAGAGCCACACGTTGTAGATGTAGCGAACTTCCTGAACAGCATGGGAGCAAATATCCGTGGTGCAGGAACAGACGTGATCAAGATCCGTGGAGTGAAGTCACTGCACAAGGCAGAGTACTCCATTATTCCGGATCAGATCGAAGCAGGAACATTTATGTTTGCCGCTGCGGCAACACGCGGAGATGTGACAGTGCTCAATGTGATTCCGAAGCATTTAGATGCAACGATCTCCAAGTTGGTAGATATCGGATGTGAAGTAGAAGAATTTGATGATGCAGTCCGCGTAGTGGCTAAGGGACGTCTGACAAGTACACAGGTGAAGACATTACCATATCCGGGATATCCGACAGATATGCAGCCACAGATCGGTGTTGTGCTTGCACTTGCAAAGGGAACAAGTACGATCACAGAAAGTATCTTTGAGAATCGTTTTAAATATTTAGATGAGCTGGCACGTATGGGTGCGAATATCAAAGTTGAAGGTAATTCAGCAACAATCGAAGGTGTTGAGAAATTTACGGCAGCAAGAGTCAGTGCGCCGGATCTTCGTGCAGGAGCTGCGCTTTGCATCGCAGGACTCGCAACAGAAGGAATTACGATCGTAGATGATATTGTTTATATCCAGAGAGGATACGAACGCTTTGAAGAGAAACTCAGAAGTCTGGGTGGAATCATCGAGAAAGTGTCCAGTGAAAAAGAGATTCAGAAATTCAAATTAAAAGTTGGCTAAACCGAGGTTACTGTTTACAACAAGCTGCGGCCGGCAGCGAGCCGATACAGACAGAATCCGAAGAAATATGATGTGAGAATGTATGCAGGTGTCGGAACGAAAGTTCTGATACCTGTTTTCAGTTTATGTGTCAGGAACTATGGCGTAATGGATGATCAGGCAGGCCGAATGAAACAGTAGCGGGATATCAATAAGAAAACAGCAGGAGCAACAAACGATGAATGAATTTGAACAGGCAGAAGAACGGAGAAAAAGACAGAGAGAAGAAATCAAACAAAAGAGGATCAGACAGCTCAGACGAAGAATGACGATTTCCGGCTGTATTTTGTTGTGCATAATCATAGCGCTGGCAGCCTTTGCAGTCAATGTGGCTAAGAAAAAGAAATTGGCAGCAGAACAGAAAAAACAGCTGGAACAGGAAATTGCACAGATGAATGAATCGCTGAATGATTGCTACAACACTTTCCTGACGGATAATGGAATGTCAGCGGAAAAATCGGATGTTACAGCATTTACGAAATGGCTGGAAAAAAACTATTCTGAAGAGATGGATGATTTATTTTCAGTCTATCAGAAGAATAAAAAGATAACAGCGCAGGATATTTATGATTCCTTTGGAGCAACTTTGCATGTTCTGTCAGATACATACGAAGGAAAACTAAAGGATGAAGCTACCGCTGCGAAGAATCATATCTATGAGAAGAAGGCAGCAGAGAACGGAACTGTGCAGATTACGGCAGCAGGAGACCTCTGTCTGGAGGAAGACGGATATGTTCTTGATTATTATGATACGGTAAATGACTTGTCAAAATGCATTTCCAAGACAATTCTGGATCAGACAAATGCAGCAGATCTTTTCTTCCTGAATCATGAATATTGTGTCAGTGACCGTGGAACCCCGCTGGAGGATAAGTATTATGTATTCCGTGCAAAACCGGAACGTATGAAGTTGCTGGAACAGATGGGGACAGATATTGTTTCAATTGCGAATAATCACATTTACGATTATGGTGCAGATGCGATGGATGATACGATCGATCTGTTAGATCAGGCGAAGATCACTCATGTTGGAGGCGGAACGAATCTGGATGAGGCAAAGCAGCCGACTTATTATATCATTAACGGAATCAAGATCGGATTTGTGGCAGCTTCCGAGGGAGAACAGTATAAATTTACACCGGAAGCAACAGATTCAACGACAGGTATTCTTACATCTTACGACACAACAGAGTATAATCAGGTGATCGCTGATGCATCAAAAGAATGTGATTATCTGATCGCATATGTTCATTGGGGAACAGAAGATGAGGATATGTACAATTCGACGCAGACAGAGCATGGAAAAGAATTCCTGAAGTCAGGAGCAGATATCGTGATCGGAGGTCATCCGCACGTACTTCAGGGAATTGAGTACACAGAGGATGGACCTATTGTATACAGTCTAGGAGATTTCTGGTTTAATGATGAGACAAAATATACAGGACTTCTGAATCTTGAGATTACATCAGAAGGACTGAAACAGATGTCCTTTACACCGTGTGAGCAGAAAGACAGCCAGACACAGTATCTGAATAATGCAGAATCCCAGAGAGCACTTTTTGATCACTTGCAGGAGATTTCACCGAATATTACAATTGATGATACAGGTGTGATCACTGAGTTGAAAGATGTTGATGCAGAATCATAGAAATATAAAAGTTTTATCAACTTCAGAAAACGGTATTGACATAATCAACAAGGTGTTGTATAGTCTGATACGAAACAAAATTAAATAAATGATACTTTCTCTTATTCAGAGCAGTGGAGATACAAAGGATCTAAGAAGCTGCGGCAACCCCTCGTAATAGGAAGGTGCCAACCTGAGCGAGTTATTTCGAACAATAAGAGGATTGTTAAGATAAACTGACAGTCCGCTTGATGCGGGCTGTTTTCATTATTGGCAAGGTAAGCAAATGAAGACAGCACAAGCGAGAGAAAGTGAGATATTGCTGTGGGGACAGCAATCGGAAAGGAGCAGAACAGATATGGAAAGAGAAAAGATTTTATTTACATCAGAATCAGTAACTGAGGGACATCCGGATAAGATGTGTGACCAGATCTCAGATGCAATTCTTGATGAGCTGATGAGACAGGACCCGATGAGCCGTGTAGCATGTGAGACATGCTGTACAACAGGTCTTGTAATGGTTATGGGAGAGATTACAACACAGGCTTATGTAGATATCCAGAAGATCGTTCGTGACACAGTTCGCGAGATCGGATATACAAGAGGAAAATATGGATTTGACGCTGATACATGTGGCGTGATCACAACACTGGATGAGCAGTCAGCAGATATCGCACTCGGAGTAGACAAAGCACTTGAGGCGAAAGAGAACAAGATGTCAGATGAAGACATCGAAGCGATCGGAGCAGGAGACCAGGGTATGATGTTCGGTTATGCTTCTGACGAGACAGAAGAATATATGCCATACCCGGTTGCATTGGCTCATAAGCTTGCACTTCAGTTGACAAAGGTTCGTAAAGATGGAACACTGACTTACCTTCGTCCGGATGGAAAGACACAGGTTACAGTAGAGTACAACGAAGACGGTTCTGTAAAGCGTCTGGATGCAGTTGTTCTTTCTACACAGCATGACCCGGATGTGACTCAGGAGCAGATTCATGAGGATATTAAGAAATATGTATTCGATGAGATCATTCCGGCAGAACTCGTAGACGAAGAGACAAAGTTCTTCGTAAACCCGACAGGACGTTTCGTGATCGGTGGACCACACGGAGACAGCGGACTGACAGGACGTAAGATCATCGTTGATACTTACGGCGGAATGGCTCGTCACGGTGGCGGTGCTTTCTCCGGAAAGGACTGTACAAAGGTAGACCGTTCTGCAGCTTATGCAGCACGTTATGCAGCAAAGAACATTGTGGCAGCAGGACTGGCTGACAAGTGCGAAATTCAGCTTTCTTATGCGATCGGTGTTGCTCAGCCGACTTCCATTATGGTAGATACATTCGGAACAGGAAAAGTATCCGAAGAAAAACTGGTGGAGATCGTGCGTGAGAACTTTGATCTTCGTCCGGCAGGAATCATCAAAATGCTGGATTTAAGACGTCCGATCTACAAACAGACTTCTTCTTACGGACACTTTGGAAGAAACGATCTGAATCTTCCGTGGGAAAAACTGGACAAAGCAGAAGTATTGAAAAAATATTTATAACAGTAGACGGAATGCCTCTTTTGGTTTATAGTAATACGAAAGAGGTGCGGAAAATAAAAAAGAAGGACAGGGACCTGCACCAGGGACTGTCCTCTTTTCTGTATTAGAGCATGCAGGATGGGAGGCGATGAAGATGAAATTAAAAACCAAGCTGATTCTTGCGTTTATGATCGTGATGATTTTGCCTACATTGTTTACAACTGTAGCGATGACGGCATTTGCGCCAAAAGCGGTGAATGATATTCAGGAATTATATCTGATCATTGTATTTTGCACGGCATCAGCTCTGATCTTCTGGATTTACAGGACGGTTTCACTGCCGCTTGCAAAACTGCAGGCAGCGGCCCGCAATATCAAAGAGGGCAATCTGGATTTTGAAATTAAGAATGAGACCAATGATGAAATCGGACAGCTCTGTCAGGATTTTGAAGAGATGCGTTTGAGACTGAAGGCAAACGCAGAAGAAAAGGTGGCATACGATAAAGAGAACAAAGAATTGATCAGTAATATTTCCCATGATCTGAAGACACCGATCACGGCTATCAAAGGTTATGTGGAAGGAATTATGGATGGAGTTGCAGACACTCCGGAGAAGATGGACAGATATATCAAGACCATCTACAATAAGGCGAATGAAATGGATCTTCTGATCAATGAACTGACATTCTATTCCAAGATCGATACGAACCGTATTCCGTATAATTTTACGACGATCTCGGCAAAGCAGTATTTTGGTGACTGTGCAGAGGATTTGTTTATGGAACTGGAGGCAAAGGGCGTACAGTTTCGGTATAGAAATTATCTGGAGACAGATTCTAAGGTGATTGTGGATCCGGAGCAGCTTCGAAGAGTGATCAGCAATATTGTAGGGAATTCTGTAAAATATATGGATAAGTCAGATCCTTCCATTACCATGGATTTAAAGGATGTAGGAGATTTTGTTCAGATTGAACTGGGAGACAACGGAAAAGGGATCGCGGCAAAAGATCTGCCGAATATTTTTGACCGCTTTTACCGCACGGACGCTTCCAGAAACTCATCGAAAGGCGGCAGCGGGATCGGTCTGTCGATCGTGAAGAAGATCGTCGAGGAGCACGGCGGCAAGATCTGGGCGACAAGCACGGAGGGTAAAGGAACCGTGATGTATTTTGTAGTAAGAAAGTATCAGGAGGTACCGATGAATGAATAAACGGATTTTGATCATTGAGGACGAAGAGAGTATTGCGGATCTGGAAAAAGATTATCTGGAACTGAGTAATTTTGAAGTGGAAGTTGCCAATGACTGCGAGCAGGCACTTGCCCAGGCGATGGAGCAGGATTTTGATCTGATCATTTTGGATCTGATGCTGCCGGGCGTGGACGGATTTGAGATCTGCCGTCAGGTGCGCGACAGCAAGAATACGCCGATCATTATGGTATCGGCGAAGAAAGACGATATTGACAAGATCCGGGGACTGGGACTCGGCGCGGACGATTATATGACGAAGCCGTTCAGCCCGAGCGAACTGGTTGCAAGAGTAAAGGCACATCTGGCAAGATATGAGCGACTGATCGGAAGCAATGTGGAGGAAAATGAGATCATCGAGATCCGCGGGCTGAAGATCGATACGACGGCGAGACGGGTGTGGGTCAACGGGGAGGAACGTTCGTTTACGACGAAAGAGTTCGATCTTCTGACATTTCTGGCGGGACATCCGAACCATGTCTACACAAAAGAAGAGCTGTTCCGGGAAATCTGGGATATCGCGACGGTTACGGTACATATCAAAAAGATCCGCGAGAAGATCGAGTACGATACGTCGCATCCGCAGTATATCGAGACAATATGGGGAGTGGGATACCGGTTTAAGGTATGATGAGAATTTATGAGTAAGGAAAAGAAAAGTGACGGAAGACTTAGTTTGAACACGATGCAGATGATCGCCCTAGGCTTTCTGGGCGTTATCCTGCTGGGAGGGGTTCTGCTCTGGCTTCCTTTTTCCAATCAGGAGCCCATCGCATTTGCCGACGCACTGTTTACGTCCGTGTCGGCGGTCTGTGTGACCGGGCTTTTGACGATTGTTCCGGCGACACAGTTTACGGTCGCGGGAAAAGTGATCCTGTTGCTTTTGATCCAGATCGGCGGTCTGGGTGTGATCGCGTGCACGGTCGCATTTTTCCTGATCCTCCGGAAAAAGATCACGATGAAAGAGCGGGTGATCATCCAGCAGACTTACGGACTGGATACAT
>OGXL01002510.1_pt1 | contig 13486 bp, 9 predicted proteins | sample 1576311 | NCBI WGS metagenome assembly OGXL01 (sample SAMEA3541564, study PRJEB24748) | human gut metagenome | biome: human gut; feature: human-associated habitat; material: faeces | place: China | collected 2012 | reverse complement strand
CCCCCTTAATAATTTAGAGCGAATTTCGCTAAAGCACTCGATTATTTAGAGCGCCACAAATTGAAGAGAGGCTCAATCGTACATATAAGCAGAATTATTATGGAACTAACGGCTATGACAAAATAGAAGGTGCCAACAGTTACATTCCGTATTTGCTCTCTTTTTCATAAATTTTATTTTAGTATTTTAGGTTAGCCACCTAGAGAACCCCTAACTTTCAACAGAGTTTTCTTAATCTCCCTTAAAGTGGTTCCCTAAATAATTTAGCTTTTCCTCTAAATTATTTGGCTACCCTTTCTTTTATCTATTTTTTCTTTCTTAGATATAGTAGTAACAATGAAATCAAAAGTGCAACGACTATCAAGATTTTTGGATAGATTAGTTCTTTTTTTTCAACTATCGGTTTTCCATTAATATTTTTTTTATTTTCTTTTTCCTTTTTTTGTTTACTGTCATCTTGTAAAACGCTTCTTTCATCTTCATTTGAAGAAGTTTTATCTTCGGAAGATGTTGTTTTATTAGTATCAGTATCTTTTTTAGTCTCCTCTTTACTTAAACTATCATTTGAACTAACCTTATTTTGTTTACTTGTGTTTTTCCCATCACTATTTTTATGAGAATCATTTGGTTTATTGGTTGTATTTGATTTATTCGTATCATTTTTTGAACCATTGTCTTTAGATGTATTTGAACTATTAGAACCGTTACCCGTACTGGAATTGTTTTCTTTCTTATCTGTTGTAAAAACAGTTTGTACATCATCTAAATTAATCTTTTGATTTTTTGAAGTAGATCCTGTTAATTTTGTTACCTTTACCGTTGTATCCCCTGTAACATTTTTCTTAACTTTAAATGTAAAGCATACTGCATCAACCGATTCATTAATGGTTTTAGAATTGATCAATAAAATAAATTTTCCATTCTTTTCATTATACTCTGGTGTTTTTAATTTTTTTGATACCTGTTTTACTTTAACAAGTTCTAATTTATTTTGATCATAATCAATTTTACCAGAGAAAGCATCTAACCCATTTTCTACTTTGGGAAGATTCAGTGTTACTTCTACTGAATCTTCTTTTTCATTTAAATTCAAATGAGGTTTATCCAATGCGTAAATCATTGAAAAATGAGAAGATAGTATTAATACAAAAGTTGTTATAACTGAGATAATTTTTCTTTTCATCTTTTTCTCCTTCTTTTACCACTAATTAAGTGTTTTCTTGTTCATTATTGAAAGATCGACAATATCAATTTCACCATCATCATTCATATCCGATGCCATTGATTCTATTTCATTTTGAATCAAAGTACGATCTAACAAGTGATTAATTAAAAGAGTTAGATCTAATTCATTATGATAACTATCACCATTAATATCTCCAGTTACAACTAATGTATAACTTCTATCATTATCAAGAACAAGAATTGTTCCTGTTGAAATTATATCAACTTCTTGACCATTTTTAATAAGTTTGAATTGTTTCGCATTTGTATTTAATTTTGATTTTAATTCTTCTAATGAAGTATTTGCATCAATATTTTTAATTACATCATCTTTAACAACATAATCGTCTGATTTAACATATAAATCATCATCCACCTCAGTATCTTTAGCCGTAATCCATGTTACTTTTGCGGTAACATAACCAATATTACCTGCTTCATCTTGAATCATAAAAGTAAATTCGCCATTTTTTGTAAAAGTATGACTACCATTTTCATCACCATTAAGCACTTTTACATTTTCTTTTGAAAAATCTTTTAAAGTTGCTTTCACCGCAAATTCTGTTTTTTCTATAATATCATATTCTACTGTAGCAGTTGGAACTTCTTTATCGATCCATGAAACTTTGGCTTTGATTGTTTTTTCTTTATTATTTAAATCTTTATAAGTGAATGTATGTTCACCATTTTTATCAAATGTATATGTACTTTCACCAACAGCTTTAAATCCTGAAGGAAGTTGTAAAGTCGCTACAACATCTTTATTAGTAAGTGAAGTTACTGAATATTCGATACTTGGATCTTTATATATTTTTGTTGTATCTTCATAATAATTGAATCTTCTTCCACTTACATATTTATTTGGTCCTTCGTGGTTTCCATAAGTTTCCGTTGCTTCGATTTTCACAAATTTTGCTGGAAGAGATTCATCTAAAACAAGTTCTTTTCTGGCGGTGTTATTTGCCATATTTGTTTTTTCTCCCGCTAAGGTCCATTCTTTACCATCTAAACTTACATAAACCTTTGCTGATTTGATTCGCCCATTGACACCATCGGCAGGATCATAGGTAATTTGTGATAAATATTTTACTTCATTAAAGCTTACGACATAGGTTTTATCTTTAGCAACTTGTCCCCACGTTGTATGCCATGTTGTAAATGGACTGGCATCGATCATATTTTTTGCAGCATATCCACTTTGAGAACTTCCAGAAGATACGTAAGAAATATCTTTAACGTAAACATATTTTTTCTCTTTATCGTTATTTTCAGTAAAGTTATATTCTGTACTATCTCCACTTAAATACACCCCATGTGCTCTGTATCGAGCAAGCACTGTTTGATTTCCTGTAATTCTCGTATCACGATCAAAAGCCTTCCATGTTTTTCCATTGTCTATACTATATTCTAAAACTTCTGTTTTTCCAACAAAGGAATCTTCATCATCATTCATCGCAAGTGTTTTTGAAGAAATATTTTCACCTTTTAAAATATCAATCGTAAACACTTGATTTGATCCTGATATTTTAACTTGGATATCATTATCAGCAGTAATACTTTCGATTTGTTTTTTAGATAAAACTATTTTATGTTCTAATGAGGTTTCCCAAGTATTTCCCCCATCCAGACTATATTGGACTTGGAAATCATAATCATCATATTTTGAATTCATAACGATCTTACCCGCATTTTCTCCATCAAAAGAGAATGAAGCTAAATCGACTTTGTCACTGCCTAGGAGTTCACGGGCAATTTCTCTACATGCTCCTGATTGTAACACTTCATCATCTGTCGCATTTAAAGCTTTATTCAAAGCTTCTGTTTTTAACATATCAACTTCTAGTGCATCTTCTCTATTCAAATAAGGATTAATCACTCTTAATAAATCTGTCATAGCCATTGGATAGTATGTATATGTTGAAATCACTCTTTTAGCGAATTCTAGCCAATTTGCACTTGTTACTTTATCACCTTTTTGTTTATAAAGATTAAGTATTGCTTCAAAACTATCTAAATTGATATCTAAAACTTCTAGTGCTTTATTATAAACTTCTTCTTTTTGTGTTCCACTTTCATAAGAATTAGCAATTAAGTTATAATAAAGCGATTTTTGATAAGCTTCATAGTTATTTAAAGCAGCTTGTCCTAATAATTGATATCCACCGTTATTTCCTACATCCGATTTCACTCCATTACCTAGATCAACCTTTAATCCCATATGTGGTCGTGTAAATGATTTATTATTCCAATTTAATAATAAACGTGTTCCATTTCCACCATACCATTTTGACGAACTTTGTCCCCAACCAAAAATATTGTTTCCAATACTCCAGATACCTTTACCATCACTATTTTGTGAATAAGTAAAATAAGATTCATGAGCTGGTTGATAGATACCTACTGTTGGTATTCCATAAACACGATTTAAGTTTTGTCCTAATCTTGAAATATTCCAACAAATACCTCCAGCTTCCATAACCATCCATGTTCTTGATGTCTTTGTTCCATCACTATTTAATCCATAAGGAATGTTATATTTACTTAATTGATACTTCGTATCATATGTTTCTTTATTGTTTGCATCATAAAGTTTATCTTGAGCATAGTTTGGTGAAACATAATGCATATAATTATAAGGGTTTAGAGCTTTATTGAGATCCGTTCCATGACGTGATTGCGAGTAATGTCTTAACCAATCGATTTCATCATTACTAATAGAATCATTCATTACCATTCGAATAAGTTCCATGTTGTATGTACTAAATTCATCTTTTCTAGCAAACAGACCTGAATCGTATAAGTTTTTTATAATTTCATATCTTTTTAAAGCATCATAAGAATTCGGTTGCATATTGAAACTCAACGGTGAACCGTTTCTATCTGTACTATAAGCAATTGCTAAGGCAATCATCATCTTTTTATAAACATCACCTTGTGTTTGATCATTAAGATCATCTTTGTGCTTACTATATAATTCTTTTAATAGACTAACACATTTTAAAGAATCTCCTACATTTCCAGTTTCAATAAATAGTTGTAAGTTTTCTTGGTCATTAAAAATCCATTTAATAGCTTCTTTAGCTTCACCAGTATCATCATCTTTGATACTGTTTTGTAAATTCCAATAACCCATGCGATTAACAAATTCTCTTTTTAATACTGTATCGAAATGATTATTATAGTTTTCTTCTACTGTATTTTTAGAAAGAATTTCATCATAGTAAGATACCTTTTTAATATCATCAAAAAGTTCTGATGAAAGATCATAGTTTTCTTTTACAATTCGCGAATCTGCATAAACAGCATGATCTACTGCATTTGAGCCATTTTTATCTGCATATAATCTTAAATATTTATAATCTTTAATATTTAAATCTACATCTAAGGCATTGTCTTTTGAAGTTACTGGATTTGATTTATAAAGTTCATCCCAATTTGTTCCATCCTTTGAAGCAGAAATTCTAAACCAAACTTCTCCTAGACCATTTTTAGAAGCATCGACTCCCATTTTAGAAACAAATCGGGTATATGTACCTGAAAAACCAGAAACATCATAGGTAAGTTGTGAAGAAGCATGCGCTCCCATACCTTTACTGAAATAGACCCTTGTTCCATCAACAAGTAAACTGATTTGCCCATTTTCAATATTCTTGTCTTTTTTGATTTCTCCCCATCCTGCATAAGACCAATTATTTTCTGTAATATAATCTAAATCAGAAAGATATTTATAGTCTTCACTTTGGTGAGCAGCCATAACAACAATATTTTCTTCATCTTTTGAAGAATCCTGAGCACTGTTATCTTCATCTTTACCAGTGTTTTCATCCATCACTAAGCTTTCATTCGTCGTTTCTTGAGTTTCTTGTCCACCATTTTCTATTGCATAGGAAGAAACGGGACATACTATTTGAAACAACACAAACAAAACTAAAATACTACTTATTGCTTTCTTTGATTTTTTTCTCATACATTCATCTCCTTTACCGAAAGCAAATAAACTTATAAACTTGAGTTTATCTCTCCCATAAATCTAAAAAAATACTCTTTGTCGATTTCATTGTCTGTTGCTTTACATAAAGGCTTCATTAACATTAATATAAAAAGGTAAAGATCATCTCAAACCCAACTTTTCTCTAATTCAACTAAATTCTTTTCGACTTAGATATTTTTTCTACTTAGGTGAGTTCTCTATATTTTTAATAGTCCTTCTTTATTCAACAATTATTTATCATTTATTCAATTAACAAGACAATGATTTGTTATTGTTTCACTTTCTATACACACCCCTCCTCATTATCTCCTATCTATCAAAATAGCATATCTTTATGATTTTAACAACAACATTTATATTTCTGTTAAGATTCAGCAATTATGTCACCGTAAAATCCCGCAAAAATGTCACCATTATTTTCTTTCTATAATTTATCCTCTATCATGTTATATGAAGGAGGTTTTTTTATTGGACAAAAAAGAAGCTATTGATTTATTGTCTAAAAAATTAAATGATGATCATAATTTATCTTATGACAAATTAGCTATTATTACTGGCCATTCTAAGCGTCAGCTTATTCGTCCTTTAAAAGAAAAAGGTATAGATTCTACATTGAACCACAGTGATAAAGGTTTGGCAGCCAACAATCGTGCATCCGACAATGAAATTGATTACATTGTCAATTTTAAAAAACCATACCCTAATATCACTATAGCACAATTTAGAGATATTTATCTTGTAGATGTGATTTTCAATCCATCTAAAGAAGCTGATGGCCTACAATATAACCTTAAAGTAAGAATCATTTCATTCTTTCAACGTCTTTACAAACAATTCAATTGGTCATCTCCTTCACACATCACTTCACAGTGGTGCACTAGATTAAGCTTCTCGAATAGCACTAGTGCACATGAGGTAGGACTTTCACCTACAGGATTTCTATATTCCTTGACACATTTCAAGTTTATAGCTAACTATCTTGAGCAACCATTTGTAAATAGAAAATATCATGCCCCTATAAACATGGCATATAAGCAACTGCCTGTCGCACAAAATGATGATGTTGATACATCATCAGACTTAGATATTTCCGAAATTGATTTCTAATGTATAAAGAAACGTGGGGCAAATTTGCCCCACATCATTTGTTAGGTTTTATTTCAAGCCATGATATTTGAAACTGCTTTTCAAAATCTTGTGGTTTTAATATATGTAGTAAAAACAGACCTCTTCTGTTTCATGAGATCTGTTTCTACTAAGTTTTATCTATTGAATGATTTCTATTGTAGTAATCAATTCAATAAATATTATTTTTCTTCTTTTCTTCTTATTTTAGAAGTTAAATAAATAATAATTCCACCACATGTTATTGCTAAAGTAGCCCATAGAATTAATTGAGTATCATCACCTGTTGTAGGTTTTGTAACAACTTCAGTTTTTTCAACTTTAATTGTTGATTCACCATTAACACTGACATCTTTTCCATTAGATCCTAATCCTTCTACTTTAACAGTATTTTTTACATATCCTCTATCTTCATCTGCTTTTTTTATTACATATTTAGTAGTGAATATTTTTTCTTCTCCTGGCTTTAAGTTATCAATAGTCCATTTATCTCCTGTTAATTCATCAATAACTTTGATTCCCGAAACAGTAACATTACCATTGTTGATAACTTTAATTTCATAAGTTACAGTATTACCTACTTTATATGTACCTTCTTTAGCTTTTTTTTCAACTAAAACACTTGAAATTGCAGCTTCTACATTTTCTTCTTGTTTACCAGGAACGACTTCTGGAGTAATTTTATCTAAGATATCATCACTTGTTGCGGTTGCTGTATTAACAACTGAACCTGCTAGAACATCTTTTTCAGTTACTTTATAAGATGTTTTGAATACTTTACTAGTTTCTCCAGGAGTTAATTCTTTAATAGTCCATTTATCTCCTGTTAATTTATCACTAACATTAACATTGTATAAAGTAACATTTCCGTCATTTGCTACAGTGATTTCATATTTAATTTCTTCACCATATTTATAAGATTTACCGTCTTTTGGATTGCTTACTGTTTTCTTATTAACAATCATATGAGCATTAATTTCTTCTGGAGTAATTGTTGATGAACCAGTTTCTTCTATATCATTCCCTTTTGGATCTTGACCTTTAGCACTAGCAACATTTACAATTTCACCATCTAATATGTTATCTTCAGTAATAACATACTTAGCAGTTAATTCTTTTTCTTCTCCTGGTTTTAAAGTATCAATTGTCCAAGTATCACCAGTTAAATCATCTCTAACATTGATGTCGTTGATTGATACATTACCGTTGTTAATAACTTTAATGTTATAAACAACTGTTTCACCTAATTTGTAAGAACCTTCTTGAGCTCCTTTAATAACTACAAAACTTGGTTTAGAAGTTTCAACAGCTTCTTCCCTTATTCCAGGATCAACTTTTGTTTCTAAGTTGTCCTTATCAGGACTTTCTCCTTTAGCTGTTGCTTTGTTTTTTACAGTACCTGCTAAAACATCTTTCTCAGTTACAGTATAAGATGTTCTAAAAGTTTCGCTTGTTTGCCCAGGCGCTAATTCCTTTACAGTCCATTTATCTCCTGTTAATTCATCATTTACTTCTATATTTTTAACAGTTAGATTACCGCTATTTGTAACTGAAATTTCATATTCAATTTTTTCACCTAGAGCGTACACATTCCCGTCTTTTGGTGTACTTACAGTACGTTTATTTACTGTTAATTTAGAATTTTTAGTTTCAATAGCTACCTTATCAGTATTTTCAAATTTCTTACCATTTTCAAAAGAAACACTTACTTTATTTGTATATACAGTACCTTTTAGTATGTCTGCTTCAGTAACTGTATGTTGAGCTGTAGTGGTTACAGTTTTTCCAGGTTCGACATTTTCAAACCTTGTATTACCAGTAATAGTAACCCCTTCTTGCTCTTCAATAATCATATTTTTATTTTGACCATAAATATTAGTAGCTTCAATAGTAAATTCAACGACTTCTCCCAACCTATAAGTTTTAGAATTGTCATGTGATTTTTTAATAACTTTGTTAGAATCAATTGGTTTGTTTTTAGTTCCATCAGTAACCTTTAAAATTCCAGGAACCAACTCAATTGTATAGTTTTCTTTTTTAGCATTACCTTTAGGAGTTACTGCTGTAATTGTGTTGCTCGATTCACCAACAAATGTTTGCTCACCAGTAACTCTAATATCAAATTCTTCTCCTTTAACAAATCCACCGTCAGATACAGAATATCCAGAATCACTAATTGGGTTCCCATCATATTCTTTTTCTGCGCTGTTTGCTGTTAATTTAACTTTTTTAGGGGTAATTTTATATGAAAGTGGCTTTTCACCTTGATATATACCTTTACCTTTGATAGATACTGTTACATCACCTACATTTGTTAAATCTTGACTATAAACAACATCATAATCAACACCTTCAACTAAATCTTTTCCTGTAACATTATCTTTAATAGTTGGAGTCCACTTTTGTTCTTGACCATTATAAACTTTGTCAACTGGTTGATTACATGTAAAACGGTCATCTAATGATATATCAATTTTTGATTCATGAACTGCTTGAATTTCAATATCTTCTTCAACTACAATTTGAGAAATTTGATTTTCTTCAATAGCGTTTCCTGCTTTAATAACAGTACCATCTCTTAATTTTACGTCTTTATTTACAACATAATTTTTAAAATTGTACCCTTCATTTGGAGTATCTTTAACTCCTTCTGGGCTACCATTGATATCAACAATTTCTTCATTTTTACTTAATGTTCCATGCCCATCTGTTGTATAAGTAACTTTAGGCTTAGCGTTAATAAAATTTAAATTAGGAATTTCTTCATATTCGCTCCATGTATTTCCATTATCTAATGAATAACTCCAAATTTTGATATGATTAATTCCATTGATTGCATATTTAGATTTAAATTTCACATGGTAGCCATTTTCTGGTGTAGTTTTAAAACCATTGCCGTAAACTTCTTTGACATCAATTTCAAATTCATCCTTATCTGTTGGCATAGGAATTTGAACATTATCGGTAGCACTACCTTCGCCATTTAAAGTTAAATTAACATTAGCAGTATTGTCACCTGTAATACTGAATTGAACATTTTTTGAATCTTTATTTTTATCAAAATTTATACTTCTTTTATTGATTTTAATAGCTTGCTGATTTACAATAGTTGGCTTGCTCATCGCGTATGTTAAACAACCAGAACAGTTTACATCAATAATATTAGTAGCTTTTATAAGCAAATCAACCGATCCAATTTTTCCTCCAAAATTTACAGTTCTAACAAAATAAGTAGTATATTGATTTAAATTTTGAGCGTATTCAGGTTTCCATTGGTTTGTATTGTAACTTGGGCTACCATAACCTCCTTTAAACATATCGAAATTATGTTTACTTGATTCAATGATTCCCTTATTCATTTGCTTAGTAACACGACCTTGAACTAACTTTAAAGTAGTGATATCCGTATTAGTTCCATTTTTCTTAATTCTAATTGTTCCATTACTATTGTTCGGTGTGAAAACTGCTCTGTCCCCATTAGTATCCTTAACCTCTAAATACATCTTCCAATCTGCATCATTGAACTGTAATGTTCGTCTGCTAAACGTTCCATCTTTTGTTTTGACATCAACTACAATATTGTTAATATTTGTTTGGGGTGATAGTGCCCACTCATTTTTTAATACTTGATCATAGCTAACATTTGCATCTCCCCAATCATAAGCACACCATAAATCTGATAACAACAATATTGCTCCATATTTATTTAATTGTGCATTTTTTTTCATTACTCGTCGTAAATTTATTAGTATTAATAAAATGCGGCGAAGTACGAATGCGTGAAGCATCTGATGTTGTGTCATTAACGTGAAAATTAGGTGATTTATTGACATCAATTGTATCATAGTTATCTTCGCCGTCACGAATTCCCATAATCAATGTGTCAAGCCCCGATTCTTTTGCTTTAAGGACAAAATTTTCATTTTGCAGCCCCAAATCATAATATCCCCAGCCGTTGGCACATTCATTGACTGGCTCTCCTGATAATCTGTCAAATCCCACGCAATTTTTTACAAATGTTGTTACGACAAGTGCCGCTCCTTCTGAATTTTTCTGATTGAATTCCGGCAGACATTTATCAGAGAATTCTTTAATCATTTCATCCGATAAAATGCAGTAATATCTTGACGTCTGTAAATTTTTCCATGAAGGAGCCAATATAGCTGCATTTATAATAATTTCAAGCTGCTCTTTTGTAACTTTTTTATCAGCATCATAACTTCTGATACTTCTTCTTTCATTTAATACGTCCTGTAACTCCATGATATGTACCTCTTTTTGTATTTTATATTCGTTTATTATATACTTTTCATTCATAAAAATATCATCAGAAAGTCAGCCGCATTTGATGCCACTCAACATTTCCGTGTATAGACTTATCCGTCACACCTTCATCTTTAAAGCCAAATTTTTCATAATACGGAATAAGCCGCTCCTTGCATGTCAAAACAAGCCCTTTGCGGCCTTGCTGCTTTGCATCGTCAACCGCACGACAAATCAATTGTGCGGCGTATCCGTGTTTGCGATAATCCGGCAGTGTATTCACTCCGAAAATCATCTGCCAAGCACCATTTTCATTGTGCATGGCTGCATTTTCATACATCTCATCGGTTAAATCATATTCATCAGTAACAAATCCATCAACGAACGCAATCAGCTTTTCAGCTTCATACATCAGCCAAAAATGATTTCCGTAATGCTTTACCCTTTCAATAAACTCTTTTTCAGTAGCTGCTTCTGACGGAGGAAAACATTCCCTCTCAACAGCAGAAATCGCCTCAACATCTTCTTTTGAGGCATATTTTATAATCATACTTTATTTCTCCTGCAAATTATGCGTTTCTTTTAATCTCCATATTGTCACTCCTTATTTCTGTACATTGTACAAATTTTAGTAATAACATTATACTTCTAAATTCAGACCTATTTTGTTCACAATATTATATCACCACTCCATTACAATGGTCCACCTCATGCTGTATTATCTGTGCCGTAAATCCGCTGTATTTTCCATGCTGCGGCTTAAAATTACTGTCAAGATAATCAACTTCTATCTCTTCATATCTTATGCATGGTCTTACTCCGTCCAGTGACAGGCATCCCTCTTCTGTCTTATATTCACCTGACTTTTTTGTTATCACAGGATTAACCATTGCAAATTGAAACGGTCCCGCCGCAACAACTATTATTGATTTGTTTACACCTATCATATTTGCAGCCATGCCGACGCAAATTTCACGGTTGGCACGCAGTGTGTCAATCAAATCTGTTACAACCTGCTTGTCAGTTTCCGTTGCAGGTTTTGCCTTTCTTGAAAAAATGTGTTTTCCTTTTACGATATTTTTTATCATAACTTTTTAACCGCCTATAATTTCCTCTTCCCAATATACGATTCATACAGCTTATAATCACTGTTCACTATCAGTTTTTCCGGGAATTCTGTATCTATAATAACCTGATATGCCCTGTCAAATCCGCATATGCTTTCTTTTATGTGAGCATCACTTCCAATTGAAATACAGACACCCATTTCCTTGCAAAGATTGAGCATTTTTACATCATTATCATATGCTCCCTGTCTCGGACCGTCGGGATTTAATGATGTATTATTTAACTCGAGAAGAACATGCTTTTCCTTTGCCGCTTTTACAAGACGCTCATAATCCACAGGATATCTTGAATCGTCAGGGTGACCTATTATATTGATGTATGGATTATCCATTACTTTTATTAAAGCATTTGTATTTTCCTCTATGCTTCCGGGTTTGATGCAAGGAATGTGAAGACTTGCAATAACAACATCACAGCCTTTAAGCCCATATTCGCTAAGGTCAATATTTCCTTCATAATCCATAATATTAGCCTCACACCCCATATATATTTTCACGCCGTTTTTCATCCTTGGGATTATTCCCATATTTGAAAAATAAAAAACACCTGTACTTCCTGGCATCTTTGGTGCATGATCTGTTATAGCAAGATGTGTAACGCCTTTTTGAGAAGCGAAAGCCGCCATCTCATCTATTGTGTTATAAGCATGTCCACTAACTAACGTATGTGTATGTGTATCTATCGTAAATTTCATAATATTGTCTCCATTAAATATTTATATATTTCAGCAATCAATCACTTCATATATCATCATATCTCTCAACAATCAATCACTTCAAATCAACCGTGCAAATATCTCTGTGTGGATTCGTCTGTGCAAGCCCCAATCTCACAATTTTACCTTTAAGCGGTATAAAATGTGTCTGCATTGCTCTTACAGCCGCAATCATTTGCTCTTTTTCAAGTTTCTTTCCCAACGTAATATGCGGAAACCAACTATACGGTTTATAACAACGGTTAATTGTCACATCCTCACGCACTGCTAAAATATTATAAACCTTTTCTGCTGTTTGCTGCAAATGCAAATCCAATACGGGCGTCACATAAATAACATATGGCAAAAATTCGCCTACAGAAAATATATTTATATCATGGGATTCCAATTCCGACAGCTTCACAAAATCATCGCAGAGATTTTGTGGATTTCTTGTCTCAAAACTTGATATTGTAAGATGCGGTGGCACATTATTGTCAATCATATAAGTATTTCCCGTATTTTGTGCAACTGCATCAATAAACCGCTGTAATTGCCTTGTTGTATGTTCATCAAAATAAGCCGAAATCAGATACATTTTTTCTCCTTTACTCTTTGTCTCCACAATGTTAGGAAATTCCATATGTTTTTATCCGTCAAAACAAAAATTCATATCAATTATACGAATTAATCCGGCTGACTGATTTTTTCAAGCTCTGCACGAAACATTATTCTTCTTGTTCCTCTTATATTCCTGAACTGAATTTCATATGTCTGCGTTATATTATCAATTTTAATAATCTCACCGACACCAAATACTTTGTGTCTGACAATATCTCCAACATCAAACTCACTCATTATCTTTTTTGCAGTATTATCTTTAAGTGAAATACCCATATCCTCAGCTACATTCTTAATCATACCAAGTTCTGCTTTTTTATCAAGAATCGTAAAAGTCTTAGGAAATGACATTCTGTGAATCTCTTCTTTAAGAAACATATTGCAATATCCGTGAAATGTACCTGTTCTTTCGTCGCTCTTTCTGGTATGTTCATTTATAT
>OGXL01002508.1_pt1 | contig 13499 bp, 14 predicted proteins | sample 1576311 | NCBI WGS metagenome assembly OGXL01 (sample SAMEA3541564, study PRJEB24748) | human gut metagenome | biome: human gut; feature: human-associated habitat; material: faeces | place: China | collected 2012 | reverse complement strand
ACGGCCTATAGGATGTTGACAAAAACTACATTACCTTCATGGGGATATTTGATCAAAGAAACCGGGGCGACTTCTTTGTACGAAACCTGGGACGTGACCCGCCGTATCGGAGATGCGTCTCTGAATCATCCTTCAATGGGGGCTGTCACTGCCTGGATGTATAAGTATCCGGCAGGTATACGTCTTTCTCCGGATGCATCGGCTTTTAAGAAAATATTAATTCAGCCGTGTTTCCTGTCCGATCTTGATTTTGTAGAAGCCAGCCATGAATCGATATATGGCACTATCCGGGTTGATTGGAGACGGGAAGAAGGGAAGATCCGGTTACATCTGGTTCTGCCTTCAACGGCTATGGGTACTGTTGTTTTGCCCGGGCAGAAGCCGAAAGCTGTGAAGGGGGGCGAACACATTTTTGTCATTCCCGAATAGTAAATATGTTTGTATAGGATGAAGATGCGTCAAAATTCGTATTCACCACAGATAACACAGATTTGCACAGATAAATATTATTGATTGTCAGTAGATTAAAAATCGTTTTGTGTAAATCTGTGCGATCTGTGGTGAACTATGATATACTCTCTTTGAGGTAACGGTTATCCATCGTCCGCAAGAACTATTTGTCTTCCTTTTCTTTGGGAGAGGACAGGGAAGAAGTCTTCTCTTCATAGTCCCCGTTTGCTTTAATCAGTTCTATCAGCTTTTCTACGGCTTCTTCTTCCGGAATATTCTTTTCAATGCATTCCTTCTGTTTATAAAGACTGATTTTGCCACGTCCGGCTCCTACATAACCGTAGTCGGCGTCTGCCATTTCGCCTGGTCCGTTGACAATGCATCCCATGATGCCTATCTTGAGCCCCTTCAAGTGGGAGGTGGCTTCTTTGACGCGGGCAATCGTACTTTGCAGGTTGAACAGTGTTCGTCCGCATCCCGGGCAAGAAATATATTCAGTCTTACTGGTACGGATACGTCCTGCCTGCAGAATTCCGAAAGCAGTGGCATCAATCACTGCATGGCTCAGTTTGCCTTGGTTGAAGAGATAAATTCCGTCACACAATCCGTCAAAGATCAAGGCTCCCATATCCGCGCCGGCTTTGACCTGCAAGTCTTCAGCTGTATCTTCGGCATAGTGTTGGAAGAAGATAACCGGATTCTGTAATCCCTCCACCGCCAGTTGATGTGCCAGGGCACGATGTTCGCCTACACGGTTCGGGTGGTTGCTTTGTGAGACAACGACTGCTTCGGGGTGTTGCTTCAGGCATGCGACAACTTCCCGGGTAAGCGCCATGTAAGGGGTAAAGAGGAATTTCAGTTCGGCTGCGCATGTTTCCATTAACTCCAATTGTGCATAATTGAAGGCAGGCCACGTATCAGGTTCTCCTTTCCATACGTCGGCATCGAGGATGTATTGAACTCCGGGTTCTGTCTGTTCGGGTAAAGCACGTCCGGCATAAATGTAATCCGGTGTAAATTGCGGATGGGTCTCCATACGTCCGTCCATGCGGTCGGCAAGTACCACGGGCAGATGGTTTCCGCCGATATTGCGTACCGGCCGTGTTTTACGGCGTACCGGAGAAAGGTAGTTGAAATCCGGAGCTTCCATGCCGGGAATGTACGGATGGTTCCGGCGACTTGTAATATAGTCCACCAACTTGCGTGCCACGGGAATCTCAGCTTCCGGTTCTTCACTCAGCGAGACACGGATCGTATCGCCCAGCCCGTCAGCCAACAATGCGCCGATGTCCATGCAGGGCAGGTCATCGTGAATGAGCGAATAGCAGTGCAGCATTTCTACAGCAGCTGCAAACTGCTGTGCCGCCTGCATACTGCCGCCCAGCATATCGCAGACGCTGAGAACAAGAACTGCACGGATCCGTTTGCCGCCGCCCATCAGGCTGTAGCGTGCCGCACGGCACACCTCGGATTCTTCCGGCAGAAAACGGCCGCAGGCCTTTTCCAGCGCGGCCATTGCCTGCGCCAGATAATTCTGATACTGCTCCTGATAGTCCATTAGCTTTCCTCCTGCACTGTGCCCGCAAGCTTTGCGTCGATCTCGTCGATCTGCAGCGATGTTTTTTCCAGTGCAGCATGGCAGTACTCCATCAGAGAAGCGGCCTCTGCATACAGTTTGACCGAATCTGCAAGGGTCGTATCCTCACTCTGCATCTGTGCAAGGAGCGTATTCAGCCGTTCCATGCCTTCCTCAAAACTTTTGGGTGCTCTCATTGATCTCCTCCACCGCTTCCACCCTGCACTTTGCACGGCGGGAAGCGCTGCGAACATAGATTGTTTTTTCCGGCTGCAGATCATCTGCATTTAAAATAGTGCCGTTGGCTGCTGTGACCATCGTGTAGCCGCGCGCCAGCACCTTGTATGGATCCAGCGATCCTGTAAGTGCTGCCGCATGACCCAGCTGCAATTCTGCAGAATGCAGGCGTTTCTGCATCTGCTGACGGATGGCATCCTGCACCTGCTGCAGCTGCCCCTGACTTTTTTGCCAGTTTCGGTGTGCAAGGCCCTGCTCCAACACAAAGTTGTATTGTTCCAGACCATTATAGCATAAATCAAAACGTTTTTGCATATTTTTGCGAATATTTTGCTGCAAATCCAGCAATATCCGCTCCTGCTCTGCCCGATCCGGTACAGCCAGCTCTGCTGCAGCCGAAGGTGTGGGGGCACGGCAGTCTGCCACAAAGTCCAGAATGGTATAGTCGATCTCGTGGCCGATTGCGCTGATCAGTGGTTTTTTGCAGCGGTATGCAGCCCGGGCGATCATCTCTGCGTTAAAGACCCACAGGTCTTCCCGGCTGCCGCCTCCGCGTGCAACGATGATCTCGTCCACCTCTTTGCACTGATCCAGCTTTTTGATGGCATCGGCCACCTGCTGCGCGGCTTCAAACCCCTGCACTGTCACCGGACACAGCAGCAGCCGTACCGATGGCCAGCGCCGTGTGAGCACATTGCGGATGTCCTGCAGGGCAGCTCCCGTCTTGCTGGTAACAACACCGATGCATTTAGGAAATTCCGGCAGCGGCTTTTTGTGCTCCGGTGCAAACAGGCCCTCCTGCTCCAGTTTTGCCTTGAGCTGTTCCAACGCCAGCTGTGCGGCACCAATGCCATCCGGGAACATATCGTTCACGTACAGCTGAAATGCGCCGTCGCGCTCATAAAGGGTAGCGCGGCAGCGCACGACTACACGCATTCCCTCTTCCGGGCGGAAAGCAAGGCGGCGTGCATCAGTGCGGAACATTACCGCTTTGACGCTGCAGACATCATCCCGCAGAGAAAAATAGCAGTGCCCGCTGCGCGCATTCTGTACAAAATTTGCGATCTCGCCGCGCAGGGCAAGGTCAAACAAAGCATCGTTGGCATCCAGCAGCGTTTTTACATAACGGTTGAGTGCTGAAACGGTAATCACTTCAGCCATAATCCGGCCTCCCGCGCTGCCAGGATCGAAACACCGATGGCATTATCGCTGGAATACTGTCCCGGCACAAAGTAGACCTGCGGCAGACGTTTCTGCACCCATGCACGGATGATATCGCTGCTCATCACTCCGCCAGCACATACCACCGGCAGGCCGGGGTATTCCTTCTGTGCAGCTTTGGTCATTTTTACCACTGTATCCGCCACACAGAGCAGGCAGTACTTGCACACATATTCTGGCGTTTTGCCTGCGGCAAGCAGGGCATTGCACTGGTTTTCCAGCCCGGAAAGGCTGCATTGCATCCCCTTCACGCTGGATTTTGGCTTGATTTCCTCAGTGCACTGTGCAGCCAGACGGGAAACCTCGGCACCCGCCGGGAAGCCAAAGCCAAGCCTGACCCCCACACGGTCCACAGCCTGTCCGGCATAAAGGTCTGTGCTGGTGCCAAGCGTTGTGATCCGGCGCACCTGATCGCAGAGCAGCAGGTCCGTGGTGCCGCCGGAAATATGGAACAGCAGAACTTTTTCAGCAAACAGCTGTTCCCCCTTAGCTGCAAACAGCGCTGCGGCAGCGTGACCCTGCTGATGGGTCGTCAGCACAAGTGGGATCCCTTTTGCATGTGCAAAGGCCGTTGCAGCATTGACGCCTGCAAGAAAGCAAGGCATATAGCTGCCTTCTACCGGGCGGGGCTTTTGCGATACGCCCACAGCATCGATCTGCGTCAGATCAAATTCCTGCGCCAGTTCCTGCATCATTTCCGGCAGCGCGACCGTATGATGAAACAGTGCATCGCTTTGCCGCAGGCCCAGCTGGCCCGCTTTTACCGGCAAAAAGCGCTTCTTTGCGCAAACAACCTCTCCAGCTGTATCAAACACTGCCAGAGAGGTTGCATAGTTGCTTGTATCAATGCCAAGCGTATAACGGCTCACTGTTCGGCCTGCTCCGCATCCAGACCGTGATCCCGGGCCACTGCGCCAAGCAGACCGTTCACGAACTGGTAATCTTCGTCCGCACCATACTTTTTCGTCAGTTCCACCGCCTCGTTGATGGCAACACCGGGCTTATTCTCGCCGCCAAACAGCATCTCGGCAACTGCCAGACGCAGGATGGTCAGGCTGACACGAGGCAGGCGCTCCATGGTCCAGTTGCGCAGATGTGCACGGATCTCATCATCCACCTCGGCAGAATGATCGTAGTATGCGTTCAGCAGATGCTTGCTGAAACCATCCACAGGGTGTTCTTCATCGTTTTCTTCGTGGCTGGTAATGGCCTCTGCCAGCGGGATATCACCAAAGGTCTGCGAAAATGCCAGCAAAAATGCATTCTCGCGTGCTTCTCTACGGGGCAAAATATTTTCCATAATGTTCCTCTCGCAGCACGAAGCCTCTCCGGCCAGAGCACAGAGAGGATCGGCTTCCAATTCTGAATTTTATTTTACTTCTCTGCTGCAGTGGTTTCTGCAAGGCCGGCGATCACCAGATTGACGCGGCTCACAGTGACATTGGTCATGTTCTGCACAGCGTTCTTCACGTTTTCCTGCACCTTTTCGGCCACAGCAGGAATGCGTGCGCCAAAGCTCATCATCAGGTTCAGAGTGATGTTTGCGGTACCATCCCGCATTTCCACCACGACCGGAGACTGGATGCTGGATGCTTCCAGCAGATCCTTGAGCTTTTTATTTTGTCTGCCGCAGGAAACCTCGGCAACGCCGTCAATTTCCAATGCTGCGCAGCGTGCGATCTTGCCAATGACTTCGGTGGAGATCTGAAGGCTGCCGCCCCGAAGATCTGTATTCTGAAAATCCATTGTGTTGTCCTCCATTCAAAAGCGGGCACAGCCTGCTTTTTCTTGTTTGAAATGGTCCTGCCTGAAACGATCAATGCCATACGCAGGACAACATCATTCTTTATTGATAGAGTTATTATACCATCAAAGCGGGTGCGATTTCAATACTTGTTTCGGAAAACTCTGCCGCACCTTCTTATTTGACCTCCACCACCGTGATGTTCTGGGCAGTCACAGTGCTTTTGTTCAGCACCACATCCCGGATCTGTGCCACCTGTGCCGCTGTGAGCGGTTCACCGGAGGTCATCACGGTAAGGTCTGCCCGGCCGGACTGCAAAAAGCACAGGCAATCGGCAAAACCTTTGGCTTTGATCAGCGTTTCGATCTCATTCTCCGCATTCAGATCTTCCAGATTTTCGGTCATCTGGGCGGTATATTCCTTCTTTTCCTCTGCGGAAAGCGACGAGGATTTCATCGTTTTCTTGATGGAATCCATCGCCTCATCGTGGGCCTTCTGTCGCTTGAGCCGAGCCTGCTCAAAAAACTTTGCACCGCTGTCACTGGCAACGCTTACAAGCTGCGCTTCACCATAGTTTTTGTTGGCGCTGGACACCGCTTCGGCCTCTGTGGGCAGCTCATCCAGAACCGTCTGCGCCTGTACCGGGACATCCTCAGCCTCTGCCGCGACCATTGCAGCATTGTCCGGCAGTTCCGTGGGCACATCGCTGCGGGCGTACTGCCAGTTCAAGTATACGGCGATCACCAGTGCGGCAGCCAATGTAACAGCTGTGGCCCTGCGGGTATTTCTGGAAAGTGCTCTCATAAATCGTTCCTCCTTATAAAAGCTGCAGGGTCTCAGCCCTTGCGCTGTTCCACACAAATGCGGTTGGATGGCAGATCCAGCAGTGCGCTTACCAGTTCGGTGATCCGGGCAGCAACGCGGATGTCTCCGCCGCCCTCGCACAGTACAGCCACACCGCACACCTGCGGCAGACATACCGTTTCGGTCAGGGCTGAACCATCTTCCAGCAGGACATGGGTCTGCTGGGACTGCATTTCTCCGGACTGTGTATCCAGCGCATAAATGGCTTCTTCCCCAGTCTCCAGCGTGACCATCACGGTCGTTTTGCCCGCACCGCTCATCTGTGAGATCAGATGTTCCAGCCGGTTCTCCAGCTGTGCCTGATATTCCGTGCTGCTCTGGGCAGACTTTGTGTTTTTTGTGTTGCCCGCTGCCGTGTTCTGCGGAAAAAGTTCCGACAGCAGGATCAGCAGCATTGCCAGAACGCCTACTGCCGCAGCAAGCCTTGCTCTGCCCTGTTTCCCTTTACATTTCCGGGCAAAATCTTTCACGGAATCTCCGAACGAAATGACCCCTGCTTCTTTCATTCGGTGTCCTCCTGCACTTCCAGTATCGGTGCCATGTCAAGCTCCTGCTGCAGATATGCCGCGATCCGGCTCTGCTCTGCGGATGTGCACGCCGCCGGGAGGATCACAAGTACCTTTTCTGCCCGAACGGTCTGTTCTGTCCGGGTCAGTGTGATCTCCAGTTTCACCTTTGTACCAAAGCGTCGCTCACACTCTGCGCAAAGATCCGCTTCCAGCCGTTCCTGAGCTCCCTGCAAGAGCGATGTCTCCGTACTCTGGATACTGACCGCTGCCGGAGCCGCCGCCGCTGCACTTTTCAGTTCCAGCTTCATCTGCGGGACCAGCCGGAACAGGATCACTAGAATATATAGCCCGGCAACGGCTTTTATGCATCTGCCCGCCCAGCCTGCGCCAACCAGCAGCGTCGTGATCTCCGCACAGATACAGGCAATGCAGAACGCCGATGCCGCCGTCTGAAATGCGTGCATTTCCTATCCGCCTCCCGTCATCATCAGAAGCCCTACGCCTACCGTCAGCAGTTCAAAAAACAGTGCCGTTACTGCTGCCATGCATTTTACCGCTTCGGCCATGCAATCAAACAGCGCCTGACAGCGCCGGTTCTCCGCAAGGCCGCACAGAAGCCTGCATCCTGCAAGGAATAGCAAATGGAGCAGAAGCTGCAGATACAGCGGCAGAAATTCGGCCCCGATCACGGCAAGTGCCGCAAAACCCAGACTGCTTTTGAGCAGCTGCATCCCGGCAAGAAATACTTCTGCCGTATCGCTCAGAGCCTGCCCGATCACCGGCACGCCGCCGGTAAGAAGCTGGCCCAGCCGCAGTGCAGAACGGTCCAGCTGAACCGTTACCGCTCTTTGCAGCCCTAACAGCACTGCAAAAATCCGCCCAGCCCAGACAAGCCCCCTGCGCAGCAAAGCGCCCATGACACGGCACGTTTCCGAAAGCCCCTGCTGGGTGCTGATGCAGCACGCCATGCTTACCGCAAGGTAGCTCTGCAGCAGCGGACTGACCACAAGCACCGTACCCTGTGCCAGAAAGCACAGCCCGGTCAGCAGCAGACCGCTTGCCGCTGTGCTGGCATTTACCTCTCCACCGGCAGCGAGCACACCGCTGTACACCGGAAGAAAACCCAGAAGGTAGTTTTTCCACCCCTCCATCCGCTCACAGATCAGCTGTGCAAGGCTGATCAGATCTCCCCACAAAAGAGTGCCGCAGCCCACAGCCGCAGCCAGTTCCAACAAGGCGCTGTCGGCTGCTCCTCCCACCAGAAATGAAAGCACGATCAGCAACAGTAAAAACAGCAGAACATCCGCATAGCAGTGTGCCATCTGCCGGATCATCTCTGCCGGTGATCCCGGCAGGAGCGCGAGCAGAGTTTTGAGCGGATCTTTGGCAAAGGAATCTGCGCTTTGTGGAGCTTTTTCCAGATAAGGCTGCCAAAGCTCCTGTCCGGGCAGGCCCTGCAGCTGTGCCGCAGCGGCATCAGGTGCAAAAGCCAGAAAGCATGCTGTGCACAATACAAACGCTGCCGCTTTTTGCAGGAATTTTTTTATCATGCGGCAAGCCCCCAGATCATCTGGCAAATCTCTTCCAGTAGAGGAAATGCTGATGCCAGAACCAAACATCGGCCCGCAAACCCGGCGCACCATGCCAAAGTATCCGCACCAGCTTCTTCACACAGGGTCCGCGCGTAATCGGTCAGCAGCAAAATTCCGGCACAGCGCAGCAGGCAGGCAAATGCAGGCCCGTTCACCCGGCGGCTGAAAGCCAGTATATTCCGAAGCAGCTCCTGCGCTGCCGCTCCAAGCTGCAGCAGCACAAACAATGCTGCGCCAACGGACAGCAGAAACGCATAGGCCGGTGCATCCTTCCGCAGCAGAAGCTGCGCCGCTGCAAAGACGACCACTGCCCCCAGAATGGAAAAAGATGTACTCATAGTGCAAACAGCGACTTGATGATAACGAACAGTGCGCTGATCTGCCTGACAAGGATGGAAAGCACTACCACAAGACCCGCAAGGGTCGTCATCATGGCCTGATCCTCCCGGCCGGAACGGATCAGCAGCTGGTTCAGGACGGCCACGATAATACCGATCGCTGCAATTTTGAACACAAGGTCGATCTCCAAGTTTTCGTCCTCCTGCCACTACAAAAGAATCAGTGCTGCCACCGCGCCGGCTGCAAGGCCAAGCCTGCACGGTAAGCCTTGCCCGGATGCCGCTTTCTGCTGCGCCTGGTGCAGGAATGCTTCAAAACGGGCAGAGTAATAATCCAGTCGTTCGCATTCCTGTGCCGCTTCGCTTTGGCCAAGGCCGGCAAAGCACTGCTCAAAGCAAAGGCGTTCCGCATCATCAAATCTTTCCGGTGCCGGAATTTCCTGCAGTTTTGGCGCTGCATCGCTTTCCAGCAGCTTTTCCTGCACGAGACACCGCTGCAGCTGTTCCAGATCCAGCCTGCGGTAAGCGATCTCCTGCCGGATGCGCTGCAGCAGCTCCACGGTGCGCTGCAGCTGCAGGATATGCTGCTCTGTTCTGACCTGAAATGCAGAGCCGGTCAGCCACCCGCACAGCAGGAGCAGTGCAGCCGCTGCCCAATGAAAAAGCCGCATCATACCGTGCAGACCTGCCGGACTTTTCCCGGCGCTGTGCAGCCGTGCAGCAGTACAAATACACGCAGCATTCCATGCCGCTGCAGCGCCTGTACCTGCGGCCGCCGGGCGGCTTCTTCCACGCTTGCGGCATGGACGCTTGCAACAAAGTCCACCCCGCTGTAAAAGCCCTGTTCCAGCGCTGCAGTTTCGGCAAGCGTGCCCAGCTCGTCCAGTAAAATAACCTGCGGCGAAAGCGTGCGCAGTGCCATCTGCACAGCCCGTTCCTTAGGGATGCCGGACAGCAGATCCAGCGGCGGCATCTTCTCGGAATCACCCGGCGGAAAGATCTCGCAGCGCTCGTCCACCACGCAGGCTCGCCGCTGCATCCCGGCCAGTTCTCGTGCGATCTGACGCAGCAGCGTCGTCTTGCCGCTGTCCGGCTCGCCGACCAAAAGCATCCCAATAAAATGCTTTTTCAGTTGCACCAGAAGTTCGTCCGGCAGCTGTACCAGAACCGCCCTTGCAATGCGCAGATTCAACCCCTGCACCTGCTGCAGAACCGTCTGGCCGTCGCGATCCACATAGCGTCCTGCCACACCCACCCGGCAGCCGGAGGGTATGGTCAGAAATCCATGCGCAAGCTCCGTCTGGTGTGCATGTACTGCGCCGCCGCACAGGGTGTGAAAGATCTCTTCGATCTGAAGCTGATCTAATACACACTCCCTCAGCTGCAGCGGGCACTCCGGCAGGTCCTGCAGCGGGAGCTGCCGACCCGACAGTGTAACAAAAACACCACAGCCTGTCCGGAACCGAAGTTCATGGATCTGCGCTGCCGTCTGTGCTGGCAGCTGTCCCAATGGCCCGGCCAGCCATGAGGGAAGCAGGCGTATCGCCCGATAATACTCATCCACACTGTCCTCTCCTTTTTCAGGCTCATTGCCTGCTATGAGTATATGCCTGTCCCTGCCGGATAGAACCTGCGGACATAAAAATATCCCCGCAGCACAAAACTGCGGGGATATCCATTGGAACGGTTTTATCAGATGTTTTCGTCGCTGATCATTGCCAGAAATTCTGCCTCGGTCAGCACCGGGATGCCAAGCGCCTGCGCCTTGGTCAGTTTGGAGCCTGCTGCCGTGCCTGCCACGACATAGGCCGTTTTCTTTGAAACAGAACCGCTGGCCTTACCGCCGTTTTTCACGATCAGTGCTTCCGCCTCATTGCGGGAAAGAGTTTCCAGCGTGCCGGTGACCACCAGCGTTTTCCCTGCCAGCTTATCACCTTTCGGTTCGCCCTTCCACTGCATATTCAATCCGGCATCGGCCAGACGATGGACAAGGTCGATCGTTCCCTCTTTTGCAAAGAATTCCACGACGCTCTGCGCCATTACGCCGCCAAACCCATCGATCTCGCTGATCTGCTCTGCACTTGCTTCCCGGACAGCCTGCAGCGTACCGAAATGCTCTGCCAGCAGGGCTGCAGCTTTATCGCCAATGTTGCGGATGCCAAAGCCGAACAGGAGCTTATCCAGATTGTTCTGCTTGGAAGCCTCGATGGCGTTCAGCAGGTTATCGACGCTCTTTTCCTTGAACTTATCCAGCGTCAGCAGCTGTTCCCGTGTCAGCGTGTAGATATCCGCTGCGGAGTGCACCATGTCCTTCTCCACCAGTTGGGTGGCAACTGCTGTGCCAAGGCCCTCGATATCCATTGCATCGCGGGAAGCAAAATGGATGATATTGCGCAGTGCCTGTGCCGGGCACTCGGGGTTAACACAGCGCAGAGCTGCTTCATCCTCCAGATGAACGACTGGCGCACCGCAGGAGGGGCAGACCGTGGGCATCTCATAGGGCTGTGCATCCTCTGCGTGATTGGTAACGCCGATCACTTCCGGGATGATATCACCCGCCTTGCGCACCTGAATGGTATCGCCGATGCAAAGGCCGAACTGATGGATAAAATCCTCATTGTGCAGGGTCGCGCGGGCAACGGTAGTACCCGCCAGAAAGACAGGGTCAAAGCAGGCCGTCGGGGTAAGAACACCGGTGCGGCCAACTGCGACCTCAATGTTGCGCAGCGTTGTCTCCTTTACCTCTGGCGGATACTTAAACGCAATTGCCCAGCGTGGGAATTTGTTGGTGGAACCCATCAGATCGCGCTGTGCAAAATCGTTCACCTTGATCACAGCACCATCCATATCAAAATCCAGTTTGGCACGGTTCTGGCCGATCTGCTCGATCTCGGCAATGGCCTGCTCAATGTTATGCACGATATGATAGCGCGGCGAGACCGGCAGGCCAAGGCTCTTGAGGTAATCCAGACTTTCGGCATGTTTGGTAAGCGTTTTGCCGCGGATCTGCTGCACATTGAAAACAAAAATAGAAAGGCCCCGGCTTCCGGTGATCTTTGCATCCTTCTGGCGCAGCGAACCGGCAGCCGCATTGCGCGGATTTTTAAAGGGTGCCGCGCCCTGCAGCTCCTGCTCTGCACACAGCTTCTGGAACGCGCCATGCGGCATATATACCTCACCGCGCACTTCCAGAAATTCCGGTGCATCCTTCAACTTTTTGGGAATGCTGCGGATGGCGCGGACATTGGCGGTCACATCCTCGCCCACCACGCCATCGCCGCGGGTAGAGGCACGAACCAGCTCACCGTTTTCGTATTCCAGACTGCAGGAAAGGCCATCGATCTTGATCTCCACCACATACTCCGGCTCTATGCCGGCTTCCCGCACGCGGCGGTCAAAATCCCGCAGCTCATCATACGAAAATGCATCCAGCAGGCTTTCCATTTTTACCGCATGGGTCACCTTGGGCAGCTTGCTGCTGGCCGTGCCGCCTACCTTCTGGGTAGGCGACGATGCCGTGACCAGCTGCGGAAACTGCGCTTCCAATTCTTTCAGTTCCCGGGTCAGAGCATCATACTCAAAATCTTCAAGCTCCGGGGCATCCTGGTCATAGTAAAGCCGATTGTTTTTCTCGATCACAGCGCGCAATTCTTCCACGCGCTTTTTTGCCTGTTCCAACTCCAAAAGTTCCACTCTCCCGCTATCCGGTTTCTCCCGCGCTGCCGTCCGGCACTACCGCCTGAAAATGCACCGCAGAAACTATTTTGATTATATCACATCCAGCCGCGCTCTGCAAAGAGAAAGCGGATACAATTTGTATAAGTGCTTTGAACTCTGCATGTGTAATCGTTTTCAATCGTCGCTGCTGATTGATTTAAAATCAACACGTGGAGATACTCTTTGTTTATTCTATTGATAAAGTAACGTTTTATCGCGTGATTTATCCACATCCATGACGAGTGAATCGTCCTGTGGTATCGTTAAGTCGCCAGCCAAAACACACACAGAAAGGGCAACGCATTCGTCGTGAATGCTTTAGGCCTTGTCCCCCCGGCATCGTCCTCATGATGGTCGTGTTCAGTTCGTCACCACGGCAAAGAAAGCCGGTGTGGATGAGCATGTCATTAAAAAGATTGTCGGCCACTGTATTGATGATGTTGCCGAAAAGTCGTATACTAAAAGAGGCATTGAGTGGATTCGTCATTTCATGCAATGCATCGTACCATCCTAGATTTTGTACTATTATTTCAGGAGAAAAGCTGTTCCGATTTGTGAATTAAGCATCATACCGTTTCAAGAGGAGATCAAGCTGCCATGGATTGGGAAACATTAAGATCAAGCTGTCTTGCCTGCACCCGCTGCGAGCTGTGCAAGACCCGCACCAATGTGGTGTTCGGTCAGGGTGTGGAAGATGCCGAAGTTCTGTTTGTGGGCGAAGGCCCCGGCCAGAATGAGGATGAGCACTTGACCCAGGTATGATCCAGATAGTCCGCCTTTTTATCCCAAAAACCGGGCATATTGAACAGCCCGGAGAGATAACCGGAGATCACAAAGTTTTCGTAAACCTCGCTCATAAAGTCCGTCAGCATTTCCACGTCCTCGGCGTATGTGCTTTCGTCCTCAATGGCGTTTTGCCGGGCGGAGGAGTAGGTGGCGCCCGTCATGTCGCGGCTGACGGCCTCATAACTCAACCCTTGGCCCGCGCCGATCAATGCCTGCTGCGTCTTGACCATGGCCGTGGCGTCAGAGGCGGCCCCCTTGGGATCCACCACCTGGATTTCGTCGCCGGCGCCCAGGCTTGTGATCATGCCCGGCGTCAGCTTTTTGCCCTCATAGTCCACTTCACCGCTTTCTGTCCTGACGCCTCCGCGTCCGAACCCTCCGGCGGGCACCGCTTTTTTGATAAACACGGCCAGGCAGGCCGCGATCCGCTCCTTGACGGACACGGCGGTTATAAACTCGTTTGTG
>OGXL01002501.1_pt1 | contig 13515 bp, 11 predicted proteins | sample 1576311 | NCBI WGS metagenome assembly OGXL01 (sample SAMEA3541564, study PRJEB24748) | human gut metagenome | biome: human gut; feature: human-associated habitat; material: faeces | place: China | collected 2012 | reverse complement strand
CCAGAAGCCATTGAACGATCCACAATTGATGATTATGAAGCCTGCGGCGGTCGTCAACTGCAGCATTTAAACTATCCGGGGCAATTAAAGGCTAAAGAACAGCAGGTTCGCGATGCGCTTTTTCGGATCGGGCATTTACAGGAAGTCAAAGTTCTGCCGATCATCGGTGAAGAAGATCCATGGCATTATCGTAACAAAATGCAGTTCCCGGTTGCATTTGAAAATGGAATTTTGGAAATCGGATGTTATGCTGCGGCTACACATAAAGTAGTCGGCGTTGAAAACTGTCTGATCCAGAAGCAGCGTAACAATGACATTATTGCTGTTGTCCGTCAATGGATGCGGCAGTATGAAATCTCTGCTTATGATGAAAAAACAGGTAAGGGCGTAGTCCGCCATGTTATGGGCAGGGTTGGTGTTAACACTGGTGAGGTTATGGCAGTTATCATTACTGCCGGTTACGATATTCCACATGGCAAAGAGCTGGTCAAAATGCTGCGTGATGCTGTTCCGGGCTTGAAAAGTGTAGTGCAGAATATCAACAAAAAACAGACCAATATCGTGATGGGTAATAAAACACGCTTATTATATGGTAAAACGACGATCAAAGACCGTTTGGGAACTTTAAAATTCAATATTTCTGCGCAGTCGTTTTTTCAGGTAAACAGTGCCCAGGCTGAAAAGCTTTATAACAAAGCGATTGAATTTGCGGCTTTGAGCGGTGGTGAAATCGTTGTGCAGGATGTGGCGGACCTGCTGGAACGCCAGATCCGCTATAACAACGCCATTGCAGAGGAGGGCCTTCTGGGCGACTATGGCGCGAACATCGGCCGGGTGCTGCTTTCTACCTACGGCAACGATGTGTCTATCCGGGCCAAGGCCAAGGCGGCCGCCGGTTCGGATGCCCGCATGAACGGCTGTGAGCTGCCGGTCATCATCAACTCCGGCAGCGGCAATCAGGGCATCACCTGCTCGGTGCCGCTCATTGAATATGCCAAGGAGCTGCACAGCGGCAAGGAAAAGCTTTACCGTGCCCTCATCATTTCCAATCTGGTGGCCATCCACGAAAAGACCGGCATCGGCACCCTGTCCGCCTACTGCGGCGCAGTCAGCGCCGGTGCGGGCGCTGGCGCGGGCATCGTATATCTGTGCGGCGACGGCTATCAGGCCGCCATCCACACGGTGGTCAATGCGCTGGCCATCGTGTCCGGCATCGTGTGCGACGGCGCAAAGGCCTCCTGCGCGGCAAAGATCGCATCCTCGGTGGACGCGGCCTTGCTTGGCTACAACATGTACAAGTGCCATCAGGAGTTCAAGGGCGGCGACGGTATCGTGATGAAGGACATCGAGACCACCATCAAGGGCATCGGCCGTCTGGGCAAGGACGGCATGAAGGAGACCAATGAGGAGATCATCCGGCTGATGATCGAGTAAGGCCGGGCCGGAATTGTGAAAAAATCATACAAATCCTTCTTTATTTTGTCATAACTCTTCCGTATAATAAGAAGTGGAATACTTTGCTGCTCTGCCCGCCCGGCGGGCATCCGATAAAATGGGAGGAGATCATTATGGCCAACGAAAAGATCCTCGTTGTGGACGACGATACCAATATCTGCGAGCTGCTGCGGCTGTACCTGACCAAGGAGGGCTATCAGGTCACGGTGGCAAACGATGGCGAAGAAGGTCTGGAAAAGTTCAATCAGGTCAAGCCCGATATGGTGCTGCTGGACGTGATGATGCCCAAGATGGACGGTCTGGAAGTGTGCCGCCGCATCCGCAAGGCGGGCAACACCCCGGTGATGATGCTTACGGCCAAGGGCGAGACCTTTGATAAGGTGCTGGGCTTGGAGCTGGGTGCAGACGATTACATGGTAAAGCCCTTTGATGCCAAGGAAGTGGTGGCCCGCATCAAGGCGGTGCTGCGCCGCTGCCAGACCACCACGGCTGCTGCCGAGAGCACCGAGGGCGTGATCGAATTCGACAACCTGCGTCTGGACATGAACAGCTATGAGCTGCGGGTCAAGGGCAAGGTGGTGGAGGCTCCCCCCAAGGAGCTGGAACTGCTGAACTGTCTGGCCTCCCATCCGAACCGCGTCTACACCCGCGATCAGCTGCTGGACGAGGTGTGGGGCTTTGAGTATTACGGCGACAGCCGCACCATTGATGTGCATGTCAAGCGCCTGCGCGAGAAGCTGGCCGGTGCTTCCGACAAATGGGAGCTGAAGACCGTATGGGGCGTGGGCTATAAGTTCGAGGTGCGTCAGTAATGCGCAAAAGTATCTCGGTGGCGTTCTTCTCGCTGGTGTCCACCCTGATGGTGCTGGGCATCGTGCTGATGGGAGCTTCGGAGTGGGTGCTGTTCAAGAACTACTTCGCCAAGGACCGCTACGAAACACTGGATCAGGTGGTGGGTGTCACCCAGCGCACGGCCCAGTATCTGGTCCAGCAGGCGGAGCTGCCGGAAGGCGATGAGCTGGACGCACTGAGCACCAAGCTGGAGATCATCGGCGAGAGCGCAGAGGCCTATCTGTTCTTTACCGACAACGACGGCCGGGTGATGATCGCCTCCAGCCCGGACAAGCTGGAGAGCCTGACCGTGCCGGAAGAAATGATGGAGAAGATCGACGCTTCCGATGCGGACTACTACCATGTGTTCGGCACGCTGGATGGCATGCTGGACGGGAAAAGCTACATCACGGTCAGCGAAATGCGCAATGAGCACGGCCAGCCCAGCGGCTATCTGTTCCTGTGCTCTTCCGGCGAGCAGCTGACCCAGTTCAAGCAGCAGTTCTGGTCCAACTTCCTGCTGTCGGCCTGTGTGATGCTGCTGTGTGCCAGCATCCTGACCAAGATCCTGATGCGCCAGCTCACCGACCCGCTGCAGAAGGTGACGGATGCTGCCCAGCGCTTTGGCGGCGGGGATCTTTCCGTCCGTGTGGAGGGAGTGGAAGGCGAAGGCGAGGCAGCCGACCTTGCCCGCACCTTCAACCGCATGGCAGACAACATCCAGATGAACGACAACTCCCGCGGTCAGTTCATGGGCAACATCGCCCACGAGCTGCGCACCCCCATGACTACGATCAAGGGCTTTGTGGACGGCATTCTGGACGGCACCATCCCGCCGGATATGCAGAACCACTACCTGCAGCTGGTCAGTGAGGAAACGGGCCGTCTGGCACGGCTCATCCAGAACATGCTGGATCTCTCCAAGCTGGAAAGCGGCGAATATCAGGTGAATGCCCGGATGTTCAACATCTGGGAGACGATCACCGGCGTGGCGCTCTCGGCAGAGCAGCGCATCAACGACGGCATGATCGACATCGACGGCCTGACCATGGACGAAAAGGTGCTGGTCTACGCCGACCCCGACCTGATCCATCAGGTGGTGTATAACCTGCTGGACAACGCCATCAAGTTTACGCCTGCGGGCGGCACCATCCGCTTCGGGGTGGAAAAGCTTGGCCCGGAAGCCGAGATCTCCATCTGGAACTCCGGTCAGGGCATCAGCCCGGAGGCGCTGCCCTACGTGTTCCAGCGGTTCTACAAGGAGGACCGCTCCCGCGGCCTGCACGCCCGGGGCGCTGGCCTTGGCCTGAACATCTGCAAGGTACTGGTGAACCTTTCCGGCGGGCAGATCCGGGTGGAGAGCCAGCAGGGCGAGTGGTGCCGGTTCGTGTTCACCCTGCCCACCGTGGCACCGAATCCCGGCGGAATGAAGCGTCTGCCGGACGAAGCCGGCGGTGAACCCACCGTGGAAGACCCTGCAAGCATGAAGCCCGTAGAATGAACTTCCAGCCAGACTGCCCCGGACCCGGGGCGGTCTGGCTGTTTTGGCATGGGGAAACTTTGCCGCCGATGAAACTCCCCCCAGTCATCTCGCTGCGCTCAATGCCAGCCCCCTCTGGGATGGGGCCCTTGGCATGGAGGTAAAGCTTCCGGTTAAAGTGCAAATCTTCCGGGCGTGCCAGGGGCTCCCTCTCCGAGGGAGCTGGCAAAGCCGTCAGGCTTTGACTGAGGGAGTTTACTTCGCAAATGGACAAATCTTTCCAAATACGTCATTTCCGTGAAAAAGCCGTTGGCGGGTTTGATTTTTTGCTCGTTTTCATGTAAACTAAAAGATAACCATGCCCATGCTGTTTTTGCGGTTTGAAACCGCCAGAACAATGGGACAAATGGGAATAAGAATTTATAAAATAACGGAGCGTAAAGATAGAATATGGCAATCGTAAGTCCTTCGATCCTTTCCGCTGATTTTGGCAAACTGGGTGCAGACTGCCGCATGGTGCTGGATGCCGGTGCACAGATGCTGCATTACGACGTGATGGACGGCCACTTTGTGCCCAACATCAGCTTTGGCGTGCCGGTGCTCAAGAGCCTGCACAAAAATCTGCCGGATGCCTTTTATGATGTGCACCTGATGATCAGCCATCCGCTGCAGTATGCGGAAGCCTTCATCAAAGCCGGTGCCACCCTGTACAACTTCCACCTTGAGTGCGAGGACGATATCCAGGCCACCATCGATGCCGTCCGGGCGCTGGGCTGCAAGGTGGGCCTGACCATCAAGCCCGGCACCGACCCGCAGGCGCTGGCACCCTATCTTGACCAGCTGGACCTTGTGCTGGTGATGAGCGTGGAGCCCGGCTTCGGCGGGCAGAAGTTCATGCCCTCGGCGCTGGACAAGCTGCGCTGGCTCAAGGCGGAGCGCACGGCGCGCGGCGCACACTATCTGCTGGAAGTGGACGGCGGCGTGGACAATGCCACCGCGCCCCAGTGCGTGGAAGCGGGCGCTGATATTCTGGTGGCGGGCAGTGCAGTGTTCGGCGCAGCAGACCCTGCTGCAGCCGTGCAGCACCTCGCCAGCCTTTGAAAGGATAACCATTTATGGATGAATCTTTGATCCGGGAGCAGGAGGCACAGCTCCAGAAGACCGGCCGCTACTATAAGCATATCTGCTTTATGGCGGTGCCGGTGCTGTGCATGGCCTGTTTTCTGTACGGTGTGCGCCCGCTGCTGCTGTGCGGCATTGCGGTGCTTACCGGCAACCTGTGCGACCGTCTCGTTTCGCTGCTGCGCCGCCGCGTGTATCAGGGCGGTGACTTTTCCAACGAGAGCTTTGCGCTCGTCATTGCCCTGCTGATGCCGGTGACGGTGGATATCTATGTTCTGATCGCCGCAGTGATTGCCGGTGTGCTGATCGGCAAGGAGATCTTTGGCGGCTACGGCAGCTACCCCTTCAACCCGGCTGCTGTGGGCTATGTGGTGGCGGCTGTGTCATGGCCGGAACAGGTGTTCCGCTATCCACAGCCCTACACCAGCATCCCCCTGTGGGATGCCTCCATGGTGCCGGTCTCCAGCGCCATTGAGGACACCCTGCGCAGCGGCGGCATGCTGAACATCGGCTCGCTGGCGCTGGGTCTGGGCGAATATGCTGCTCCCATGGGCACCGGCGCCGCGCTGGTGATCCTTGCCTGCGGCCTGTTTTTGTGGACCCAGAAGGATGCCCACATGTCTGCATCGATCAGCTTTCTTGTGACCTGTGCGGTCATTGCGTTCTTCTTCCCGCGGCAGGCGGGCCTTGCCGACAGTGCCGTGCTGTCAAATATCCTGCCCCGCCTGCAGTGTGTGCGGGATGAGCTGCTGACTGGCGCGATCCTGTTCAGCGCGGTGTTCCTGATCAACGAGCCTTACACCTGCGTGCACCACCGCATGGGCCGTGTGCTGTACGGCGTGCTGGTGGGCGTTGTGAGCATGGGCTTCCGCTACTATGGCGTGTACGAAACCGGTGTGTGCTTTGCGCTGCTGGCGGTCAACAGTGTGTCGGCATGGATCGACCGCACCGAGGCAAAGCTGTATCACCTGACCCATCTGCAGGCAGATGCCGGAAAGGGGGCAGCACAATGAGACGCGCAACGGCTGAACTGATCGTAAAAGATCCCAACAAGTTTGCCCACCACGACCGTGTGTTCCTGAATAACCCGGTGGTCATGCAGGGCATGGGCCTTGCCCCGCTGGTGGTGCTTGCCACCAGCGGCCAGAATGCGGGGATGCTGGCGGCGGCGGTGGCGCTGCTGCTGGTGCCCTCCCGCGTGCTGGCCTGTCTGCTGAGCCGCCTTGTGCCCCTGCACGACGAGGACCCCGCCCCGGAAACGCTGCAGAAAAAGCTGCTGCCCCGTGCACTGGTGTACGGTTTCAGCACGGCGGTGGTGTATCTGGCGGTGTATCCCATCCTGAATATGCTGTTCAGCACCAGCCTGCTGAGCCTTGGCATCTATCTTCCCATGCTCACGGTGGAGCCGCTTCTGACCTACCGCTTTGGCCGCGTGCAGGAGACGGTGCACAAGGCTGTCTCCAAGGGCCTGCGCATCACGGTGGGCTATGCGCTGCTGCTGGTGCTGCTGGGCTGCGTCCGTGAATGGCTGGCCGCAGGCACCATGTTCGGTGTGGTTGTCAGCCGCCCGGTGCTGCCCATGGCAAGCATGCCGGCAGGCGGCTTTATCGTGCTGGGCGTGCTGTGTGCCGTATGGCGTGCACTGGCCCAAAAGCGTAAGGCATATCTCACCAAAGAGGCACGCAACCTTGTGGATGTGCATTCCCAGAAGGAGGCGGACCGCGAACAATGAGAGATGTTGTAACAACAAGTGCAGTGTTCTTCAGCTATGCACTGCTGGCGGTGTTCGCGCAGAACGCCGTCTTTACCCGTGCACTGGGCGTTTCGCGTCTGGTGCAGCTGGTGGGCGATGACCGCACCAGCAGCTGGCTGTTTGGTATGCAGCTGTGCATCACGCAGATGCTGGTAACGCCGTTTGCGTGGTATGCCGGCAGCCGGATCACGCCGCTGGCAAACCGTGCCCAGCTGCGCCCGCTGGTGTATATTGCCAGCATTGCCGTGGTGTGCGTTCTGGAGCACGCCGTGCTGTGGCTGGCGAAGGGCCTGCCGCACCGCAGCGCATTGCTGCGCATCGTGCCGCTGGCGGGCCTGAACAGCTGTGTGCTTGGCACGGTACTGGTGGAGCGCACCCAGAGCTTTACGCTGGGGCAGAGCCTTGGCTTTGGCCTTGGCAGCGGCCTTGGCTATGTGCTGGCGGTGCTGCTGGTAACGGAAGCCCGCCACCGCCTGCGCAGCAAGGCCATCCCGGAAGCATTCCGCGGCCTGCCCATCACGCTGGTGTATATCGGCGTGCTGGCACTGGCGATCTATGGTTTCACCGGACATTCTGTGATCCTGTAACATTGGCAGGGAGGAGGATCGACAATGGCAAAGTATAAACGTCAGAAGGTCAAGCGCTACCGCCGCAGCTTCTACAGCCGCGGTACACGCATCAAAAAAGGCATCGGCATCGTGGTGCTGGTGCTGGCGGTGCTGGGCGCAGCCTGGCTGGCAGCACCCCACGTGCTGGACTGGGCTACCCACACCTGGTATACTGTGGTGAAGAACCGTGATCTGGAAGCCGAATCGGCATCCCGCGCAGCCGCCTCGTCCGAAGCAGCTGCATCCTCGGCGGTACAGGAAGCGGCTTCGTCCCAGCCGGAGCCGGAACAGCCCAAGGAGCTGGACGGCAAGGCCATTACCGGCGGCAGCTGGGCCGCAGTGGATGTGAGCACCCTTGCCGATGATGCGGCCATCCGTGCAGCGGCGCAGCAGCTCAAGGCGCAGGGAGCGGATTACGGCCTTGTGACCCTGAAGGATGCCGACGGCAGCATCCATTATGCTTCGCAGGTGGCGGCGGCTTCCGGCAGCATCGCCGGGACCGCTGTGGACCCGGCCCGCATCGCGGCCATCTTCCGGGAGGAGGGCATCATCCCGGCGGCACAGCTTGCGGCCTTTACCGACCCGGTGTCCGGCTATACCGACCGCAGCATGGCCGTGCATTACAGCGGCACCCAGCTCTGGCTGGATAACGTCAGTGCCAAGGCCGGCGGCAAGTCCTGGCTGGACCCCAGCGCAGCATCCGCTGTGCAGTATGTGGGCGATCTGATCGAGGAGCTGCACGGCATGGGCTTTGAGCAGGTGGTGCTCACTGGCGTGCAGTTCCCGAACATCATCACCCGCAAGCAGGAGTTTGCAGCGGCGGGCGGCAAGAGTCAGGAGGGCCGCGCTGCCCTGCTGGCTGCGGATATCAGCACATGGCAGGCCCGCTTTGACGGCAGCGTGGTGCTGTGGCTGAGCTACCCGGCCCAGCAGTGCACCGACGCTTCCGATGCACTGGGTGCACCGGCTGTGAGCCTTGGAATGCACAACCTGATCGTTACGGCGGATACGCTGGACGCGGCGGCACGCGGACAGCTGCAGCAGTCTGCTGCCGAAGCCGGTGTGCAGAACGTTGTGATCTGCAGCACCGAGAGCTTCCAGTAAAAAGAACATGGATCGCTTTGGTTATTGTAAAAGGGAGAGATCTACTATGAACACGAAATCCTGCTTTGCACCGGCCCACATCCTTCTGCCTTCGGAGCAGATCCCACTGGAAAAGTGGGGCTGCATTGCCTGCGATCAGTTCACCAGTGACCGGGATTACTGGCAGAAAGCCGAGGCTGCTGCGGCAGGTAGCCCCAGCACCCTGAACATGATCCTGCCGGAGGTCTATCTGGAGGACGGCGATGCCGATGCACGCATTGAGAAGATCCATGCCGCCATGGATGACTATGCCCGGAACGTGCTGACCCGCGCGGTGGACGGCTTTGTTTACGTGGAGCGCACCGAGCAGAGCGGCAAGGTGCGGCAGGGCCTTGTGGGCATGGTGGATCTGGAAGCCTACAGCTACCGCCGCGGTGCACCCTGCGCCGTGCGTCCCAGCGAAAGCACGGTGGAAAGCCGCATCCCGCCCCGCATGAAGGTGCGCACCGGTGCCGTGCTGGAAACGCCCCACATCATGATGCTGGCGGACGACCCCGGCTGCACCCTCATCGAGCCGGTGGCGGCGCATAAAGCCGAACTGCCCAAGGTATACGAGGGCGAATTGATGCTGGGTGGCGGCCACATTGCGGGCTGGGCTGTGGAAGACCCTGCCCTCATTGCGCAGATCGAAGATGCGCTGGCTGTGCTGGGCAGTCAGGAAGAATTCGACAAAAAGTATCCGGATGCCACCCGCCGCGACCCGCTGACGCTGGCCGTGGGCGACGGCAACCACTCGCTGGCCACTGCAAAGGCCTGCTGGGAAGAGCTGAAAAAGACACTCACACCGGAGCAGGCAGCAAACCATCCGGCCCGCTGGTGTCTGGCCGAGGTGTGCAATGTGCACTCGCCTGCGATCGAGATCGAGCCGATCCACCGCGTGCTGTTCAATGTGGACTGCGCAGCGGTGCTGCTGAGCCTGATCACGTGGAGCGATTCCAATATGGCCGGCTGCAGCTTTGGCGGCAGCAAGCAGCAACCCTTCACGCTGGCCGGGCCGCACATGTCCAATGTGCTCAGCTTTGAGGACCCAACCGCACCGCTGACCGTGGGCACCATTGACGAATTTATCGAATACTATCTTGAGCACCACAAGGAAGCCCGCGTGGACTATGTGCACGACGAGCCTGCTGTGCGCGCCCTGTGCAAAAAAGGTGCTGTGGCATTCCTGATGCCGCCGTTTGCCAAGAGTGACCTGTTCAAAGGCGTTGTGATGGGCGGCGTGCTGCCGCGCAAGACCTTCAGCATGGGCCACGCAGAAGAAAAGCGGTACTATGTGGAGTGCCGGAAAATTACGGAATAATTATTGGAGAACCATGACATTTAAAGAATTGAATCTGTCCGCCCCGCTTCTGCGCGCTGTGCAGGAGGCAGGCTATGAGACCCCGTCGCCCATTCAGGCGGCGGCGATCCCGCCGGTGCTGTCCGGCCGGGATCTGATGGGCTGCGCCCAGACCGGTACCGGCAAGACGGCTGCTTTTGCGCTGCCCATGCTGGACCGGCTCACGGCCAATGCGCCCCGCAGAAAGGGTGCCATCCGCGCCCTGATCCTGACCCCTACCCGTGAGCTTGCTTTGCAGATCGGCGAAAGTTTTGATGCCTACGGCAAGTATCTCAAGCTGCGCAGCACCGTCATTTTTGGCGGCGTGGGCCAGGCACCGCAGGTGGAAGCGCTGAAAAAGGGCGTGGACATCCTGATCGCCTGCCCGGGACGGCTCAACGACCTGATCGGTCAGGGATTTATCGATCTCTCGAACCTTGAGATCTTTGTGCTGGACGAAGCCGACCGGATGCTGGATATGGGCTTTGTGCACGATGTGAAGAAGGTGATCGCAAAGCTGCCCGGGGAGCGTCAGAACCTGATGTTCAGCGCCACCATGCCCACCGAGATCGAACAGCTGGCCGCAGGCATCCTGCGCAAGCCCGCCTTCGTCAAGGTGGACCCGGTGTCCAGCACCGTGGACCGCATCCAGCAGAGCCTGTACCATGTGGAAAAGGGCAACAAGAAATTCCTGCTGCCGTGGCTCATCAAGAACCTGCAGCCCCCGGTGGTGAACGCGCTGGTGTTCAGCCGCACTAAGCACGGCGCGGATAAAATTGCAAAAGACCTCACCAAGCAGGGCATCCCGGCGGCGGCCATCCATGGCAACAAGAGCCAGACCGCCCGCGTGACCGCGCTGGAAAACTTCAAGGCCGGTAAGACCAAGGTGCTGGTAGCCACCGATATCGCCGCTCGCGGCATCGATATCAGCGAGCTGTCCCATGTGTTCAACTACGACCTGCCCGAGGTGCCGGAGACTTACGTGCACCGCATCGGCCGCACGGCCCGCGCCGGTGCCGACGGTACGGCGGTCAGCTTCTGTGCACCTGAGGAGCAGGAGTATCTGGCAGGCATCGAAAAGCTGAACCGCCGCAAAATTCCCGTGGTGAGCGGCCACCCGTGGGACGGCGTGCCCGCGCCGGTGCGCCCGGAGCCGCCGGTGCGCGGCAAAAAGCCCAAGGCAGCCGCCGCTGAACCGGCAGAAAAGCCTGCCGCAAAGCAGCCGAAGCCCGCAAAGGCCGAAGCAAAAAACGCAAAACCTGAAAAAAAGGCTGCACCCGCACCCAAGGTGCAGGCAAAGCCCGCAAAAACCGAAAAAGAGGAACCACTCATGGATGATACCAAGCGTACTACCGGCGGACGCAGCAATGACCGCCGTTCCAATAATAACAACCGCCCGCGCCGGGAGCAGAATGCTCCTGCCCGCGGCAGCAATGCGCAGCCCAAGTTTGACCCGCATTTTGTGAGTGCCCCGGAGGCCACTCCGCTGCGCCCGGCCAAAAAGACTCCGGCTGCACCCGCCGCCCCGGCCATCCGCACGGCTGCACAGCCTGCTCAGCAGAACAGCAGCACGCAAGGCCAGAAGAGCCGTCGCAATGACCGCAGCGACCGTCCGGCCCGCCAGAACAGCCAGCCTGCCGCCCAGAGCCAGAGCGCAGAGCAGGGCCGCGGTGCAAACAACGGCCAGCGCGGCCGTCAGAATGCGTCCCGCAATGCACAGCCTGCACCGGCCCGTGCCCCCAGAGCGGAGAGCAGCCGCCGCGGCCGTGCTGCTGCAAGGGACGAAGACCCGGGCCTTGTGCTCATCAGCCGCCGTCCGCCGCAGCAGAAGTTCACGAACTTTGAGGAGTATATGAACGCCCACGGCGGTGCAACTGCACCCATTGAGGACCACAGCGACGAAGTATGAGCAAAAATGAACCGTTTGCCCCATGGCAGTGCCCGCTGTGCGGGGAGAAACTGACCGGTGACAGCACCCTGAAATGCACAAAAGGCCACTGCTTTGACCGCGCCAAGGAGGGCTACTGGCATCTGCTGCCGGTGCAGAGCATGCGCACCAAGGCTCCCGGCGACAGCAAGGAGATGGTGGCCGCCCGCCGTGCGTTCCTGAATGCCGGATACTACGGCATCTTTGGCAAAGCGGTGGGTGAGCTGTGCGCAGAGTACGGCCAGCCTGCCAGCCCGGAGGCGGCGCTGCATCTGCTGGATGCAGGCTGCGGCGAGGGCTGGTACGACCGCTGCATCGCGCAGGCGCTTGCCGAAAAAGGCCGCCGGGTGCAGCTGGCGGGTTTTGATATCGCAAAGCCTGCGGTGCGTCTTGCGGCCAAGGCCCTGCCCACGGCATGCTGGGTTCCTATTCCAAAGCCACCAATATTTTTAGAGCCACATCCCGGACACAATCCCGGCATCATTTCCGTGTGTCCACAATAATGACATACTAATTTTCTATTGGTGTGAAGCTTTAAGGTAACATCACAGTGGGGACATTTAATTGCCTCACCACAATCCCTGCAGGATACAAATCCCGCATATCCTCTTCTGTTAATAAACAGCATTGTCTGCTGTTTTTTCTGTAATCTGTCTTTAATTAATTCACTTAATTTTACACTAAATATAGACTTATTATCATTTTTTAACTCTTCCCTTAAATCCACAATTGAAACTGTGGGAAGATTTCCTTTTTCCCTTGATGTAAGTTTATGAAACTTATATATGCCTTTTTTTGCCCGGTAATATGACTCAAGAGATGGTGTGGCTGAACCTAAAACAATGGCTGCTCCCGTATCCACACCTCTTTTTTGTGCTACTTCTATGGCATGATACTTAGGCACCGACTCGCTTTTATATGCACTTTCATGCTCTTCATCTATTACAATAAGTCCCAAATTTTTAAAAGGTGTAAAAAGTGCTGACCTGGGACCAATCATTATGCTGATTTCACCCTTCTTAGCCCTTTCAAACTGGTCGTACTTCTCTCCTGCAGACATTCTGGAATTTACAATGGACACCTTTTCCTTAAAACGCCTTGTGAATCTCATAACTGTCTGATAGGTAAGGGCAATTTCCGGAATAAGTACAATGGCAGACTTTCCATTTTTAATGGTATAGTCAATTAAATCCATATATACTTCCGTCTTTCCGCTTCCTGTAATTCCATGAATCAGATGAACATTAGGGAACCTAGACGGTTTAAAATTCATGGTTTTTTTTATTTCTTCCGCAACACATCTTTGTTCATTATTAAGAACAATGTCATACTCCGGCTGACTGGTAACAGTAACGGGATTTCTATAATCAATATCCGTATTAACAACAATATCTCCCTGGATTTCCATGGATTTAATCGTACTGTCAGATATATTTAATTTATCTGTTACAAGCCTCTTAGAAATATTATCATTGTCAATTAATTCCTTAAGAAGTCTTATTCTTGCTGTAGCATGTTTTTTGGTGTATTGTTCAATCTTCTCTAATGCTTCATCTTTAGTCATATTAAGAACAATAGTTTTATTTTCCTTTGCCCTGACTTTGTTTTTTACAGGTATTACGGTTTTTAATGCCTGATTCATGGTTGAACCGTAGTTTTCTTTTATCCACCATGCCAGTTTAATAAGCATGCTTTCCACTTCCACTGCACCTTCAATAACAGAGGATATTTTTTTCATTTTGCTTACATCAAAGGATGGTTTATCAGTTACCTCAATAACAGCTCTTGATGCTGATAAATTTATCCCTTCTATATTTTTCCAAGTATTATTTTCATACTTCTGTATGAAAACTTTATTATTCTGTAAAAAATCTGTAT
>OGXL01002497.1_pt1 | contig 13535 bp, 10 predicted proteins | sample 1576311 | NCBI WGS metagenome assembly OGXL01 (sample SAMEA3541564, study PRJEB24748) | human gut metagenome | biome: human gut; feature: human-associated habitat; material: faeces | place: China | collected 2012 | reverse complement strand
TATTTCATACCATGCTTTAAAACATTCAATTTAATATGCGATTCATCTTCTCCAAGCCAGCACACCCGCAGCGAAAATAACCAGCAAATAGGAAACCGGCTGAAAGAAATCTATGATAATACAACGCAAAACATCAAAAAACATGCTATTCTCCAATCGAAGCACAAGCTCCCATGCTCTATCTGCCGGAGTCCGCATGACCTCTTAAGATTTCTCCGGCCAGTGCGCTCAGGCCCTTTGCCATATCCACAACCCGTTCATTGGCGTCCTGATTTACTTCTAATTGAAGCAGTACGTATTCGCTTTCTTTGATCTGTTCCTCGATGCTGTCAACTTCCTCATCCGTGATCGTATTGCAGGCACCCGGAACAATGATGATCTCATTCTGACTTGTATTCTCATCTACAAGGATCAACGCGATGCCGGTCTCCGTCTCCTCCGTAAAAAAGAGACTGTCTTTCGGCATACCCAACTCATCCATCGCATCCGTTGCAACATTTGCAAAACTGTCTTTTCCGAGTTTTGTCACCATCACAACATCCGCGCCTGCCTTGTGCGCCGCAACGCACTGATTAAATCCTTTTCCTCCCGGTCCCATCTTGAACATAGAACCTTTCACCGTCTCTCCCGATACCGGAAGATGCGGACTTCTTGCCATCAGATCGACTACAAAGCTACCAAATACAACAACTTTGCCCATTTTCTTTTCCTCCTGTCTGCTCCGTCTCTTCTTTCGTCGGTCGTTTTATTTATAACCGACAAAATTTATGAAACTTTTTATAAAACCGCTTTCATATTTTAACAGAAGCCCGCTGCCTAGGAGGTACAGCGGGCTTCTTACATATCCAAACGGAGGTTTCGCAATTGGAATCAACTTTAAAATTCCAACGCGGAGACATCTATTTCATTCGACTGGACAGCAGCACAGGTTCCGAGCAAAGCGGAACCCGCCCTGCGGTCATCCTGCAAAACGATGTGGGCAATACCTATTCACCGACTTTGATCGTTGCGACTTTGACAAGTAAGACAGAAAAGAAAGCTGCGCAGCCGACCCATTGTCTGGTGGAACCGGAAAAGCTGGAGCCTTCCATCGTTCAAGCTGAGCAGATCTTCACCATTGACAAGAGCCGTGTCCAGAATTTTGCAGGACACCTCACCCCGGAAGAAATGAGCCGGGTCGATGATGCTGTGAAGATCAGCCTTGCCCTGAACCCGATGGGGAGCATCCAGAAGCTGAAACCAATCATCCGCTCCACAGCAGCTTACGCGCCGCCTGAAACGGTTGATGGAAAGCCGCCTGTCTATCCCTACACGCCCATCAAATCCGATTTTGAGGACGCAGGGACGGTCGAAGAAATGATGTTATACACCGAACTGCAATCCGCTGTTCATGCCATGATCCAGCGGCTCGAATACAGCTTCACCTTTAATCCCAGCCTGCTCACCAGCCCGAAGCGTAAGAAGCAGGTGGCTGAGATTTTGACCGAAGCCGAAAAATACATTTGGCGAATCAAGGAGGAAATGCGATGCGCCTGAAAAACGACACGAACAATTTTGCCGCTTCTTTCAATATCACCCCGCCTTACCAGATGATGGTGATTCACAGTAGTAAGCTGATCTATCCTCGTGAGGTCTATCAGCGGCGAGTACATCGCAGTCAGGTGGAACTGATTGCCACCGACTTTAACGAGTATATCGCCAACGAGCCGAAAGTCAGCTTCCGCAACGGCAGATATTATGTGGTGGACGGTCAGCACACCATCGAGGGGCGCATTCTCCGCAATGGCGGCAAGGATTTGCCGATTCTCTGCAAGGTCTACACCGGCTTGACGATGGAGCAGGAAGCCCTGTTCTTTGCTGAGCAGAACGGCCACTCCGCACCCCTGACGGCGGGCATCAAGCTGCGCGCCAAGGTCGTGGGCGGCGATGCTCCGTCCAAAGCGTTTCTCGCAGCCACCAACCGGGTGGGTCTGGCGTTCAATTATGACAGCCTGCAGCTGAGCGACTACCGTATCAGCTGCGTGGGCACCGCTCTCAAGCTGTACAACCAGATGGGCGAGAAGATCTACTGCGAATCCCTGCGGCTGATCGTGGCTGCGTGGGACGGTAAGCCCGATTCGTTCCGTGCATCTGTCCTGCGGGGCGTGATGCACTTCGTGGAACTGTATCATGGTGAGTTCAGCGAAGAACGGCTCGTCCGTGCGCTGGGCAGCGTCCATCCTATGGAGATCTACCGTGTCGGCAGAGATAATCCCGCCAAGCTGCCCGGATGGAAGAAATACGTTTTCCCCATCTACATGGCCTACAACGGCAAAGGTCGCAAGGACGCTCTGCCGATGAAGTTCTAAAATCAAGCATATCCCCTTGGCAATATGGGCGGCATCTGTATAAATGCCGCCCATATATTACATATAGTATCTTCTTGTGCCTTATAAACATAATGAACATATTGAACTGAAATGGAGCGAACTACGATGAGTGAAATTGCATCCTGCACGTTGATTCAGCAGGACGAACATACTCGTCAGACAGAGAAATATCTGACCATGTTCAAAAAATATCCTGATGTCGTATCGGTTGAGATTCTTCAGGAAATGCTGGGCATCTGCCGCAAGAATGCTTATCTGCTTGTTAAGGAAAACAAGATTCGCTCTGCTCGTGTGGGGCGCAGTTACAAAATCCCGAAACTCTGCGTTGTAGAGTATCTGGTCAATCAAACTTGACCATCAGGAGGGATGCGCGTCCTAAAATCCCTTGCGCCATCCTTGCAAAGCATCCTCGTTTATTCTAAACTATGGGTGCCTAAGAGAGCGGCGTTTAGCTACAGGCAGAAAGGAGCCTTAATATGATAAATGTAGCTGGACACCTGAGAGAACAAAACGGTACATATCAGATGATTCTAAGCTGGAAGGACACGACCGGAAAGCGCAGAACCAAATCAATCAGCACTGGCCTTCCCGTCAAGGGAAACAAAAAGCGGGCTGAATCCCTGTTGCGTCAAACACAAAAGGAGTTCAACCCGGAAACGATGCAGCAGGTCTGCGACCTTCCTGTATCGGAGTATTTCACCCGCTGGCTTCGGGAAAGTGTAATGAGCCTTCCTCCCGAAACTTACGGCAGATATGCTTATGACATGGGTAAAGTTATCATGCCTTACTTTGAAAAGAAGCAGTTGTCCCTGAAAGCTCTCGCTCCGCGCGATCTGGAAACGTTTTTCCGCTATGAACGCCAGCAGGAGGAAGCAACGGTTCAGCAGCTTCTGGATTGGCACAAGGAACTATCCGATGCCTTTCAGTACGCAATTGACAGCAACTGGCTGAAAGTCAACCCCATCAAAGAGGTTGACCCATGCCTTGATAATTCCCCGGTACTTTTCACCGATTTCTTTATGGATTGGTTGAAAATGATGAAGTCGCGTGTAGCAATCACGACCTATGCAAACTATGAAATCGTAATTACACGCAGGATCATTCCTTATTTCAAGCCATTCAATTATACCCTGCAAGATCTTGAGCAGCATCCGAAGTACATCCAAGACTTCTATCAGCATGAGCTGGATCGTGGCGTTACGGCAAACACCGTTATTCACTATCATGCCAACATCCGCAAATGCTTACAGTATGCCTTTCAGATCGGTATGATCCGTTCCAACCCGGCAGACCGCGTTGAACGTCCTCGTAAGGAAAAGTTCAAGTCGGAGGTCTATAAGGCGGAGGAGCTGGAGCAGCTTTTCAAAGTGATTCAGGGTGATCCATCAGAATTTGGTGTCATCATGGCTGCGTTCTATGGACTGCGCCGCAGTGAGATTGTTGGTCTGAAATGGGACGCAATCGATTTTGAGAACAAAACAATCAGTATCCAGCATACAGTCGTTTCCACAAAGGTTGATGGTGTTATGACCGAAGTCGCTCGTGATAGAACCAAAACGAAGTCCAGTTGTCGGACACTTCCCCTTATTCCTGCCTGTGAGCAAATGCTCAATAAGATGAAAAAGGAGCAGGAGTTGAACCGGAAGGTCTGTGGCAAAGACTACTGCACGGACTATCTCGACTATATTTATGTGAACCCTATGGGGCGGCGTATTCGCCCCGACTTTCTGAGCCAACATTTCCCGGATTTTCTGGTAGCACATCAGATGAAGCGCATCCGTTTCCACGATCTGCGCCATAGCTGCGCCAGCCTGCTTTACGCCAATGGCGTAAGCCTGAAAGAAATTCAGGAGTGGCTTGGTCACAGTGATATCAGCACCACCAGCAATATTTATACCCATCTGGACTTCTCCAGTAAGGTATCTTCGGCAAATGCTATCGTCAATATTTTCCCGGAGAACACGAAAGTATGAGCCCTAGTAAAAAAATAAAGCAGTCCAAAAGCCAAAAATAGCTTGAACTGCTTCATTGATGCCGATGGTGGGACTCGAACCCACATGGTTTCCCGAGCGATTTTGAGTCGCTTGCGTCTGCCATTCCGCCACATCGGCTGATATTGATTTTAATGTTCTTTAGCACCGTGTTTGGGAAGTTGGAGGGATGTTCAGGAGGGATGTAGAAAATCTCTCCTCACAAACTACTCAAATTTCATCGCAGTTTCGTGACAATTTCAGAATCGTACACGAAACCACGAAGCGGATTTTGAGTCCCCCTCGTCTGCCATTCCGACACACCGGCTGATATGCAATTCAAAAGAACGTTACTATTATAGCGGATTCTGCGCACAAAATCAAGACTGAGTTTCCGGCGGAAATATGTGGACTGTTCCCGGGCAGAGCGGGCAGCAGACGGCCGGAAAACTGCACTCCCCAATTTGCGTCGCTTTGTGCGGCACAGTACGGTGTCTGATGAGGAAATTTGACGAAAAATAAAGAGCTTACGTTGATTTTACAGGATCAAAACGACACATTCCGCACCGCAGGCTGCAAGGGGTGAAGATTGACGCATTCTGGTAAAAAATAGTATAATGTTATTCGTGAAGGAATGCCGTGCGGCCCAAAACGCGCGGCTTTGCAGCGGGGGATATGCGATGATGAGCAGAAAAAACAGAACACGCCAGGAGATGGAAGAGGAAATGCGCCAGCTCCGCAAGGTGTTCATGACGGTGCGCCTGATGAAGGCGGACGAGGTGCAGGGCGGCAAAAAGGGCAGCGCGCCCTGCTATGCCCAGTGGCGGCGCAGCCGTCCGTGTGAAAACTGCGTGGCAAGGCAGGCGCTGGAAAAGAACACCCGGAAAACAAGGCTGGAATACTTTGGGCAGGAGCTGTACGAGATCACGGCCAGCTGTGTGCAGGTGGATGGCCAGCTCTGTGTGCTGGAGCTGACCCGCAAGATCGACCGCAGCGTTCTGCTGGACCCGGAAAACGGTGAGCGGCTGCTCAACAGTATTACCGACGAGCGGGAAAAGCGCTACCGCGACCCGCTGACCGGTGCCTACAACCGCACCTATTATGATGAGAACTACCGCTACCGCAGCATTACCGCCGGTGTGGCGATGCTGGATATGGACGATCTGAAGTTCTCCAACGATGTTTACGGCTCCGGTGCAGGCAACAGCGTGCTGGAAACGGCGGTAAGCACCATCCGGCGCGGCCTTTCGGAAAAAGACCGCCTGATCCGCTACGACGGCGGCAGGCTGCTTTTGCTGCTGCCGGACATCCGGCAGGAACAGCTCAGCCCGCGTCTGGAACAGATCCGTCTGCAGCTGCAGGCGGCCAGCGTGCCGGGCTACTCCCGCATCCGCATGTCGGCCAGCATTGGAGGCGTGTGGATCGACGACGAAAATGTGGACGATGCGGTGCAGCACGCGGAACGGCTGATGCACTATGCACGCATCCAGAAAAACACCGTGATCACCGAGCGTCAGCCGGAGCCGCACGCCCTGCAGCCTACCCACAGCCGCCAGAGTGTGCTCATTGTGGACGACTCGGCCATGAACCGGATGCTGCTCAGCCAGATGCTGAACAGCCAGTTCGACACTGCCGAAGCGGCTTCCGGCGAGGATTGCCTGCGCCTGCTGGAACAGAACCCCACCGGCATCTCCGTTGTGCTGCTGGATATCCACATGACCGGCATTGACGGCTTTACCGTGCTGGAAGCCATGAGCCAGCGCGGAATGCTGGAAGAGATCCCGGTCATCATGATCTCCAGCGAGGACAATGTGGACACGGTGCGCCGCGCCTTTGATCTGGGTGCGTCCGATTATATCAGCCGCCCCTTTGATGCAAGGGTGGTGTATCAGCGCATTACCAACACCATCCGCATGTATGCAAAGCAGCGCCGCCTGAGCGCCATGGTGGCGGATCAGGTGTCGCAAAAGGAAAAGCGCAGCCAAATGATGATCGGCATTCTGAGCCGGGTGGTGGAGCGCCGCAACGGCGAGAGCCGCACCCATGTGCAGCACATCAGCACCCTGACCGGAATGCTGCTGGACCATCTGGTGCAAAAGACCGAGACTTACCCCCTGACGCAGGAGATGCGCCGTACCATCAGCATGGCCTCGGTGCTGCACGACATTGGCAAAATGGAGATCGGGGAGCAGGTCCTGAACAGTCCGGAGCCGCGCACGCCGGAGGATGAAGAAACCATGCGCCAGCATACCCTGCTGGGTGCACGGATGCTGGAAGAGCTGGATGCCTACCGCGACGAAGATTTTGTGCGGGTAGCCTATCAGATCTGCCGCTGGCACCACGAGCGGTACGACGGCAGCGGCTACCCGGACCAGCTGGTTGGCGAACAGATCCCCATTGCGGCACAGGTGGTCGGCCTTGCGGATGCCTACGAAACGCTGACCACTGGCAGCGGAAGCCAGCCGCCGGTACCCTGCGCGGCTGCAGTGCAGATGCTTTGCACCGGCGAGGCCGGAACGTTCAATCCGGTGCTGCTGGACTGCCTGCGGGAGATCGAGAACGAGATCGACGATGCCATGCGTCGTCGGCCGGAGACCTTATAAATCAGACCGGAGAGCAGCCCGAACGGGAAAGGCCCTCCGGTTTCTTCTTTGTCCAGATGTGAAAACGAAAGTCCAGTCCTTGCCCGCAGGCGCAGGCTGTGTTACACTGTAAAAAACACAGTCAGAAATCTGCAAAAAACAGGAGGAGATCACTTTTGAAACATCTGCATCGGTTTGTGCGCCGCGCGGCGGCATTTGTGCTGGCAGCAGCGCTGTGCGTTTGCGTGCTGGCCCCGGCGGCTTCGGCAGCCACCACTATGGGCGGCGCGGACACGACCCTGATCCCTGCCGAGGAGGAAAACTGCCTTGCATGGCTCTTTGGCACCAGTGATACCATCACCATGCCTTACCTCAACATCAAGGGAAAAGGCTTGCAGCGCAATGTCACGCTGAACCTTGTGGACTGCCTTGTGGGCATTACCTACACGGAGCTTGGCTCCATTGGCAGCTATGTCAGCGCCAGCGCCGCCCAGCAGGCGTGGAAGGCGCAGGCCGTGGCCATTCATTCCTATCTGGAATACCACAAGCAGTACGGCTCCTCTGCCAATGCGCTCATCTACACCCCGGTGGACCAGATCCCGTCCTCGGCACGGGAAGCCATCCGCAGGGCGGTGGAACCGGTGAAAAATGAGATCCTTACCTACAACGGCAGCGTCTGCGACGCCGTGTGGTCGGCCAGTGCGGGCTATAACACCCAGACCGGCGTGTACGGCACCTGCTCCAGCCGGGACGCATGGGGCACCGATGTGCCGTATCTGCAGAGCGTAGAAAGCCCCTACGAGGAGCAGTACCACAACAAGCTGCGCCGGGTCATCGGAAAAGACTATACCTATAAAGAGTATAACGACAGCCGCACCGGCGAGCCCTACGTCAGCGCCGACACCACCCACAAGGATCTGGGCGGCTTTGTGCAGTACAACACCTTTGTTTCCAATGGCCGCAGCTACCGCTATATCGGCCAGTTCGTTTCCTCCCGCTACTGCTTCGACTTTGGCGCGGACGAAAGCGGCACTCCCTGCATGACCTATTACGGCTTTGGTCATGGCGTGGGCATGAGCCAGTGCGGTGCTGTGGGTTACGCACAGGAGCAGGGCATGGGCTACCGGGAGATCCTGAGCCACTACTACACGGATGTGAGCATTTCCACTTCCGGCAGCTCCGGCGGTGGGTTCTTTGGCTGGCTGCACAGCCTGTTCCACTGGTAAGCAGTGGAAAACTGCAAAGAAATGCGCGCAAAACCTTCTCAAATCATGCCGGATTTGGTATACTATAGATCGTGTGATTTTTTGAGAGATCATTTTAAGATAAAAAAGTTCCATAGGAGCGGAGATCGGAATGGATCAGGAAAAAGAAACCAAACGACAGGCCGAGCGCTGCCGTGCACTGGCGCAGCGCATCGTGCGGGAGCTGACCCCTGCCAGCATTCAGGTGCTGGGCGGCAGCGGCGCACTGGCCGAAGCACTGGAAAAGGCCGGCGCACAGCTGCTGCCGGAGAATGCAGAGCAGGGCACCGCTGCCCTGCTGGTGGTGGAGGACCCGGAATGGGTGGATCTGCCCGCACTGCAGTGTGCACAGGTGCTGCTGGTATGCACCGATGCATCGGCCATGGCTGACTGTGCAAAGCAGCTGGCCGCACAGGGCCTGTACCGGGATTTTGAGTGGAAGAACCGCGGCAAAGCCCAGCAGACCGCGCTGTTCTGCCGCAGCGCCGCTGTGCAGGATGCACAGCAGCTGCTGGCAGGCTACGAGATGACGCTGGACGATCTGCGGGAGCGGATGCAGCAGGCCGAGCGCACCGGCGAAGAGCAGACGGCTCAGCTGGAACGCCTGCGCAGTGATCTTTCGCTCAGCCGCAGCCACGAGCAGGATCTGGAAAAGACGCTGAACAATGTGACCAGCTCTACTTTCTGGAAGATGAGCTGGCCGCTGCGCTACTTTGTCAGCAAGGGCCGTCAGCTGGCACACACCTTCCCGCCGTTCGTCTTTCTGGGCCAGCTGCGCCGGGTGGGCATTTCCGGCGTGCGTGCGCAGGCAAAGGCCAAAAAGGAATATGCAAAGCTGTTCCCGGGCAGGACCATGCGCGCCGACCGCTTTGCCAGCGCAGAGCTGCTGGTAAGGCAGGTGGCCGACCAGCCCGCCGCGCCGCGCATCAGCATCGTGGTGCCGCTGTACAATACGCCGCAGCAGTTTCTGGTGGAGCTGCTGGACTCGGTGCAGAACCAGACCTATCAGAACTGGGAGCTGTGCCTTGTGGATGCCGGTCAGGACGAGACGGTGGGCCAGACCGTAGCAGCCCGTGCTGCGGAAGACCCCCGCATCCGCTACCAGAAGCTGGAAAAGAACGAGGGCATTGCGGGCAACACCAATCAGGGCTTTGCGCTGGCAACGGGCGAGTTCATCGCCCTGCTGGACCACGATGATATCCTGCACCCCTGTGCTCTGTGGTACGTGGCACAGGCCATTGCCGAACAGGGCGCAGACTTTGTGTATACGGATGAAGTGACCTTTGAGGGCGACATCGACCATCTGACCGTTTACCATTTCAAGCCGGATTATATGCTGGATAATCTGCGCTCCAACAACTATATCTGCCACTTGAGCGTGTTCAGCGCAAAGCTGCTGGCCGCTGTGGGCGGCGATGAGCGTGCAGCCTACAACGGCAGTCAGGACTATGACCTCTACCTGCGCCTGACCGAAAAGGCGCACAAGATCGTGCATATCCCGCATCTGCTGTACTACTGGCGCTCCAGCCCCACCAGTGTGGCAAGCAACATCTCGGCCAAGACCTACTGTCTGGAAGCTGCGGTCAAGGCCCTGTATGCCCACTACGAGCGTGTGGGTGTGCCGGTGGATGAAGTTTCCATGATCCCGGGTACGCCGGGCTTCTATAAGACGGACTATACCATCACAAAGCCGGGCCGGGTCAGCATCCTGATCCCCAGCTGCGACCATTCTTCCGACCTGCGCACCTGCGTGGAGTCCATCTACCGCAGGAGCACCTATGAGGATCTTGAGATCATCGTCATCGAGAACAACAGCAGGGAGCCTGCCACCTTCCGCTGCTATGAAAAGCTGCAGAAGGAGCACAAGAACCTGAAGGTGATCACATGGCAGGGCACCGGCTTCAACTACAGCGCCCTGAACAACTTTGGCGCAAAGGAAGCCACCGGCGAATACCTGCTGCTGCTCAACAACGATACCGAGGTCATTTCTCCGCGCTGGATCGAAGAAATGCTCATGTACGCCCAGCAGGACCGTGTGGGCTGCGTGGGCGCAAAGCTGCTTTATCCGGACAACACCATCCAGCACGCGGGCATCGGCTTCGGCTTTTTGACCCTTGCGGCCCACATGCACAAGAACTTCCCGGTGGGCCACCCCGGTTATATGGGCCGTCTGGTCTATGCACAGGATGTGTATGCGGTCACTGCCGCCTGCCTGATGGTGCGCAGGAGCGTCTACGAGCAGGTGAACGGTCTGGACGAGAGCTTTGCTGTGGCCTTCAACGACGTGGACTTCTGCGTGCGCGTGCGTGAAGTGGGCTATACCAACGTGTTCACCCCCTTTGCACAGCTGTACCACTACGAGAGCAAGAGCCGTGGTCTGGACGAGAACCCGGTCAAGCGCAAACGCTTCATCTCGGAGGTGGAGCGCTTCCAGAAGCGGTGGGCAAAGCAGCTGGCCGCAGGCGACCCCTGCATGAACCCGAACTTTGACCTGATGAAAGAGGACTTCAGCTTTGACATCAAACCGCTGGAGTGAACGACATGGAACTTTCTGCTTGTATTGTAGTTTATAACGGCGCGGATGAAGCGCTCAGGGCGGCACAGACCGTGCTGGACTGCACCCGCCGCCACCCGCTGACGCTGTATCTGGTGGACAATGCCAGCCCGGACGGCAGCGGCCAGTGCCTTGCAAAGGCCGCGAAGGACGGCACCCTGCACATCCGCGAGGACCAGAAGGTAGAGGTGCTCTGCCGCACAGAGAACGGCGGCTTTGGCACCGGCCACAACACGGTGCTCAGCCTGATGCAAAGCCGGGTGCACTTTATCCTGAACCCGGATATCCAGCTCACTGCGGATACGCTGAGTGACCTTGCGGACTGGATGGCACAGCACCCCGGCGTGGTGATGGCGCGGCCCGCACTCACCTTCCCGGACGGGCGGCCCCAGCGTCTGCCGCTGCGCCGGTGCAGTGTGCGGGCCATGGTGTACCGCCAGCTGCCCTGCCTGAAATTCTGGGCAAAGTACAACGAGCGCTATCTCATGGCGGACAAAGACCTGACAAAACCCACCGAGATCGAGTTCTGCACCGGCAGCTTCTCGGCCGTGGATACTGCGGTGTTCAAGGCTGTGGGCGGCTTTGACGAGGATTACTTCATGTACGTGGAGGATGCCGACCTCACCCAGAAGATGCGCACCCGGGGCAAAGCGTATCTGGTGCCCCAGTATACGGCCATCCATGCATGGCACCGCGCCGCGCACCGCAGTCTGAAGCCCTTTTTGTGGCAGCTGCGCAGCCTGCTGCGCTATTTCTCCAAGTGGGGCTTTGCGTGGTAACTTCCCCAGTCAATGCCTGCGGCATTGCCAGCCCCCTCGGAGAGGGGGCCTTTTGGGCGGAACAAATGCGAGATCGAAGGAGTTTCAGAACGGCTTTTCCGGAAAATTTTTCGGGAAAGCCGTTCTTTCTTGCTTTTTGTGTGATTTGATAGTAAAATATATCGTCCTACTTTTTTACAATATGAGAAATCTTAGTTACCCATGTTGAACTCTACGGTTTCCTGTGCAGTCTGGAGTTCGCTGTCCATATCTGCTCCTGTCTGGATGATATTGGAAAGTGCGGTTCCGACAGCATCGCGTGCATCGTAGTAGAATGCTCCAGTGATGTTGGATGGAGTCTTGGTTGCGAAATCAACGATTTTTGCATAAACCGGATCATCGCTGAAGAATGCAACTGGCTGTGCATATGCTTCGGAATCTCCTGCCGGTGCCCAGGTTGCCAGAGCGCCTTTTGCGATGATGTCATCGTAAAGAGCTGTGCTGCCTGCGAAGGTAGATTTCATAAAGTCAATGGCAAGATCGGTTTTCTTGCAGTTGGAAGAAATTGCCCAGGAAGAACCACCGTTGTTGGAGTAGTTGGTTGCTCCGTCGATGCCGTCCAGTTTTGGCATATTGGTGAGCGCCCATTTACCGGACTGATCGTCATTTGCTGTGATGGAAGCCATGATCCAGCATCCGTTGATAACGCCTGCTGTGGTCCCGTTGTTGATCGATGCAATATACTGATCCCAGTCGGTAACTTCTACCAGAGTACCATCTTTTACCATCTGGCTGTAGATCTCAAGGATTGGTTTTAATGCTTTGTTGTCTACAATATTTACGGATCCGTCCTCGTTGAACAGGGACTCACCGCAGGACTGCAGCATTTCCATAACAAGGTCCGGAGATCCGGCCTGAGATGTCAGGATTGGCTGGCCTGTTTTCTCTTTGACAACTTTTGCTTTTTCCATAAAGTCATTCCAGGTAATGTCTGTGAAATCATCTACGGTAAAGCCTGCCTCTTCCAGCATATCGGTACGCAGGCACTCGATCACAGCGCCATTGTCAAACGGAATTCCGTAGTTCTTTCCATCCAGTGTAGAGTAAGCAACTTTTGCGGATGAGAATTCACCAAAGTCGATACCGGAATCGGTCAGATCTGTGAAAATGTCCGGGTAGTTGGTTGCATATTTCTGGAAGGAGTTGTCCTGCATCAGGAAGATATCCGGCAGAGTACTTAAGTCTCCTGCAGAAACTGCTGTGGTCAGGCGGGTTTCAATGTCATCGGACTGTACTTCGCTGACTTCTACTTTAAAGCCTTCGTGATCCTGTGCGTAAATCTCAGCTGCTTTCTGGATCGCATAAACGTTGAAGTTCGGGTCCCAGGTCCATACGGTTAAGGTGTTGTCATCATCTGAACCACCTTCTACTACGTCGCTGCTCTCTGATTTTGCAGTGGTGTCATCTGCTGCTGATGCATCGTTTCCGCCGTTGCTGGAGCTTGTTGTAGTTCCTCCGCTGGATCCGCATGCAGCCAGTCCAAGTACCATTGCTGATGCCATTACGATTGATACAATTTTTCTTCTCATATTGCACATCCTCCTTAAGATGTTATTTTACAACCTGACTTTTTCACATATATCGCTTAAAAGTCTTTTGGTTGTTTTGTACATTTTTTAGGTTTTTATCCACTCAACATGTACAAATTATAACAACATTCTTTCGTCTGTTGTGCGCATATTCGACTCTATCCTATGCATTTTCAACTATCTATAGATATTTTCACTTTGTTTCACCATCCTTCCTGTGTTTTTATGTCAAATTTCAACAAATTCTGCTCGTAATGTTCCGGTGCCCTCCGCCATTGCTGGGGCGAAACGCCGAGAATCTTTCGAAAATTACGATTAAAAGTGGATATTGTTGTGAATCCGCAGTGCAGTGCAATGTCACTTACGGAGGCATTTGTCTTTCTCAGCTCTTTGCACGCTGCCCGGATCCGAACCCAGTTGATATATTCCACCGGCGGCATCCGCATGGATTCCTGAAAAATACGGCGCA
>OGXL01002461.1_pt1 | contig 13698 bp, 14 predicted proteins | sample 1576311 | NCBI WGS metagenome assembly OGXL01 (sample SAMEA3541564, study PRJEB24748) | human gut metagenome | biome: human gut; feature: human-associated habitat; material: faeces | place: China | collected 2012 | reverse complement strand
GGATGAACTCTCATATAGAGAGGCTCTGCCGGAGTTTTTTGTTAGGAATCATACAGGAGAGATATTCTATATAAAATATAATGATATGTATATTGACATTGATTATATATAATGATAATATATTAATACATTATATACGCAGTGCGTATTATAATAAGCATTATGCGTTTATAGGAGATATATGGGGAAGAGTGTAGACAGGAAACAGGTAGATGAGATTAAGAATGATACAATAAGTAAGGATTTCTGGCGAAATAATGAGCATTTTGCAGACCTTTTTAGTGCAGTGCTTTTTGGAGGGGAACAGGTTGTTAAGTCGGATAATCTTGAGGAGATGGATACTGATGTGTCTGGTGTTATGCAACAATAGAAGATATAATATTTATGATAAGATATGGAATATCAAAGAAGGATTTATTAAAGAAGTATTCAGAAAAAGATTACAACGAAGCACTTTCTAAGATAACTGCGAAGTAAAGATGAACCAACCAGATTAGCAATATAACATATGAGGTCTGGTTGGAATTTTTATATGATGGACATATACTAACAATGAATAATAGATATATTTATGTTTAATATTAAACGAATATATAATAAATGATAGCAAAGGAGGCAGTATTTATTGTACAGTAGTGTATTGAGTGGGGTATTATATGGATTGAAGGCAGAGATTGTACGGGTTGAGGTTGATGTTGGCAATGGTATTCCAAGTTTTGAGATGAGTGGTTTTCTTAGCAATGAGGTTAAAGAAGCGAGAGAAAGAGTAAGGGTTGCTATCCGTAATTCTGGGTATGAGCTTCCTCCACAGCGCATTGTGGTAAATATATCTCCTGCAGATATCAGAAAATGTGGCACAGGTTTTGATTTGCCAATAGCACTGGCTATATTATCAGCAAATGGTTACATAGATGAAGTTAATGTTGATAATATGATTATACTTGGTGAGTTGAGCCTTGATGGAAGCATTAATGGTGTAAGCGGGGTATTGCCATGTGTATGTGAAGCAAAGAAATCCGGAATAAGTAAGGCACTTATACCAGTGTCTAATTATAATGAAGGCAGAATTGTGGAGAAAGTGAATATCATTCCGACTAACAGTCTGAAAATGGCGGTGCAATATATCAATAATGGTATAATTGAGAACCAGAGACAGGATAATCCAGAACAATGCCGTACAACAGATAAACAAGAAATTAATTATGCAGATATATGTGGACAGGAGGCTGCAAAGAGGGCGACTATGATTGCTGTTGCCGGGATGCATAATATCATGTATATCGGGCCGCCGGGAAGCGGAAAAACTATGATGGCAAAGCGTATTCCATCTATCATGCCTGATATGACATTTGATGAAAAATTAGCTGTTACCAATATATATAGTGTTGCAGGACAATTAGGAGAGTATGGTGGGCTGGTTGAAGACAGACCATTCAGGGCACCATATCACAATGTAACTAAGAGTTCATTCTTTGGTGGAGGCATGTTTCCAAGACCAGGAGAGATAACTCTTGCGGGTAAAGGTGTATTATTTCTTGATGAGATGACGGAGTTTAAGCCAGAAATATTAGAAGGATTAAGGCAGCCTCTTGAAGATAAGGATATAACAATTGTCAGAATGGGCAGGACATATACATATCCGGCAGATTTTATGCTTGTTGGAGCGATGAACCCGTGCAAATGCGGTTATTATCCGGATAGGAGCAGATGCAATTGCTCAGAACAGGATATTAAAAGATATATTGGGAAAATAAGTATGCCACTATGGGATAGATTTGATATGTGTATCAAGACAGATGAAATAGGATACGAACAGATAAGGTGCAGCAGTGATAATGGTAATGTGCCAGATTCAGAAAGCATGAAACAAGCTGTAATGCGTGCAAGACTTGCCCAGCTTAAGCGGTTTAATGGGATGAATATAAAGTATAATTCACAGATGAGTACAGGAGATATGAAGAGATTTTGCAGACTTGGAGAAGAGGAAGAAAAATTAATAAAAAGGATATTTGCAAAGAAGCGTCTGACTGCAAGAGGATATTCAAAGATATTGAAGACTGCAAGAACCATCGCAGATATAGATGGTAATGTTAATATAACAACAGCTAACATAAGCGAGGCGTTCTATTATCGTGGAATACCAGAGGTGACAATACATTAAAGAAGCAATACACTAGGCAGGAGGTTTATCTTGAAAGATGATTATTATTGGTTTTGGATTAATAATATTACAGGAATAGCTAACATTAAGCTGAGATATTTATTTAAGGTATTCGATACACCAGAGGATATATATAAAGCATCAGATAAGATGTTTGAAGGTGTCATGGGAATAAAACCTGATGATATATATTCTATAAAGGAATCTAGAAAAAGTGAGTATATATATAGGGAATATTCTGAACTGGATAAGAAGAATATTAAATTCACATATCCGGGTAAATATAATTATCCTGAAAGATTGATGAATATATACGATTATCCTTATATAATTTATTATAAAGGAAGTCTGCCACAGTCGGACGTTCCGTCAGTAGCAATTGTCGGGGCAAGGAACTGTACAGAATATGGGAGGTCAGTAGCAGGAAGATTTGCAGAAGATTTTGCAGACATGGGAATTCAGGTTATAAGTGGAATGGCACTTGGGATAGATGCGGCGGCACAGAAAGGTGCTGTTAGAAAAGGCGGTTATAGTATGGCTGTTCTTGGATGCGGGGTTGATATATGCTATCCTAGAACTAATATAGAATTATACACACAACTTGAGTGCAATGGTGGAATTATTTCAGAGTATTCACCGGGGACACCGCCTAAAGCGGGGTTGTTTCCTATGAGAAACAGAATTATTAGTGCAATGTCAGATGCACTTATTGTGGTGGAGGCAAAGCAAAAGAGTGGCTCACTCATAACAGCAGATCAGGCACTTGACCAGAACCGAGATGTTTATGTTGTTCCGGGTAGAATTGGGGATACTCTGTCAGAGGGGTGTCTTAAACTGTTGAAGGAAGGCGCACAGCTGATTACATCACCTAAGGATATATGTGCAACGGAATCTATTAACAGATATATTAATTGTAGCAAAAAAGATGACAATTGTATGAATAGTTTGAATAATAATGGTATATTTGAAGAAAAATTTAAAAAATCAGGACTTGCAAGCCCTAAGAATATGGTGTATAGTCAAATCAATTTGTTTCCAGTAAGTCTGGAGATGATAGTTAATAATTCTGGAGTGAATCTTGTAGAGGCGGAGGGGATTCTGCTTGAATTAGAGTTAGATGGACTTATAGAAGAGGTTTCTAAGAATTATTATATAAGGAAGCATATTTGATATGGAGGGCTATTAATGCATAAGTATTTGGTTATAGTGGAGTCACCTGCCAAGGTAAAGACTATCAGTAAATTCCTTGGGGCAAACTACAAGGTAATGGCATCACAGGGACATGTAAGAGATCTTCCTAAAAGCCAGATGGGTGTAGATGTTGAACATGATTATGAACCTAAGTATATAACAATCAGAGGGAAAGGAGATATTCTTGCTGCTTTAAGAAAGGAAGCAAAGAAAGCAGATAAAGTATATCTTGCAACCGATCCCGACCGCGAGGGAGAGGCTATTTCATGGCATCTTGCAGCGGCACTTAAGTTAGAAGACAAGGATATATACAGAATAACATTTAATGAGATTACCAAGAATGCTGTTAAGGCATCACTTAAGGAAGCAAGAAAGATTGATATGAATCTTGTAGATGCACAGCAGGCAAGAAGAGTTCTTGACAGAGTAGTTGGATATGGAATCAGTCCGCTTCTATGGGCTAAGATTAAGAGAGGACTTAGCGCCGGAAGAGTACAGTCAGTTGCATTAAGAATGATATGTGACAGAGAGAATGAGATTGATGCATTTATTCCAGAAGAATACTGGACTATGGAGGCTTCTCTTAATATAAAGGGAGAAAAGAAACCACTTGTTGCAAAGTTTTATGGGGACAGAAACGGAAAAATTGATATTAAGAATGCAGCACAGATGCAGAAGATTCTTGATGAAGTCAAAAACTCCGGTTTCAGTATAGAAAGTGTTAAGAAAAGTGAGAAGATTAAGAAATCTCCACTTCCGTTTACTACAAGTACACTCCAGCAGGAAGCTGCCAAGACACTTAATATGTCTACAAAGAGAACTATGAACATAGCACAGCAGCTTTATGAAGGTGTTGATATTAAGGGCAGAGGAACAGTAGGTCTTATAACATATTTAAGAACAGATTCTACAAGAGTTGCAGATGAGGCAAAAACTGCTTCAAAAGATTATATCAGTGAGAATTATGGGGAGAAGTACCTTCCACAGAGTTCTAATACCAAGAAGGATGACAAGAAGATTCAGGATGCACATGAAGCAATCAGACCAACGGATCTTTCTTTATCACCGGCATTGGTTAAGGAATCATTGCAGAGAGATCAGTTCAGGCTTTATCAGCTTATATGGAAGAGATTTGTTGCGAGTCAGATGGCACCTGCACAGTATGAGACAACTTCTGTAAGAATAGGAGCTGGTGAATATATATTTACAGTATCAGCATCAAAGATTGTTTTTGATGGATTTATGTCTGTATACAAGTCTGATGACGATAATGAAGAAACTAATGCACTTGCTAAGGGACTTGACGAGAATTCAGTCCTTACACTTGATGATGTGAATGGTACACAGCATTTTACACAGCCACCTGCACATTTTACAGAGGCATCACTTGTAAAAGCACTCGAAGAACAGGGAATAGGACGTCCAAGTACTTATGCTCCTACAATATCAACAATAATTGCAAGACATTATGTAATTAAAGAAAATAAAAATCTTTATATATCAGAGCTTGGCAATGCTGTTAATAATATTATGATGACAGCTTTTCCTACTATTATTGATGTTAAGTTTACAGCTAATATGGAGTCTCTTCTTGATGGTGTTGCTGAAGGAACCGTGGAATGGAAGGAAATTATAAGAAACTTCTATCCGGATCTTAAAGTTGCGATTGATGAGGCAGAAAAAGAACTTGAACATGTTAAGATAGAGGATGAGGTTACTGATGTTATATGTGACAAATGCGGCAGAAATATGGTTATTAAGTATGGTCCTCATGGTAAGTTCTTAGGTTGTCCGGGATTTCCCGAGTGTCATAATACCAAGCCTTATCTTGAAAAAATAGGTGTTGCATGTCCAAAATGTGGAAAAGATGTTATATTAAAGAAGACTAAGAAGGGCAGAATGTTTTATGGCTGCGAAGGATATCCAGAGTGCGATTTTGTGTCATGGCAGAAGCCTTCAGATAAGAAATGTCCTAAGTGTGGCGGATACATGATTGAGAAGGGCAGTAAACTTGTATGTGCTGATGAAACCTGCGGATATGTAGAATCAAAGAATGATAAAGAGCAGTAGCTGATATATGTGAATTGCTTTTTAAAAGAAGGATGGGGGATTTACAATGAGTGTTCAGCTTCTCGACAAAACGAGGAAAATTAATAAGCTGCTTCACAATAATCATTCTCACAGAGTGGAATTTAATGATATCTGTGAGGTGCTTAGTGGAATATTAGAGTCGAACATTCTGGTTATAAGCCAGAAGGGTAAGATACTAGGAGCGGCTTCATACAGCGGAATTGATAAAATAGGTGAGCTTATAACAGCTGATACAGGCGGATTTGTTGATAATATGCTTAATGAAAGATTGTTGGGAGTGTTATCAACTAAAGAAAATGTTAATCTGCTTACATTGGGCTTTTCAGGTGGAAGTGAACGTAAGTTTAAGGCTTTAATAGCTCCTGTTGACATAGCTGGGGAAAGACTTGGAACATTATTTATCTATAAATGTGTTGCTGATTATGATATAGATGATATTATTCTATGTGAGTATGGTGCAACAGTTGTAGGATTAGAGATGATGAGTTCTGTTAATAATGAGAATGCAGAAGATGAGAGAAAGAAAAAGATTGTTAAGTCAGCAATAAAGACATTATCGGCATCAGAACTACAGGCTGTCAAAGCGGTATTTGCACATATGGATGGAATGGATGACATTCTGGTTGCAAGCCGAATAGCGGATGATACAGGAATTACAAGATCTGTAATTGTTAATGCACTTAAAAAGTTTGACAGTGCTGGTGTTATATCAACAAAATCTTCTGGAATGAAAGGAACAAAGATAAAAGTTCTTAATGAAGTTGTATATGATGAATTGAAAAAACTTGAAGATTGAGAGTATACATTGTATAATTGATAGGGCTTAAAGGATTGAGCTTGAGATGATGGGATGGATCCAATGTCTGATTGGGTTCATCTTTTTGTATAAGTATACATATTGATACATGATAATCCAATGAAATGTGGCAAAATATGAAAAAAATCTTGTTTTTTTTATATTATAATTTATAATGTATGTAGTGTTTTTATGTTTTCGTAGTAGGCATATTTTGTGCTTATTGAATAAGAAAGGAAATAAATATGAGTACAGGCGCTTTTGGATATGTTAATTTGTTAAAGTCAGCGGCAGATGCGAGCTGGACAAGAGAGGAAGTTCTTACTAACAATATAGCTAATGTTGATACACCTAATTATAAAAGGCAGGATGTTGAATTTAGTTCGTATCTTGCCAATGCACTCCAGCGTTCAGGAAAGAATTCAGCATCTCTTACACAGAGAGTTAATAATGTTAATTATAATGATCTGGCTATAAGGACTTACACTGATAACAGCACATTGTCGTATAGAACTGATGGCAATAATGTAGATCTTTCAACAGAGAATGTTGAACTTGCTTCAGAACAGATTAACTATAATGCTCTTATTGACAGTATGAATAATGAGTTTTCAAGATTTAAGGCAGTGCTTAAATAATATATAATGTGATTGATATATGGAAGGAGAACAGGACTATGTCTATGTTTACGGCGTTTAATATTAGCGCATCCGGAATGACAGCCCAGCAGTTAAGAACGGATGTTATATCAGAGAATATAGCTAATGCAGACACAACAAGAACGAGTGATGGAACTCCCTATGTAAGAAAAGCGGTTGTGTTTACCGAAAAGACAATGACTGGTACAGCACTTGGAAAGTCTGCGTATGGTTCATATGGTACAGGAGCATATTCAACATTTTCAGATGCATTAAGACTTGCCAATGGTGGTGTTGTTGGAAGCGGCGTTAAGGTGACATCTGTATATGAGGATACATCAACAGATATGGAAAGGGTATATGATCCTTCACATCCGGATGCTGATGAGAATGGATATGTTACATATCCTAATGTGAATGTGGTTCAGGAGATGACAGATCTTATAGATGCATCACGTTCATATGAAGCTAATATATCAGCATTTAATGCCAGTAAATCTATGGCAAGCAAGGGACTTTCAATAGGTTCTGCTACATAACATATGTGGATAACTGGTTTAATTCATATGATTAATACTATATTTGAACAAAAAGAGGAGATTTAACATGGATCTTACTAGTGCAATAGGAAGCCTTGGCGGTGATTATGTCAATAAGGTTACATCGGCAATGAAAGAGAATGCATCACTTAGTACATCTAAAAGCAAAGATTCAGATACAACATTTGATGCTATATACGACTCAGTGGCAGGGCTGTTGAACAGTACCAACTCATATGTGCAGAAAGCACAGCAGGCAGAGATAGATTATGCTCTTGGCAATATGACTAATACTCATGAGCTTGGAGTTTATCAGCAGGAGGCTAATATTGCTCTGCAGTATACAGTAGCAATAAGGGATAAGGCATTGGAGGCCTATAACTCTATTATGAATATGTCAATGTAATTAGGGGTTTTATATGGATAAATTAAAACAGATTCCAGCCAGATTTCTTGAAATATGGAAAAGCTGGTCCAGGAATCAGAAGATAATAATTGTGAGTGCTGTAGCTGTATTTATTGCAGCGGTTGTTGTTATTGCGGTTGTGTTATCAAGACCAACATATCAGGAACTTACAAGATGTGAAGATTATAATGAGATGAATACAGTTACTTCACTGCTTACAGATAATGGGTATACATATCAGATTGATAATATGGCAGTTAAGGTAAAGGAACAGGATCTTACTAATGCTAAGATGCTTATTGCTTCTAATGATATTAAACCTTCGGGATATTCATTAGATGATGCTCTTAATAGCAGTCTTACAACAACAGAGTCTGATAAGAATAAGAAGTATGCCAAATATCTTGAAACTAAGTTTGAAAATGATATTACTTCTTTAGATGGAATCAAATCTGCATCTGTTACAGTACATTTGTCAGATGATACGAATTCATTCTATTCTACAAAGAAAGATACAACTGTAGCTGTTACGATTGATACTAATAAGACAGTTGGAGAAGACACAGCGGAAAGTATAGCGGTTCTTCTTGCAACAGCAGTAGGAAGCAGCAATACTAATGGTATTACAATTATTGATACATCAGGAAAGACGTTGTTTAATGGAGCTGATAATTCGGGTTCAGTTTCTAATATTGCTTATTCAAGCAAGTTAAAGTATAAGTCACAGATTGAATCAACGGTAGCAGCAAGTGTTAAGAACACAGCACTTTCAACATCACTGTTTAATGATGCAACAGTTGCTATTAATCTTGATCTTGACTGGGATACTGTGAATAAGATTGCTACTGAGTATACAGCACAGGAAGGCAGAGAAGAAGGTCTGTATGATACTTCTTATGAACTTGAATCGAATGGAACAAATGGTGCAGGTGGAACACCAGGAACTACGAGTAATGGAGAAACAGGAACAACCTATGATCTTACAGATGGTACATCAAGTTCATCAACATATACTGTAAAACAGTATCAGTATCTTCCTAACCAGCTTGTTACTACAACTAATAGTGATCCTGGAAAGATAGTATATGGTACTTCTACAATGGCTGTAACGCTTATAAAGAATGTTATTTATAATGAAGAAGATTGTAAGAATCTTGGATATCTTGATAATATGACATGGGATGAATTCAAGGCTCAGAACGCAAATCCTGTTCAGGTTAATGTTGATAATGACTGGATGAATATGTTTTCAAGTGCTACAGGAATCTCAACTAATAACATTACTGTTTTAGCATATAATGTACCTTATTTCTATGATGCACCGAAGACTAGTGTATTAAGCCGTGCTTCATTCTGGATTCAGATTGGACTGGCTGTTGCTATACTTGGCATTCTTGTGTTTATAGTTTTGAGAAGCGCAAGACCACTTACAGTAGAAGAGAAGGAACCGGAACTTTCTGTAGAAGAAATGCTTGCTTCAACTAAAGAAAACCAGCCTTCTGTTGATGATATTGATCTTCAGGAGAAGTCGGAGACGAGAAAAGCTATTGAGAAGTTTGTTGATGAGAATCCTGAAGCAGTTGCATTACTGCTTAGAAACTGGCTTAATGATGACTGGTGATTATGATGGATAGGACCTGAAAGGTCAATTGATTACATATGATTGGAGATGGAAACATATGCCAAAGACATCAGCTAATGCTGAAAGAGAAATGGATGGTGTAGAAAAGGCTGCTATATTGCTTATTGCACTTGGACCAGAGAAATCAGCACAGATTTTTAAACATTTGAAAGAAGAAGAAATAGAACAGCTGACACTTGAGATTGCAAACACAAGCAGTGTCTCACCTCAGACAAAAGAACAGGTGCTTAACGAGTTCTATGAGGTATGTCTTGCACAGCAGTATATTGCTGAGGGTGGTATCACATATGCCAAAGAACTTCTTGAAAAAGCACTTGGAGAAGATAAGGCAAGAGATGTTATTGGAAAGCTTACAGCGAGTCTGCAGGTTCGTCCATTTGAGTTTATCAGAAAAACAGATTCTACACAGCTTCTTAACTTTATACAGGATGAGCATCCTCAGACTATAGCCCTGATTCTTTCATATCTTCCTGCAGCACAGGCTTCGAGTGTTGTTTCAGCACTGCCACCTGAAAAACAGGCGGATGTAGCCAAGAGAATTGCCATGATGGACAGAACATCGCCTGATGTTATCAAGCAGGTTGAGAAGGTACTTGAAAGGAAGCTTGCCTCACTTGTTAATCAGGATTACACAATTGTTGGTGGTGTTGATGCCATTGTTGAGATTCTTAATTCTGTTGACAGAGGAACAGAGAAGCATATTATGGAAACTCTTGAGGTTGAAGAGCCAGAGCTTGCTGATGAAATCCGTAAGAAGATGTTCGTATTTGAAGATATTCTTTCTCTTGATAACAGAGCTATTCAGAGAGTACTCAGGGATGTTGATAATCATGATCTTGCTCTTGCACTTAAGGGGGCTACAGAGGAAGTAATAGGCGGAGATGTTAAGGCTGTTAATATGATAGAGGCTAAGACAATAGGCAATGCCATGGGAACAAACACATCTGTTGGCGTTGGAGTAGATCCGTCAATGAAACGAAGAGTAGATGAATTAAAGAACAGCCTTGGGAAACTGGGCGATAATAAGATACAGCTTAACCAACTTCTTAATGCGTTAAGAAAGAAACAGGATTCAGAGGGTGGGCTTGATGAAGCAAAGCACGAATTACAGATGAAAACAATGCGCAATGTCATAATGCTTGAACAGGAGATTAATAAACAAAAGAAAGAGCTTGAAGAATTAAGAGGTCAGATAGGCGAAGAAAAGCATGCATGCATTAAAGTAAGTGATGCAGCGTATGCTGGTGTTAAACTTACATTTGGTGACCAGTGCATGTTTCTTAAACAGAAATATGATTACTGTCAGTTTGTTAAAGAGGGTGCAGATATAAAAAGTGTGCCAATTTAGACACATTTGATACAGGAGGCAGAATATGGTTATTAAACCGGTGGAATTTGCAATGATACAACAGCAGAACAATATTGCCAAATCACAGTATAATGCTGATAACAGGCCTATGACAGAGCAGCAGACTATAACGCAGCAGGTTCAGAAGGACATCAATGTTCACTCACAGCAGGTTAATAAGAAGGATAATGCTGATAATGAAACTGGTAAATATGATGCCAAGGATAAGAGTAATAATGAATATTCCGGCGAGGGAAATTCACGGAAGAAAAAGAAATCTGATGGAAAAGTCTTTGTAAAAGGACAGGGAAGTGCTGATTTTGATGTAAAGATATGAAACAATGAGGTGTGGAGGATATAATGGTCGCAACAGAAATATTTCTTATAGCGGCTGGCGTAATATGTGTTGTTGTCAGCGTTGTTATGAGTTTTGGAGATGATAAAGAGAATGTGGAGAGCAGTGCTAAAGCGGAACTGACACAGGCACAGCTTGATATGGTAAAACATCAGGTTGACGAGGTTATTAAGCAGCAGATAAGTGGTCTGTCTGAAAAAACGGAAGCTGCACTTGATAAGATATCTAACACCAAGATTCTTGAAATGAATGAATATGCAGAGAGTGTGCTTGGTGAGATTAACAGAAATCATAATGAAGCTGTTTTTTTGTATGACATGCTTAATGAAAAATCAAAAGAAGTAAAGACAACAGTTAAAGATGTTAATTATGCAAAAAAGCAGGTTGAACAGATTAGTGGAAGAACTTCTGATATGTCTGATAATGCAGTCCTGTCAGAAGAACATGAACAGGACCGCACAGGTGATGGGAAAGAACCGGCATATGAACAGGCGGTTAAGTCTGGTAAAGATACAAAGGATATAGCAAAGGAAAGGCTTGCAGCATTAGTAAAGAAAAGCAATCAGAAAGCTAAGAATGCTGAAGACAGAATTAATACACAGGCAGACAGTCTTAATAAAGAATATTCGAATAATGAAAGAATTCTCCAGATGAATGCATCCGGTGTATCTGTTAAGGAAATTGCTAAGAAACTTAATATGGGAGTTGGCGAAGTAAGGCTTGTGATTAATCTGTATAAAGGTGGTAAACAACAATGAAGTTCAGATATTATATAAGAGGTTTTGGAGCTGGTCTTATAGTTGCAACTGCTGTTCTTCTAATTGCAGGTATGATAGAAAAGAATAATAATTACATTGTTTCTGATAATAAAGAGACGCAAAGCAGTGGTTCTGTTATAGCATTTACAACGGAAAGCACGGATAACAAAGAGAAAGAAACGCAGAAAACTACAGGAAAGTCAGATGAAGAGACGACGCAGGTTAATAAAGAAACTACGACGGCTGTGGTGGCAAGAGAAACTGAGTCACAAAGACCTACGGCAAGTATTGTTATCGGTGATGGAAGCGGACTAGTCCAGATTGAATTCAAAGGTGTAGGAACTGCATCTGAGGCAGCAGATATACTGTATAGTGCAGGAATAATCGAAGATAAGCTGGCATTCTATACATATATGGATATATCAGGATATGCTGTCAGAATCAGAGATGGTGAGTATTCTCTTAAGCCTGGAGATTCATATGAGACTATTGCCAGAACAATAACACAGTCAGATTAAAAAAATGCTTGCATTATATTGAATGTATTGATATAATGCATTTTGTGTGAAAAAACATGCTGGTGGATTTTACGGCTGGTGCCGGTATACGCGCCGGTGGCCGAAAAAGAAGAAGCCCGCAAAAGATTAATTAACCAATGGAGGTATCAAAATGAGCGTAATTTCAATGAAACAGTTACTTGAGGCAGGTGTTCATTTCGGACATCAGACAAGAAGATGGAATCCTAAGATGGCTGAGTACATCTACACAGAGAGAAACGGAATCCATATCATCGATTTACAGAAGTCTGTAGGTAAGGTTGACGAGGCTTATAAGGCAATCTCTGATATCGCTGCTGAAGGTGGTACAATTCTTTTTGTAGGAACAAAGAAGCAGGCTCAGGATGCTATTGCTACAGAGGCAGAGCGTTGCGGAATGTTTTATGTTAATGAGAGATGGTTAGGCGGTATGCTTACTAACTTCAAGACAATCCAGAGCAGAATTGCAAGACTTAAGGAAATCGAGACAATGCAGGAAGATGGAACATTTGATGTTCTTCCTAAGAAGGAAGTTATCAACCTTAAGAAGGAACTTGAGAAGCTTCAGAAGAACCTTGGTGGTATCAAGGAAATGAAGAGTCGCCAGTCCCTTTGATTTGCGTATTTCCACGTACATCAAGACGTACTGATGCATAGAATTTTAGAGCACGTCCACCAGGAGTTGTTTCTGGATTACCAAACATAATACCAACTTTTTCACGCAATTGGTTAATGAAGATAGCAATTGTTTTTGTTTTATTGATAGAAGCAGAAAGCTTACGCATGGCTTGACTCATCATACGCGCTTGAAGTCCGACATGGCTGTCACCAATATCTCCATCAATTTCTGCTCGAGGTACCAAAGCTGCAACTGAGTCAACAACAACCAAATCAACTGCACCAGAGTCAATCAGCTTACCGGCAATTTCGAGACCTTGTTCACCTGAATCAGGTTGTGACAAAAGAAGCTCATCGATATTAACACCTAGGGCTGCCGCATAAGCAGGGTCAAGGGCATGCTCTGCATCGATAAAGGCAGCAATTCCACCTTCTTTTTGTGTTTGAGCAACAGCATGGAGGGCTACAGTTGTCTTACCTGACGATTCTGGTCCGTAAATTTCGATAATACGACCTTTAGGATAACCACCTGCACCAAGAGCAATATCCAAAGCCAGAGAGCCTGAACTCATAACTTGAACTTTCTGCTCTGCACGCTCACCAAGATAAATATAACATT
>OGXL01002458.1_pt1 | contig 13705 bp, 11 predicted proteins | sample 1576311 | NCBI WGS metagenome assembly OGXL01 (sample SAMEA3541564, study PRJEB24748) | human gut metagenome | biome: human gut; feature: human-associated habitat; material: faeces | place: China | collected 2012 | reverse complement strand
TACTGATTGCACCGGCTGTCAAAAATACCATGCCGAATTTTCTGAGCCATTTTCCTTTTTTGAGAAAGAGCCATGCATCATAAATTGCAAGCCCGGCACACAAGATACCAGATGTCTTTCTCACCAGCTCCGGCTTCTTATCCAGTGTATTAAAACAGAAGCCTTTATTATAAACCTTCCGGAGCACAACTTTGTCCAGAATTGTCTCCCGTTCTTCCTCTTCTTCAAAATTCTCCTCGATGTACTGCTTAATGCCCATGTCCACGCACAACAGCACAACAAGAAGTCCTCCTGCTGCCATCAATAACATCTGCTATACCTCCTGAATTTTTCGTATCTCCTCCTGGCACTGTGCTGCTTCTTCCTCTCTTTTTTCAATTGATTCGCACAGAGAAATATATTCCAGATCTGCTACTTCGCCTGATTTGAATTTCTCATAAATCTTCTTTCCGATTTCGATGTAATCCCTTTCATTGGCACGATCCAGAGAACGAATCTGGCTTTTGATACGTTGCACTTCCAGGGTATCTTCCGTCTTCTTTCCAAAGTCCTCTGCTACATCTGAAATTTTCTTTCCTAACTGCTCAAAAAAGTCTGCCATATTGTACCTCTCCCATCTGTTATAATCTTCTCAATCTGTCCAGCGATTGATACAGGTCCATCGTTCCATAGCCCCACTGTCGGTTCGGGAATTCTGAAAATGTGTTCTGCTGTGCTCCTAATATGATAATATTTGCCACCTGACTTGTGGTAACTCCTGCCGGAATCGGCTGGTTCAAAATCCATTCCATGATCATCGCACAGGCTCCGGCTGTGATTCCCGTTGCCACACTGGAACCGCTTCGCCTTACAAATGTTCCATTTACCCCTGCTCCCAAAATCTGGACTCCTGGAACTGCAAAATCAGGTTTGATTCTTTTGTCTCTAGTATAACCTCTGCCAGAATTAATATCAACACTCTTATCTGCTCCCCCGTAATAAGCAACCGTGATCGAATCATCGGTATTCGCAGGCTCTGTCAATGTCACGTCCGGACTTGCCTCCAAAAAATATACATTTCCATCGAGAAATTCCCGCACCGGAAGCCAGATGTGAAACTCTCCATCTGCACGCCCCAGCGACTGTACTCCTATCTTCCAGATACCCTGTGCCGGATGATCGAATTTCAAAAACAAAAGCTGGGATCTTCCGTCCCGCAAAAACAACCGGTATTCCACATCCACAACCGTCTGCTCAAATGGAAATGTAAGCTGATAGCGACTTCCCTGCCGAATGGAAATCACCGGACTTCTCTCCCCAGATGGAGATATAAGATACGCTGTCACGATATTTGGAATGGTCCCCCATAATTCTGCTACAAATCCCGTATTTCCACTTTCGACACGCATTTCCACTTCCTGAACCTCTCCTACCTGATTCAGTTGTCCCTGAAAATGATGTCGTTCATTTGCCTCATTTCCTCCTCCGATAACCACGCATCGATCTACCAGTCTGGAATAGCTTCCGAGAATCTGCGACAAACTGGACATTCCATTATGTCCGCCAAGATTCGTTCCAAGAGCCACGCACATAACAAGGGGCTTCTGATTTTTCAGCGCCAGAAGATGCAGATACCGAAGTCCCTGCATAATATCTGTCTCCTGATAACACACCGCCTTCTGTCGTATTCCATAAAATTTTCGCAGATAATCTTTCGCTTCTTTTAATTTCACTACTGCAATTTCAGCCTCTGATGCCGCCCCGGTAAATCCTTCCTGAATATTTTCTCCACCTGCTGCCACACTTGCTAAAAATGTACCATGTCCATTTTCATCGCTTACTGGCACAATTTCCTTTGGATTGTCACTTTTCAGTGCCTGATCAATCTGATCATTCGTATACTCACTTCCATATGTAAATGAATCCGGTGGCTGACCGTTCTGGTCAGTCTGATCCCATATCGCTGTGATTCGACTGCTTCCATCTATATTTCGAAAGATTGCATTTTCATAGTCTATTCCTGTATCCAAAAATCCAATCATAATTCCTTTTCCCCGAAGATTCAGTCCCGGATAATTCTGAAGCACACTGATTCCTGTCTCATTCATAGCTTCCATATCCAACAGTGCATAGCAATTTGGAATGCTGTTGTAACCATAAGCCGCAATGCTTAGTTCTTCCACAAGACTTTGATCCACATATGCTACACGATAGCCAAAGCCAAGACTCTGCACACAAATCTGGCTCTTTGGATAGACCAGTTCCTGATCTGACCGGTAATTCGGGATAATAAAATCCTGACAATTCTGCGAGAGGATTTTTTCACGGCATGAAGTTTCTCCTGTCTCTTCCTCCTTCTGCTGTGTTGCTCTCACTCTCTCCTTTAAAATATTGGTTTTTGCATTTTTCTGTGTCTTTAGAAATGTATTTATTTCTTCATAGTTATCATTCATAAATAAGAAAACACCTCGTATACTTTTCATATGTATATGAGATGTTTTCTTATTTTATTATTATGCATTATCTTCTATATTTTTATAACTGCCTTACTATCTATGCCTGACTTTCTAATCTCGGTACTTCCTGCCCTCTCAGTGTGATAATCGGACCACCAGTATTTTCTATGTACTCCTGTGTGATTGTCACTTGACCAATACTGTCATCTTTCGGGATTTCATACATGATATCCAGCATAAATTCTTCGATAATCGCACGAAGAGCTCTCGCTCCGGTATCCTTCTCCATCGCCTTTTTCGCAATTGCACGTAATGCACCTTCTGTGAAATCGAGCTTCACTTCATCCAGTGCAAGAAGTTTCTGATACTGCTTCAGAATTGCATTCTTTGGCTCCTCCAGGATCTTCACATACATATCTTCTGTGAGTCCCTGTAATGTAAAGACTACCGGAAGTCGTCCCAGGAACTCCGGGATCATACCAAAGTTTCTAAGATCTTCTGTTGTTACCTTCTCAAGAATCTTCTTATCATGATCATATTTATCTTTCAGATCTGCGCCAAATCCAATTGCAGACTGCTTTGTAAGTCTCTCTTTGATGATGCCGTCCAAATCCGGAAATGCTCCTCCACAGATAAATAAAATGTTCTTTGTATTGACTGTTGTGAGCGGAACCATCGCATTTTTACTGTTAGCTCCAACCGGAACTTCCACTTCGCTTCCTTCTAAAAGCTTCAGCATTCCCTGCTGTACGGACTCTCCACTGACATCACGCTGACTCGCATTTTTCTTTTTTGCAATCTTATCAATCTCATCAATAAAAATGATTCCCTGTTCTGCTTTTTCCACATCGTTATCCGCTGTTGCCAGAAGCTTGGATACGACGCTTTCGATATCATCTCCAATATAACCTGCTTCCGTCAGAGATGTAGCATCTGTAATCGCAAGCGGCACATCCAGAATTCTTGCCAGCGTCTTGACAAGATAGGTCTTACCGGAACCTGTAGGTCCAATCATCAGCATGTTAGATTTCTCAATCTCAATGTCGTCCATGGAATCCGTTGCCACACGCTTGTAATGGTTGTATACAGCAACAGACATCACTTTCTTGGCATATTCCTGTCCGACTACATACTCGTCCAGGCTCGCCTTGATCTTATGCGGTGCCGGAAGGTTATGAATGTCAACGAGCGGCGTTGCCTTCTCGCCTTCTTTTTTCTTCTTCACACGCTGCTGCTTTGGAATCTGCTGGCTCATATCATCAATATTTAAGAACTGAACTCCCGGCATATTCATAAGCTGGCTATAATCAATCGCACCACCGAAGTTCATATTATTCATAGCATCAAAACTCTTTTGCATACAGTCATTGCACACACACATATTGTTCGGAAGATTGATCATCTTTCCAGCCACACTCTCTGGTCTGTGGCAGACAAAGCAGACTTTCTCATATTCATCATCGTTATGATTGTCATTGCTATTATTATCGTTGTTATCAATTGTATCTACATAATCCTGTTCAGACATGGTTCTTTCCCTTCTTTCCTACTTTTGTTCCTCTACCATCTTAATGAACTGCTCCTCCGAAATAATCGGAACTCCCAGTTCGTTTGCTTTTTTATTCTTTGATGAAGTCGATGTCACATCATTATTGATTAGGTAATTTGTTTTGGAAGTGACAGATCCCGTAACTTTTCCTCCCAGGCTCTCAATCAGTTCCTTGACCTCTCCTCTGTTTGCAAAATGTTCCACACTCCCGGTAATAACAAAGTTCACTCCGGCAAATATCTGTTGACTCTCTGATTCTTCTTCCTTTGGAATCTCAAGCTCTGCAATCAGTCGCTTTAAGCTTTCTACATGCTTCTCATCCTGAAAATAAGTTACAAATGCGCCGGCAAGTACTTCGCCTACTCCCTGAATCTCTGCAAGTTCTTCTGCAGTAGCATGAATCATACGATCCACATCACCGGAAAATTCTCTGCAGATGACCTTCGCATTTGCAAGACCAATTCCCGGAATTCCAAGTGCATAGATGACTTTCGGAAGTGTCGTCACTTTTGCTTTCTCCACATTTGCGATCAGGTTCTTGTAGGATTTTTCTCCAAAACCTTCCATAGTCTGAATCTCTTCCTGCCACTTGTCCAGATGGAAAATGTCTGTGAATTCCTTTATAAATCCACGGTCAATGAACTTCTCCAGCGTTGCCTCTGACAAACCTTCAATATTCAAAGCATCACGGCTCGCAAAGAGTGCAAATGCTTTGACATGCTTTGCCTGACATTCCGGATTGGTACAATACAGTGCTTTTGCATTGCTGACCTGGCGGATCTCTGTCTTGCCTCCACAGACCGGACAGACTTTTGGAATATCTTTCACACCACTTCTTGTCAGATTCTGTGCAATCTGCGGAATGATCATATTGGCCTTATAAACTTCAATCTCATCCCCAACACCAAGTTCCAGTTCTTCCATAATACTGATGTTATGGACACTAGCACGGCTCACTGTCGTTCCCTCCAGCTCCACCGGTTCAAAGATAGCGACCGGATTGATGAGTCCTGTTCTAGATGGACTCCACTCAATCTCCAGAAGCTTTGTCTGGCGGATCTCATCAGCCCATTTAAATGCAAATGAATCTCGTGGAAACTTAGACGTCCGCCCCAGTGATCTTCCATACGCTATATCATCATATACTAACACAAGTCCGTCGGACGGGAAATCGTTCTCGGCAATTTTTTCTGAAAATTTAATAACTTCCGCCTCTACTGTGTCTCTTATTACTTCGTGGTATTCTACTACTTCAAATCCCTGCTCTTTCAGCCATTCCATCTGACAAGCTCTGGAATTATGGAAATCCACATCTTTTGCACTGACCAGTGTAAATGCATAGAATTTTACATTTCTTTTTGCTGTAATCTCACTGTTCAGCTGGCGTACAGAACCACTGCAGAGATTACGCGGATTTTTATATTTGGCTTCTGCTTCCTGAATCTGTTCATTAATCTTCTCAAAATCTTTATAGCCGATCACTGCTTCGCCGCGCAGTATCAGCTCACCTTGATAGCTGATCTGAAGCGGTACATTTTTAAAGACTTTTGCATTGTTTGTGATGACCTCGCCTACTTCTCCATTTCCACGGGTGACTGCCTTAAAAAGATGTCCGTCCCGGTAAGTCAGAACAATGGTAAGTCCGTCCATTTTCCAGGACATCAGTGCCTTCTGATCTCCCACAAAATTCTTTAATTCCTCTACATCTTTCGTCTTGTCCAAAGAAAGCATTGGACTTTCATGCCGTTCTTTTGGGAGTTCACTGACCACTTCATATCCGACTCGCACCGTCGGACTGTTGGAAAGTGTGATCCCAAGCTCACGCTCCAGTTCCTGAAGTTCATCATAAAGCTTGTCGTACTCATAGTTGCTCATGATTTCTTCTGCGTATTGATAATATGCTTTTGATGCTTTATTTAAAAGCTCCACCAGTTCCTTCATGCGTTCCTGCCTGTTCATATAGCTTCTTTAACTCCTGTCCTTCTATTTTTCGCACTGCTCCACTCTTTAAGCTTCCCAGTTCTACATTCATAATTCTTATTCTTACAAGCTTTGTCACTTTATATCCAAGTGCTTCGCACATTCTCCGGATCTGACGGTTCAGCCCCTGTGTCAGAATAATGGAAAATGTGTACTTTCCAATCTGCTTTACCTCACACGGTCTTGTTACCGCATCCAGATTCTTTTCCACGTCCTGTATATGCACACCCTCTGACATCTGCCGCACAAATTCTGAAGTGATTTCTTTATCCACGCGGACATGATATTCCTTTTCATGATGATATCTCGCCCGCATCATACTGTTGATCAGTTCTCCGTCATTTGTCATAATAAGAAGGCCTTCCGAATCTTTATCCAGTCTTCCTGCATAGGTCACCCGCACCGGATAATGCAGGAAACGTATGATATTATTTTTCACTTTCATATCCCCGGTACACACGATGCCTGCCGGTTTGTTGACTGCCAGAACAACCTTCTGTTCTGCACCCTGGATCACTTTTTTCCCGACACAGATTTTCTGCTCCTCTGACACTTTCATGCCAGGTACAGCCTGCACGCCATCCACCGTCACACGTCCCGCCTCTATGAGACGGTCTGCCTCTCTTCTGGAGCAGATACCTGCCTCACTGAGGTATTTATTTAATCTTATCATTTACTAACACTCCAATTACTTTGCAGTTCCTATTCTGCCTTATCCGTTGTCAAAATACTACTCAGCTTGTCATCCTGTACAAAATGATTGCAATCGTACAAAAACAGCACACTTGTAATTTTATTCTTATCTAACAGATCCGACACATGCTTCTGATAATAATCTGCATCTACCACGATGATCTCCCTGTAATATGGAATTAAAAATGGAATCATACAGTCTGCAAAGGAATCCTTCACCAGAAGCAGCCGGTCCGTGCTGTCTGCTGTCGTGCGGATATCTATTTTATCATAATCTCCACCGAGAAATACTTCATACGCATCAGGTTCGTCCAGTTTTGTACGGTCATAAAGCTCTGCTGTCTTTATGCCCTCAGATTCATAGCTTGCCACCATCTGCGTGTTATCGGAAGCATTTTCCGTTAAGTATGCGTATATCGGTTCACGGTATCCGCTTTCAAATCCACTTGTTCGGGAAAGATTTCCGCTGAAATCACCGGTCACTACATAAGGTTTTAAAGCCGGTGCTTTCGAAGTGTCAAGCCCCAGATTTGAAGCAATCTGCTGCCATACAAGACTAGCTCCAAGCGTTGTCCAGCGGGAATCTGTGTGGTAATAAATTTCCTTATCTTTATTCGCATTTAGAACACCTTGTGCATCAATCCAGTTCACACTGTCTCCAAGCATGCTCTGAATCTGTGCAATCTGCACTGTCTGATCTTCCACCGGAGCATAAGAAGGAAGCTTATCTGCCCATACATTTGCAGCGTCCGGAATCAGTGCCATATACATCGGCACATCGGAATAATCCTCGGCAAGCGCTGTAATCGCGTCCACATTTTCCTGAACCTTCTTTTCATCCAGCTTGTTAATATCCGCCAGAAGATACTGGTTCTTTCCTCGGTACACACCGTTCACGTCCCGTCTTCCAAGAACTGTATCCAGTTTCGCCTGGGTATCTTTCACCGTCTCTTTGAAAAATGTCCTTCCTGCTCCTGTCACATTCACAAGACACAGGATCACGATCGCGGCTACAAATACAAATACTGCACTTCTGCCTCGCTCCAGACGTTTTTTATTCTTTTCTTTTTTATCTTTCTTTCCAAATACCAGTATCTTCTTCCAGATAAGATTCGGAAGTGGTGTACTTGCAAGAAATGCCACTACAAGAACGAACACATTTCCAAGGAAAAGATATCTTCCCATGATACCAACCACATCGCCTCCGCCAAATCCAAACATCACTTTCAGATAACCAAATGACGCTGCCGGTGTCTTACCGAAGAAAAATACCCAGCCAAGCGCTGTGAAAAACCATGTATAAAACTGTCCAAGCACAGGTGGTAATCTCTTTAAAAATGGCAGTGCATAACGCTCCACGATCTGCCAGAATGCAAGGTAGATACCCCAGAGCAATCCACCTGTGACCGTTACCTGCCACGGTGCATTCTTCCACATACCTGCATACCAAAGTCCCATCAGAATTCCGGATACAAGTGTTCCAAGCCAGCCGCCCCAGAGTGGTTCACAGATGTAATCCCAGAACCATGCAAAAACAGAGCTGTTAAAACGGCGTACAAATGTTGTTATGTTACGTGCTACATATGGATAGCGGAAATTTTTCTTCACATCAAATCCAAGCATTCTGCAAAGTCCCACCGCCATATCACAGTATCCACTGAACGCAAAGTAAATCTGGAACATGAAGATCGCACATCCCAGCCATGCACCAAACACGGATAACTCGCCTGCCTTCAAAGACATGATCTTGGTAAATGAATCTGCCAGGTAATCTGCAATGATAACTTTCTTTGCAAAACCACATACAAATAAAACAATTCCTTCGCCAGCCTTTGCCCAGGACAATTTGCGAGTCTTTAATTCCTTTCGGATCTGCGGATATTTTACGACCGGTCCTGCCAGGAACAACGGAAACATTGCTATGTAAACAGCAAAATCCAGAATACTTTTCTGAGCCTTTACATTTCTCCGGTGAATCTCAATCAGATAAGAAAGCACCTGTAAGATGCAGATTCCTATTCCGACCGGCACTTCCGAAATAAAGCCCACGCGTTGTCCGATAAATGCAAAGAACACATATACTATAATATTGATCAGTATGCTTCCAGCAAATAACTGCTCCGTACTCCTTCTTCTTCGCATGTAGCCTTCCATCTGAATTCCCACAGCATAATTAAACAATATAAAAAATGCCAGAACGACCAGATTGACCGGAGCTCCCCATGCAAAAAAAACTGCTCCCCCTGCAACCAGGGCAATGTCTTTTATCTTTCCCGGAAGCAGATAATACAATATGAAAATAACTGGTAAAAATACACATATAAATGCGATACTATTGAATAACATAATTTCTAAACGCTGCCTCCAGAATTTTATTAATACAAGCCTCATAATAGGCTTTTGTCATTGTACTTCCGTCCTCCCCATAATAAGAAGCGTCCGTAAGATCTGTTGTGTCTACATATTTCACTTTTTCTTCCTTACAAAGAGCCTTCAAAGCTTCATTGTATGAAGTTACATCCAGCGCGGTACTCATCTTAGACAAACTACTCTCATCTGATGATGTATCACTATTGCTCTTAGAATCTGTGCTGCTCTTAGAATCTGTACTGCTCTTAGAATCTGTGCTGCTCTTAAAATCCGAGTTGTCAGTTGTATCTTTAGCATCTGAGTCAGTATCTGAATCGGCTGAACCTGTCGCATCACTTGTACTTGTCAGTGACAGGTATGCCGGGATACTGCATACATAAATTTTCGTATCCGGCAATGCTGCTTTCACCTGCTCAACAAAGCTTTTGTAATTCGCCACAAATGCATCCGCTGTCTCTCCACTGACTGCTACATCTCCTCTTCCGATACAGAGGATAAGCTTCTGTGGTGCAGTCTCAGCTTCTGTTACGGCTGTCAAAAGCTCATTTAATCCGGAACCTTCCGCATCGCTGACTGTCGCTCCATCCTTTGACTTCACCTGTGATTTACTCAGGATGTCATTCTGTCTGAAGCCAAGTGCAGTACTGTCGCCAAGCACAATGCAGCCATCCATTTTTTCTTTTGCAGACTTTGCTTTCCACGCTGCCGCCTCATCTGCTTCTGTCTGCTCTAATTCCTGAATCTTGGCATCAATCTTCTGAACATTGGCATCTTCCAGTTCTGTCAGTTTCTTTACTCCTTCTGTCGCATCCACTCGCGGATTCATCATTCGCGTTCCAATAATCAGCGCACCGATTAAAAACAAAAGGATTACCGCAACAATCGCAAAACGAAGCACTTTATCCGGCTCCATTTTTTCCTTCATTTTTTCTTTATTCTTTTCAAACATTTTCATTCTCCAATAAACAAATAAACTATGTACATCTTTAAAAAGACATACATAGTTTATTTTACTTTGTATAAGAATAAAAGTCAAATTTTATAACTGTTTTATCAGATTCACCATCTCAATTGCTGATAACGCACAGTCATAACCTTTATTGCCAGCTTTACTTCCAGCACGTGCAATTGCCTGTTCAATATTTTCTGTTGTAATGATTCCAAATAAAACAGGAATACCTGTTGCAAGCTCGATCTGTGCAATTCCTTTTGCTGATTCGTTACACACCAGATCATAATGAGATGTATCTCCACGAATAACTGCACCTACACAGATGACTGCATCGTACTTTCCTGACTGCGCCATTTTCTGCGCTGTGATTGGTATTTCAAATGCTCCCGGCACCCATGCTGCTGTAATATTTTCTTCTTCTACACCATGTCTCACAAGTCCGTCAACAGCTCCGCCTAATAACTTATTGACAATAATTTCATTAAATCTGGCTGCTACGATTCCAACTTTCATTCCCTCTGGTGCTACTACTTTTCCTTCAATTACCTGAATCTGTTTCATATTCATCTTCCTCCTGCATTCTTTTTTATAATTGTATCTCTTTGAAAATGTGTCCCATTTTTTTCTGTTTTGTTTTCATATAATTCAGATCATATTTTTGTGGCTGGATCTCTAATGGTACTCTTTCCTTAATTTCCAGTCCGAAATCCTGAAGCCCATAGACTTTATCCGGGTTATTGGTAAGAAGTCTTAAGGATTTCACGCCCAGGTCTGATAAAATCTGAGCTCCGACCCAGTACTCTCTGAGATCTGGTGCAAATCCCAGTTGAACATTCGCCTCAACTGTATCATATCCACGTTCCTGAAGTTCATATGCTTTGATCTTATTGATCAGTCCGATTCCTCTTCCTTCCTGTCTCATATAGAGAATGATTCCTCTTCCCTCTTCCTCCACCTGGCGCATTGCCGTCTGGAGCTGTAATCCACAGTCACAGCGAAGAGAACCAAAAGCATCTCCGGTCAGGCATTCTGAATGGACTCTGCAAAGTACATTTTCTCCCTCCCCGATTTCTCCTTTTACCAAAGCAAGATGATGCTCTCCTGTAATGTCATTCACATATCCATGAATCTTAAATTCTCCATACTGTGTTGGAAGATCTGCCACTGCTTCTTCTTTTACATGTTTTTCGTGAATTCTCAAATAATCCTGCAGATCCTTAATCGTAATAAATGTAAGATGATACTTACGAGCCAGCTCCCAGAGTTCTGATGTACGCATCATCGTTCCGTCTTCTTTCATGATCTCACAACATACACCACATTCTTTCAGTCCCGCCAGTCTTACAAGATCTGTCGTTGCCTCTGTGTGACCGTTACGCACAAGTACTCCGCCCTTTTTTGCCACCAGCGGGAACACATGGCCCGGTCTTCTAAAGTCTTCTGGTCTTGATGTGTCATCCACACATTTCATCATCGTATATGCACGTTCTGCTGCTGATATACCGGTTGTTGTATCTACATGATCAATTGATACCGTAAATGCTGTTTCATGATTATCGGTATTCTCTGAAACCATCTGTGGAAAATTAAGCTTTGCTGCCAGTTCTGCACTCATCGGCGTACAGATCAACCCCTTTGCATGCGTTGCCATAAAATTAATATTTTCCTGGGTCGCAAACTGAGCAGCACAGATCATGTCTCCTTCATTTTCTCTGTCCGGGTCATCTGTAACAAGGATAATCTTTCCATCTTGTAAATCCCGAATCGCCTCTTCTACTGTATTATATTGATACTTTTGTTCCATCTGTTCTTCCTCCGTTATTCTTTTTTTGTTGCTGTATATTTAAAATCCAAATTCTTCCAGAAACTCCATTGTAATTCCTGTCTTTTTCTCATGTTCCAATTTGGACTCTTCTTTTTTTCCAATCCCCATTAATTTTTCTACATATTTTCCGATGATGTCATTTTCCAGATTCACAAGATCTCCGGATGCTTTTTTCAGAAGTATCGTCTCTTCCCCTGTATGTGGAATGACTGACACCTGAAACCCTTCGTCGTCTACCTTCGCAACCGTCAGGCTGATTCCATCGATGCAGACAGACCCCTTTTCCACGATCAGATCTAATATCCGCTGTGAAGTTTTAATGGATACCCAGACTGCATTTTCCTCTTGGATCATTGACCTGATAACTCCTGTTCCGTCAATATGACCGCTCACAATATGACCTCCGAATCTTCCATCCGCTGCCATTGCCCGTTCAAGATTTACATAACTTCCGATCTTACAATTTCCAAGACTGCTCCTTCTGATCGTCTCTGCCATGACATCTGCCGTAAATCCGTCAGGTTGCAGGGAAGTAACTGTCAGACATACTCCATTTACCGCAATACTGTCTCCGATCTTCGTACCTTCCAATACTTTTGCTGCCTTCACCGCCAATACTCCTGAATTTCCATTCAACTGAATATAACGGACTTTTCCCACTTCTTCTACAATTCCTGTAAACATGATTCCTCCTGTTCTTTTCTTAAGACCTGACAGGTAATTTTTAGGTCTTCTCCAATCTGGCAGATATCTTTGAACTTTAGTACCGCTGCCTGAGACGGAAGCTCTATCCCAATTCCATCCACCGGAGTCCGGCTTCCTGTTCCGCCAAAGATTTTTGGTGCAATAAATGCCTGCACCTCCTGGACAACTCCGGCCCGTAATGCACTGTCATTTAAAGTTCCTCCACCTTCCAGTAAAATGCTGTCGATATTTTCTTTTCCCAGATGCTCCATCAAATGCTTCAGATTAACATGTTTTTTCATATCCGGACAAAATACGGTTTCCACTCCCATTGTCTGCAAAATTTCTTTTTTCTTCTCTACATTTTCCGGATCTGCATAGGCTACAATTGTCCGGTACTCTCTCGCACTTTTTACAATCTGGCTATCTGGCGGAATTCTTAACTTACTGTCACAGATAATCCTGACCGGACTTTTAAGCCCCTCTACCCGGACATTCAGCATTGGATCATCCGCAAGTACCGTTCCTATCCCGACCATGATACCCATATACCGATGACGCATATACTGTACTTCTCTGCGTGCGGCTTCTTGGGTGATCCATTTTGAAGCTCCTGTCTTTGTTGCAATTTTCCCATCCAGCGTCATTGCATACTTCATAACTACATATGGTGTTTTGGTCGTTATATAATGAAAAAATATTGGATTTAATTCATCACATTTGTCTCTCATAAAATCTTCCACAACCGTTACACCGGCATCTCTTAATATCTTTGCTCCCTTTCCTGCCACTTTCGGATTTGGGTCTCTGGATCCAATCACTACTTTTTTTATCTTCTGCTCTAAAATTGCTTCCGTACACGGCGGCGTCTTTCCATAATGACAACATGGTTCCAATGTAACGTACAGCGTTGCCCCTTCGGCTGATTCAGTAAGAGAAGCAATTGCATTTCGTTCCGCATGCAGCTCTCCGCATCTGGCATGATAGCCTTCGCCGATAATACGTCCATCCTTTACGATGACCGCTCCGACCATCGGATTGGGATTCGTCCAGCCTTCTCCTTTTTTTGCAAGTTCTATTGCACGTTTCATATAATCCTGGTCTGTCACATACATTCCTTCTTTCTTTTTATCTCAGTCGAGAAGACTCCCACCTCTTCAGATGGTGAGTAATAGCAAATTTGTCTCAGTGGGAGTTAGGTCTCCGACTGAGATAAA
>OGXL01002454.1_pt1 | contig 13716 bp, 11 predicted proteins | sample 1576311 | NCBI WGS metagenome assembly OGXL01 (sample SAMEA3541564, study PRJEB24748) | human gut metagenome | biome: human gut; feature: human-associated habitat; material: faeces | place: China | collected 2012 | reverse complement strand
AAGCAATTTCGGAAAAGTCTGCTGACTACCGTCAAATGTGGTGGTATTATCCGTACGCACTTGACCACAAAGTCCAGCCCGCACTCCCGAATGCCTTTTTCGTAATGGGACAGCAGTGCCTGGCTGATGCCCAAATCGCCGGCGGCTTTTTTTTGGCTGATGCCCCGCTCCCGACGCAGCTGGCTCAGGGTGGCGGCGAACTTGCTGTTTTTCTCCGCCTTGTCGGCTTTGCTTTGGCGCATGGCGCGCTTGGCGGCTTTGGCCCGCCCTTTCAGGTCCTTGAACTCTTCTTTGACCTGTTCCAGGTTCTCGCTTTGGATCTCCATTTGTTCATTCACTCCCAAAAATATTACAACGAGTATTATATATCAGCTTATACTCTTTGTAAAGAGTTATTTTATTCTGTCAACAATTTGTAATGTTTCGTCGGCTATCGCCGTTGTTCAGGAGGATTTTGCATTGAAGTCATACACAGTTTATCTTTTTCGTCACGGGCTCACCAAAGGCAACCTAAACGCACAGTATATTGGGCAGACGGATTTGCCACTCACTATGGATAGTATTAACCAACTGCATACCCTGCGGGGCAAGTACCCGTACCCGGAGGTGGACGCCGTGTTTACCTCCCCCTTAAAGCGGTGCAAGGACAGCGCCGCCATTCTCTTTCCGCGTAACAATTTGATTACCATTGAGGATTTTAAGGAATATAACTTCGGCGAGTTTGAGGGCAAGACCGCTGCGGAATTGCAGGACAACCTGGACTTTCGGGACTGGCTGCAAGGGGATATGCAGGCAAGCCCGCCGTACGGCGAGACCAACGCCCAGTTTATGCACCGGGTGTGCGCCGCTTTTGAAAAAGTGATCTCCGGCTGTGTCCAAACCGGCACCCGGCGGATCGCCCTGGTGTGCCACGCCGGGGTCATGATGACCCTGCTCACCTGCTACGGCCTGCCGGAGGCAGCCATGGCCAACTGGCAGACGGACCCGGGCTTTGGCTACAAGCTACACCTGTGGATGCGCGCCAATAAAATGCAAGTGGAGGACACCGCCCCCATTCCCATGGCACAGTTGGAGCAGGTAGAGGATTAAGATTTTGCAACACCGTTTAACGGCCCAATGCCCTCATCGACCCGCACTTACATAAAATCATCATAAAAAAAGCACCCCGGTGGGGTGCTTTTTTATATTTCTTCTTCTGTTTATTCTACCGTTACAGCAGGTTGCAATAATCGCAGCGGTTCTCCGCCAACTTAATATTGCTCTTGCCGTAGATCTTCATTTGCAGGTCGTAAGCGTCCTGGGGAATATCCGACTTCCACAGCCACACGCCCCGACTGGGACCGCAGGGGGTCAGCTGGGTGGGACCGATCAGGTAGTTGCCGCCGCGGGCATGATCCGGCGTAGGCACGGAAAAAGTCTGGGTTTCGTAATTCATCCAGCCGTTGGAAAGGGCATAGGTAGCCAGGCTCACCAGTTCCTTTTTGCTGTACCCGGTGTACACATAGCCCACCAGGTCATTGACCACTTTCAGCAGCTCGGTGGTGGAAGAGCCTTTCATCTTCTTAAACACCTGAAGCAGCACGGTCTTTTGCCGATCGGCGCGGGCGTTATCCGTGTCAATCTTACGAATACGGCAGTAGGCCAGCGCCTGCTTACCGTTCAGCTTCTGCTTACCCTCGGTGCCCTCGTAGCTCTTCTCGATATACACATTACCGTAGCGCTTGGGGTGGTTATTGATCTCGTTGATTTCCCGATCGGTAATGGTAATGGTCACGCCGCCCAGGCTGTCAATGATCTTGGGGAAGCTGGCAAAGTTCACCACCGCGTAGTTGTCGATCTGGATCTTATAGTAACGCTCCACGGTTTTGATGTATTCCTTCATGCCGCCCATGGAGGCAGCGCCGTTGATCTTGTCGTACTGGCCCTCACCGTTCGCCTCAAAGTATACATACAAATCGCGCAGTACGGAGGTCAAAGTGATCTTGCCGGTGTCGATATTGACGCTGGCGATAATGGCAGAGTCGGCACGAGAGGTGTCGCTGATCTGCTCCTCCCGGGTGTCCTCCCCGATGAGCAAAATGTTCTTTACATGGGTAGAGCTGACCGGATCGCCGTTTTTGTACCAGTTTTTCAAATATTCTTTATAGGTCGTTGCGTCTGCCGCAGACGGCTCCTTGATCTCCGGAAAGTTCTCTTTTAAGAAATCCATACCGTGATAGGAGGTGTCCGTCTTTTGGTAATCGTCCGCTTCGTCGGTGAACTTACCCAACAGGCCGTTTACATAGCACACGGCAAAAACGCCGCCGGCCACAATCAGCACAGCCAGCACAACAATAATGGCAATGGATATTTTGCCCTTTTTGGTCTTGCGCCAGGGCATAGCGTTCGGGTCTTTTTGCTTTTTGCCACTTTTGCGCTTTTTGTCCGCTGCCGCCGGTGCAGTCTCAGCCTTGCCGGAGAGAGAGAACAAATCAATCATCTCGTCCGTGGCTTGGTGGCTTAGGTTTGCCGGCTCCAGCGGAGGTTGATTTTCCGGCTTTTGGCTCGGCTTGTCCGGTGTCACGGTGCGATCCCGATTTTCGTATGCCGGGGGCGGGGGTTGCAACTTGCGGCGCACCTGCTGCACCGGCATATCGGCAGTGTCTGCCTTGGGTGCGGCGGGTTTGGGTGCCCGTTTGGCTTCCGGCGCAGGGGCAGCTTTTTGCTGCGGCTCCGCTTTCTCCCGGGGTGCCGGGGTGGGCTGCGGCGCTGCTTTCGGCGGCTGCGGCGCTGCTGTTTTTTTCTCCTTCGGTTCCGGCTTTACAGCGGGCTTTTCCGGACCCAGCAGCTCCTCCACCAGTTTACCGGCGTAGGCTTCTCGATTGGCGTCCGTCTGTACAGGCGCAGCCTTGGGCGCAGGCGCAGACTTTAAGTCGTTTTCCTGCTCTGCCCGGCGCTGCTTTACCTCGGACAAAATATCGTCAATATTATAGTCTTTTGCCATGAAAAAGATCTCCTCTTTTTGCAGGTAGTTCCGTTGGGACCGACGGCGCAAAAAACAAAAGCGCCTGTGTGCCCCAAAGCATAGCCACAATTATACTTCATTTTTTATGTCATTACAATAAAAAATTTGTAAAATCTTGTGCTTTGTGAACACACAGACGGTTAAGTGTCTATTATTCTGCGGTTTCCGGGGCAGATGCCGGGGTTTCTGTGCCGTCACCCTCCGGGGTGTCGTCCGTTTTTTCCGGCTCCATGTGCTCCACCACGGACAGGGTAACCACCTTGTCCTCGTCTGTGGTACGCATCACCCTTACGCCCTTGGCCGGGCGCTTAAAGGCAGAGATCTGATCCACAGGGGTGCGGATGACAATGCCTTCCTGGGAGATCATAATAATATCCTGGTCCTCGCGCACCGGGGCGATCATGGCCACCTTGCCGTAGGTCTCGGTATGGTAGTTGATCAGACCCTTGCCGGCACGGGACTGCACCCGGTAGTCGTCAAAGTTGCTCTTGCGGCCGTAGCCGGTCTCGCTGACGGTGAGCAGACGGGTGTCCTCCAGCGCCACGGCAAAGCCAACCACATAGTCGCCTTCTGCCAGCTGAATGGCGCGCACGCCGCGGGCGGTACGGCCGATCAGGCGGGCGTCGCTCTCCTTAAAGCAAATGCTCATACCATCGTGGGTAGCCACGATCAGATTGCGGTTGCCGTCGGTGATCTCCACCCAGCTCAGTTCGTCGCCCTCGTCCAAATTGATGGCGATAATGCCGGTTTTGCGAATATGATCGTACTGGCTGATCTCCGTGCGCTTGATCACACCGTTCTTGGTAACCATGCACAGGTACTGGCGCTCCTCGCTGTCCGGCACCCGCACCATAGCGCTGATCTGCTCCTCATTCTCCAAAGGCAGCAGGTTCACCACATTCATACCCTTGCTGGTACGGGAGGCGGCGGGGATCTCGTATCCCTTCATCTTAAACACCTTGCCCTTGTTGGTAAAGAGCATAATGTAGTCGTGGGTGGAGCAGGTAAACATGGTCTTGGCCACATCTTCCTCTCTGCGGCTCATGCCCATAATGCCTTTGCCGCCGCGGTTCTGTGCCTTATAAGTATCTACCGTCTGGCGCTTCATATACCCCATGGTGGTCAGGGTGAGCATGCAGTCCTCTACCGGAATCAGGTCCTCGTCATCCACATCGCCGGAGGCAGCGGTAATCTCGGTACGCCGTTCGTCGCCGAATTTGTCGCCGATGGCGCGGGCCTCTTCCTTTACGATCTCCAGCACCCGGGTCTCACTGCTGAGAATGTCTTGATAATCGGCAATCTTGATGTGCAGCTCGCCCAACTCGGTGCGGATCTTTTCAATTTCCAGTCCGGCCAACTGACCCAAACGGAACGCCACAATGGCCGCAGCCTGTGGCTCGTCAAAGTCGTACTTGGCCATCAATTCCTGTTTGGCCTCGGCTTGGCCGCCCTTGCAGCCGCGAATGGTGGCGATGATCTCGTCCACAATATCAATGGCGCGGGCCAGACCCTCTAAGATATGGGCGCGATCCTGGGCTTTCTTCAAATCATAGCGGGTGCGGCGGGTGATGATCTCTTCCTGGAAGGCAATGTAATTTTGCAGCATTTCCTTCAGGGAAAGAATGCGGGGCACGCCGTCTACCAGCGCCAACATAATCACACCGAAGGTTACCTGCATTTGCGTCATCTTGTACAGGTTATTGAGCACCACCTGGGCGTTGGCGTCCCGCTTAACGGTGATCTCAATGTGCATACCCTTGCGGGAGGAGAAGTCCTTAATGTCCGCCACGCCCTCTATCTTCTTGTCTCGGGCCAACTCGGCAATGCTGGCGATCAGCGCCGCCTTGCGCACCTGGTAGGGCAGCTCGGTAACCACGATCTTGTAGCGGTCGCCCTTGCTCTCTACGATCTCTGCCCGGGCACGCAGATAGATCTTGCCCCGGCCGGTCTCATAGGCCTGGCGAATGCCCCGAGCGCCCATAATAATACCGGCGGTGGGGAAGTCCGGGCCTTTAATGTGCTGCATCAGCTCCGGCAATCCGGCATCCGGGTTGTCGATCAGGCAACACATACCGTCAATCACTTCCCGCAGGTTGTGGGGCGGAATGTTGGTGGCCATACCTACGGCGATGCCGCTGGAGCCGTTCACCAACAAATTGGGATAGCGGGCCGGCAGTACCACCGGCTCTTTCAGTCGGTCATCGTAGTTGGAGGCAAAATCCACCGTGTCCTTGTCAATATCTTGCAGCATTTTCATGCTGATCTTGCTCATTCGGCTCTCGGTGTATCGGTACGCAGCGGCCGGGTCGCCGTCTACGGTACCAAAGTTGCCGTGACCGTCTACCAGCGTGTAGCGCATGGAGAAGGTTTGGGCCAGTCGCACCATGGCATCATACACAGAGGCGTCGCCGTGGGGGTGGTAACGACCCAGCACGGCACCTACGGTGTCTGCACACTTTCTGTATGCCCGATCCGGGTACAGGTTGTTCTCAAACATGGTGTAAAGAATACGGCGGTGTACCGGCTTCAGCCCGTCCCGCACATCCGGCAGGGCGCGGCTGACGATCACGCTCATAGAGTAGTCCAAAAAGGCCTTGCGCACCTCTTTGTTAATCTCTACATCTACGATCTTTTGATTGTCATACCGGATCTCATTGTTATCCATTGGCATTCATCTCCTAAATACGGGCCGCAGCCCGGCAGGTTTTACTTGATCAATTTATAATAAGCGGTGTTTTGCAGCATTTCCCGCAGCCGGGGCAGTTCGCTCTCCGGCAGTGCCCGCTTGGGCAGCAGCAGCGTAACGGTGCCGGGAATGGCAAAGGCAAACAGCCGCCCGGTCTCAAATACGGCGCCGAACATGGCCATAGGGTACACCGCGTGAATTTCGCACTGATCCGGCTTTTCGCCGGGCATGGTCCACTCCACCTCCGTGCCGGTAATGCGCATTTGCACCGGCGCAGTCAGGGACGGATGTGCCTTGCACAGGCGGGTATACATCCGCCGAGACACAGGTCCGCGGCACAGCAGCAGAACGCCCATGACCAACAGGGGCATACAGGCCGCCAGTGCAACGATAGGCTGGTGGGACCGGGCGCTAAAGCCCGCCACCGCACAGCCAAATCCAACAGCTGCAAAAAAGAGAATGGGGATTATGCGGGTCAGCCGCCGACGCAGCGCCGCCATATCGGCAAAATCCATGGCTTCTAAGCAGTAGTTCACTTCAATCATTTTGCACCTCCAAAGGCCGGTGCCTTCTCGTGCAGGGCGCTGAGCAGCGCGTTCAGATCCGCCGGGTCACAGTCTGCTTTTTCAATCACAAACAGCCCCATCCGGTAGCACCCGATGAGAATAATATAGTCCTTGGTCTCCTTGGCGTAGGTGATCCCCTGCCAAGGCAAGGTGTACTGCTCAAATTTGCTCCACACCAGCAGCGCCTGCTCCTCCAGCCGAAGGGTAAAGGGCTGGGTCAGTGTGGGAGAGTTGCCAAACTCCCGCAGCACGGAACTGCGCCGCATCCAAGGCAGCAGCACAGCCATGGCTGCTACAATACCGCTCAGTGCCGGGAGCATCGCCGTCTCTGCCACATCTTGCAGCAGAAAATACAACAAAATACCCGCCGCTGCCAGCACCGCACATAGGGCGCAAAACACCCATTGCAGCCGCAGCTGCTGCCGTTGCAGCACCCGCCACCCGGCGTAATACGCCCGTGGCGTCATTTTGAATTCAAATGTGGTCATGGTGTTCTCCTTTGTTTGGGAGAATGGGGTTGGTTTTTATGTGGATTGCTCGGTCTGCTTGCAAATAGGTACACCTCCGGTGCAATCCCCCCTGCGGCTACGCCGCTTCCCCCCTTTGCAAGGGGGGCGGAAATTTTGAAACCGATTTGCCTCCCTTGAAAAGGGAGGGGGTTGCTCCCGCCGGGGTAGGCATTTACTTGCAATTAAATATCCAAATTCTGTACATATTTTGCCTTTGATCCGCCAGGGGGCTTTTGCCACAGCACAGTTGGTGCACGCCGCTATCAAACGCTCCACCGGAGCGTTCTCCCGCAGCCCGGCTGCGCCGGCCCGCGGAGCGTCGTTTGAACCCCGCCGGGGTAGGCGGCTACTTGCAATTAAATGTCCAAATTCTGTACATATTTTGCATTCTTTTCAATGAATTCACGGCGGGGTTCAACATTATCGCCCATTAAAATAGAGAATGTTTCGTCTGCCTGCTGGGCGTCCTCTACGGTCACCCGCAGCATAATGCGAAATTCCGGGTCCATAGTGGTCTCCCACAGCTGCTCCGGGTCCATCTCACCCAAACCTTTGTATCGCTGAATGTCGCACTGGCCGCCCATTTCTTCAATGAGCCGGTCCCGCTCCTCGTCGCTAAAGGCATACTTGAATTTTTTGCCCTTTTGCACCTTAAACAGCGGGGGCTGGGCTAGGTAAATGTAGCCGCCCTCAACTAAGGGCTTCATATAGCGGAAGAAGAAGGTCAGCAGCAGGGTACGAATATGCGCGCCGTCCACATCTGCATCGGCCATAATCACGATCTTGTGGTAGCGCAGCTTGGTAATGTCAAAGTCCTCGCCGATGCCGGTGCCCAGCGCGGTCACCACAGGCATCAGCTTTTTGTTGCCGTAAACCTTGTCCAGCCGTGCCTTTTCCACATTCAGCATTTTACCCCAAAGGGGCAGAATGGCCTGGTGGGCACGGTCCCGTCCGTCCTTGGCGGAGCCGCCGGCGGAATCACCCTCGACGATGTAAATTTCGCACAGGGAGGGGTCGTTGGAGGAGCAGTCCGCCAGCTTGCCCGGCAGCTTGCTGCTTTCCAGCCCGGTCTTATTACGGGCGTTATCTCTGGCCTTGCGGGCCGCCTCTCTGGCGCGAGAAGCGTCCAGGGACTTGGACAGCAGCGCTTTGGCTACCGCCGGGTTCTCCTCAAAATAGGTCATTAGCTTGTCATATACCAGGGAGCTAACCAGGCCGGTAATGTCCGTATTGCCCAGCTTGCCCTTGGTCTGGCCTTCAAACTGGGCCTCGGTAAGCTTCACGCTGATGACGGCAGTCAGCCCCTCGCGCACATCGTCGCCGGAAAGCTTCTTGTCATTTTCTTTCAGAATATTAAACTTTTTGCCGTAGTCGTTAAACACCCGGGTCAGGGCGGTTTTGAACCCGGTCTCGTGGGTACCGCCGTCAATGGTGTTTATGTTGTTGGCAAAGGACAGCAGGGTCTCATTGTAGCTGTCCGTATAGCACAGCGCCACCTCTGCACTGCGGTCGTCCTTGGTCGTGGAGATGTGGATCACTTCGTCCTGAATGGGGTTTAGTCCCCGGGTGGTGTTGATGTACTTTACAAATTCCCGAATACCGCCCTCATAGCAGAATTCCTCGGCTACCGGCTCTTCGCCCCGCTTATCCGTCAGCGTAATGGACAGTCCGGCGTTCAGAAACGCCTGCTCCCGCAGACGGCGGGCCAGTACATCGTACTCGTACTCGGTGGTCTCGGAGAAAATCTCCGGGTCCGCCTGGAAGCGAATGAGGGTGCCGTGCCCCTCTCGATCGGCGATAATATGCAGGTCGTCCACCGGCTTGCCTCGCTCAAAGCGCTGGGCGTACACATGGCCGTTCTGGGTCACCTCTACCTCCAGCCACTGGGACAGAGCATTTACCACAGAGGAACCTACGCCGTGCAGACCGCCGGATACTTTATAGCCGGAGCCGCCGAACTTACCGCCGGCGTGGAGCACGGTGAGCACCACCGTTACAGCAGGCAGACCGGTCTTTTCGTTAATGCCGGTGGGAATACCACGGCCGTTATCCCGCACGCTGATCACATTACCGGGCAAAATCTCCGTCTCAATGTGGGTGCAGACCCCGGCCAGTGCCTCGTCAATGGAGTTGTCTACGATCTCATACACCAGGTGGTGCAGACCTCGGGGGCCGGTGGAGCCGATATACATACCCGGGCGCTTGCGGACGGCCTCCAGACCCTCCAGCACCTGAATATCTTTTGCGGAATATTCTTCCGTTACAACGGTGTCCATATCCGCTTCTTCCAAAACAGTCTTTTCTTCTTCAGCCATAACTTCTGCCTTTCTGCCCACAAAGGCGTCCTCCGCACTGTGGGCAGGTGCGGTGCCTGTGTCCGTATTCTATCGAAAATGGGTTATTTCCATCGTTTGATCAGCGTGCTTACATTCAGGGGACTGATATACACCGTCTCTTTGGTAAGCACATAGCTTTTGGGCAGGTCATAATTTACATACTGCACCCGCTTTTCCTGCTCTGCCCTGGTTAAAAAATCTCGGGTGGCCTTACCTACCGTGGAGGTATCCATATCAAAAATACCAATAATATCGCCGGTACGCACCACTGTGTCGCCGCCAATGTGCAGGAGCATCAGTTCACCACCTTGCCGTTTTCAATATGAAAGGTTTTGCCCCGGGTGCCACGCAAGATGGTGCCCGCATCACAGCAGGTGATAAACAACTGCATACCCTTCATGTGGTTGAGAATATAATCTTGCCGGCCTTCGTCCAGCTCGCTCATTACATCGTCCAGTAGGGCAATAGGGGCTTCATTTGTTTTTTGTTGCAGAATTTCCGCCTCCGCCAGTTTTAGGGAGAGCACACAACTGCGCTGCTGTCCCTGACTGCCGTACTTTCGGGCAGAAATACCGTTTAAAGTAATATCCAGATCATCCCTGTGGGGTCCAACGGTGGTGGCCCGGTGATAAATATCCTCGCTGCGGGCACTTTCCAGCAGAGAGAGCAGCCGCCGTTCCAGTTCTTCTACGGCCAAATCACCGTAATCAAAGGCGCCTTGCAGTTGGGCGCCGATCTGCTCCCGCCCGCCGGACAGACCGGTGTGAATACGGGAAAGGGGTTCTTCCAGCGCAGCCACATAGGCACGGCGCTGATAAATGATCTTTGCCCCGGCACGAGCCAGGTTGCCGTCCCAAATAAACAGGGTGTCGGCGCTCATTTTACCTGCCGCAATATCTCGCAACAGCATATTCCGCTGGGCCAAACTGCGGTTGTAGTCGCTGAGCAATTTTTTATATCCTGTACGGATTTGGCACAGAGCAAGATCTAAAAACTTGCGCCGTTCTGCCGGACCGTCTTTAATCATGGTCAAATGGGCGGGGCTGAACACCACCGCCTTGATCTCCTCCCCCAGCGCGGCGGCAGAGGTCTTGGCAATGCCGTTTAAGGTGGCGCTGCGGCGTTTTTTAATCTGTAACATGGCCGTTTGGGGTCGATTACCGCTGACAAAATGAATTTGCAGCTGTGCCTGTTCTTTGCCAAACTGTACCAGCTCGCTGTCCCGGGCGCCGCGAAAACTTTTAGCACCGGTAAACAGATACACCGCTTCAATCAAATTGGTCTTACCCTGGGCATTTTCGCCGTAGATCACATTTACATCGTCAAAATCCAACACCAGGTGTTCCAAATTGCGGTAGGCGTCAATACCCATGCATTCTATCTTCATTGTTGTATGGTATAATCGGTGCCGTGGATGATCACCACATCGCCGGGCTTGATTTTTTTGCCTCTTGCGGTACAGGTCTCCCCATTCACTTTCACCAGTCCGTCCTGGATCATTTGCTTAGCCTGGCCGCCGGTTTCCGCCTCGCCTTTGAATTTCAGCAGCGCGTCCAGCCGGATAAAGGGGGTACTGATGGTCACCGTCTCTTGCCGGTGGGGTTTGATATTTACATTAAGCTTCATTTTTCAGCCTCATAGGCAGCACCAAGAACAGGAAGCTGTCGTCGGTCATTGGCAGCACCTTCACCGGGCTAACCGGGCCGGACAACTCAATGCGTACCTGATCGGTGTCTGCGGCGTTCAGTGCATCCAGCACATATTTGGAGTTAAAACCAATCTCCACCCGATCGCCGCTTACATTGGCGTGGGTGTAGTTTACCACCCGGCCCAGGCCGGACACAGTGGATACCCGCATTTCGTCTGCATCAAACAGGCAGCGAATAGGGTTCTTTTGGTTATTTTCAATCACCGGAATGGTACTGGTAATGCAGTGAATGGCGTCCTCGGTGTTAATAAGTACCGTGGTATTACTGCTTTTAGGCACTGCGGCGTTATAATCTAAGAATTCACCTTCCAGCAACCGACTGATAATGCTGTACTGCCCCACTTCAAATACAATATGACGCTTGCCTACGGAGACGGAGATATTTTCGTCCTCCTCCGGGTTCAGCAGCTTAATCAGCTCTCGTACCGTCTTTTTGGGTACGATAAAACTAATATCCTCACCGTCATATTTTACGGTTTCCGTGCGAATGGCCAAGCGGTAGCCGTCTACGCCAATCAGGCGCAGCTGGTTCAGGCTCATTTCAAATTTAAGCCCTGTGTGCACCGGCTTAGAGGCTTCGCTGTCTGCCACCGCAAACAGCGTCTGCTGTACCATCTTTTGCAACAGGTTCTGATTTAAAAACAGAGGATAGCCGCCGCTGACGCTGGGCAGCTCCGGATAATCGTCTGCGTCAATACCGGTAATGGCATATTGGGCAGCGCCGCAAATGATAGAAACAGAGGTGCCGCTGATATCAAAGGTCACCGTCTCTGCCGTCAGCTCCTTGATAATATTGCAAAGCACTTTGGCATTGATCACTATGGCACCCGGTTCGGTAACGCTGGCTTGCAGGGTGGTGTTGATGCCAAATTCAAAGTCATAGCCGGTGAGGCTCAGCGTATCGCTGCCGCATTCCATTAAAATACCCTCAATGGTGGGTACGGTCATTTTGGTACTGACTGCGCGCATCACATTATTGCAGGCGGTATTCAGTTCTCTGGCGTTGCAGGTGAATTTCATAAAATTCGCTCCCTCCGTTTCCTATTACAGTATGGGTTTTAGTAGTAGTAGTATAGGGCGGTGAAAGTGTGGAAAGCGGCAAAATTGCGGTCAACCGCGGGATTTTTGGCGCTTTTTTCTTCCACGCCCGGATTTTGAAAATTTGTTGAAGATGTGGAAAGATTTTGTCTTTCACAAGGGGTGTGCAAATTTTCTTTGTGCAAAATGAAAAAAATGTTGAAAATTTTGGTTTGTAAGGCGTGTATTTTTGTCTTACTGATTATCCTTGTGTTGGTTAATGTTGTTGACAATGTCGTTGACCTGGCGAGCCAGGCGAGAGTCCTTTTTCATGGCCTTTTCAATACTGTTCACATTGTACATAATGGTGGAGTGGTCTTTTTTAAATTCTTTGCCGATTGCCACATAGCTCATACCGGTTACTTCCCGGATCACATAAAAGGTAATCTTGCGGGCGTGCGTTACGGCTGCTTGTTGCTTGGTGCTGTAAATTTCTTCCTCAGAGATGCCGGTAACCCGGCTCACCTCGTCTACCACTCTTTGAATGGTGACCGGTAGGGGCTGGCTGTCCTCAATAATATCTTTAATCACCGTCTGTGCCCCGGCAATGGTGGGCTTTTGATTAAACAGGTTTTGCATGGCCTGCAATTTTTTTGTCACGCTCTCCAGGTGGCGAATATTGTTTTTTACATTTTTTGCAATATATTCTACCACTTCTTGAGGAATGTCAAAATCCAGCATTTCCGCCTTGCGCTTAATGACGGCACAGCGGGTCTCAAATTCCGGCGGGTTAATGTCCGCCAGCAGACCGCTTTCAAACCGGGTTTTCAATCGGTCGGTAATCATGGGAATGTCTTTAGGCACCCGGTCAGAGGTAATGACCACTTGCTTGCCTGCGTCCTTCAGTGCAGAGAAGGTGTGGAAGAACTCCTCAGTAATGGATTCTTTTCCGGCTAAAAACTGAATATCATCCACCAAAAGTACATCAATATTTTTTCTGTACTTGTCGTGGAAGTCATCGGTAGTGTGCCGCTGCAAGGCAATTACAAATTCGTTGCCAAAGCTTTCCGCCTTTACATAAAGAATACGCTTTTCCGGAAAATTGTCTTGAATTTCGTGCCAAATGGCGTTAAGCAGGTGGGTCTTGCCCAGTCCGGAGGGACCGTAAATAAACAGCGGGTTATAGTTGGTTTGGCTGCTGACGCCGCCCGGATCCTTTGCCACCGCCATGGCTGCACGGTAAGCAAATTTGTTGGAATAGCCCTCAATAAAGGTGTCAAAGGTATGAATATCCCCCGGCTGCTCCGTGGGCAACAGATTGGTGTCCTTGGGCTTTACTTCTTCTTTAGGGGTATTTTCCCGGGTTGTGATCTCTACCGTAACATGAAAGCCGATCACTTCTTCAAATGCCGCTTCCAACGGTTCTTTATACTGCTCGCTGACAATATTGTATTTCATTTGGTTATTACATTCCACCACAGCACACTTGCCGTCCAGGTTCTTTAAAATCAGATCCTGCAGCCACATTCTGTAGGCGGTCTCGCTGACCTGGGGCTTCATGTAATTTAAAACAGCCATCCAAATTTCATTTATGGAATCCATATCTTCTCCTTAAGGGTACTTCACAAATCTCATAATGGTCGTGGTCGGGGCACCGGAGCCACCTTTTGCCACCACGCCAGAATACAGAGTCTATTATAGCAGTATTTATGATTATAATCAATACTTATTGTAAAAATATATATATTATATATATAATATAGAGTAGATATTCTATAACATAAAATCCGGGCACGATAACGAATTTGAACAGTGTGGATTTGGTACAGATGCTGAACAATAAAAATGTGCCGGTGCACCTTGCCCCGGCGGGTACTATCCTGTATAATA
>OGXL01002450.1_pt1 | contig 13746 bp, 7 predicted proteins | sample 1576311 | NCBI WGS metagenome assembly OGXL01 (sample SAMEA3541564, study PRJEB24748) | human gut metagenome | biome: human gut; feature: human-associated habitat; material: faeces | place: China | collected 2012 | reverse complement strand
TTGTTGTTCCGTCAGCTGCTTTAAAGGTACCGATGGTAATTTCCGGTAACTTAAACTGGCTGCTCATCGGGTCATCAGCTTTCAGTAATGTAGTTCCTTTCTTTCCGTTGGTTGGCAGTAAAGTGATTTCACGTCCTACATTAAATGAAGAGAAGTTGTCAATCAGGTAAGTACCGCTTTCAGAGAGAGAAGCCCGGTGCATACCGTCTTTTTCTCCCAGTAATGTACGCTTTCCAGTTTTGACGTTGAGGCTGAACAGATTGGTTTGCAGCGGAGATATTTCTGTGCTACCGATAATAATTTCCTTCTTTCCTGCATTGAATCCAAGAATATCCTGCACCAGCCAGTCGCCTTGTGTCAAAGGAGTTACTTTCAGGTGTTCCAGATAGGTAGTGCCTTCCAGTTTGCCATTTTTCCATGTACCTTCTCCTTTTGCCTTCGTATCCATCAGATACAGGTGGTTGAAACCGTCGCGTTGACTCTGGTAAATAAATTTACTTTCGTCCCACGGCAGGAATACCAGCGGATGCTGAGGTTCTACGTATTTCGGGTTCTTTTCTTCATACAATACCCCTTCCCGTTCGCCTGTGGCAGCCTGATAGCATACAAGTTGGGCATGATTCTGGTCACGGTTCAGTTCGATAACATAAATATGCTGCTCATCGGGCGACCAGCTGACATTGGTAAAATAACGGTCGGTCGGGTCACCGGCCTGCAGGTAAATTACTTTTCCAGTCTTTACATCGTATACTCCTACCGTCACTTTGTGGCTGGTCATTCCTGCCATCGGATATTTGTCCGGCTCAAGAGTCGCGATACGGGTCGATGTATTCACCTGAGGATAGTCTGTGACCATACTCTGGTCCATGCGATAGAAAGCCAGATAACTTCCCTTCGGGCTCCAGAATGTACCTTTATAAATACCGAATTCGTTACGATGTACAGCTTGTCCGTAAACTACCCCTTCTTCTGTTTGTGAAGGATTAATCTGGTGACTTTCCTCCCCTTTGCCAGTTACAAACAAACCGTTACCGACGGTATAGGCCACTTTGTCATTGGTTTTGCAAAAGTCAAGATTGGTAGCTTTTTCGTTCAGGCGGGATATGTTCGTAATTTTTTTCTGTCCGAAGTCATATTCCACCCAATAGCTGTTCTGTTGAAATACTATGACTTTACGCTCTGACCAAGGCAATGAAGCCGACATCAGGCTGCGAAGCGGTTTTAGTTCGTGTGACAGCTGATAGGGCTTCTCTCCTTTTTCAATGGCCTGATTTATCTCTTCCAGTGTGACAAGTATGCTTTCCTTGCCATCTTTCAACTGAATGCTGCGGATGTTTTCCACATCCGCACGTACACATACATCTCCCCACCATTGCAGTCCCGGAATGTTTTCAGGGACTAAGTTGAAATAATTGTTTCCGCCCGGAATCACATCTTCCAGTGTATAGGTTTTCTTTTCCTGGGCAAAAGTGGCGAGAGTGGTCATACAGCACAAAAAGAATAAAAAGTATATACGTTTCATGTTCTGTCTATTTTTAATCTTGTGAGTTACCTTCCTCCTCGCTGCGGCGTCTGTGCATGTAGCGTGGGGCAGGAGCCGCTTTCGGGCGTCCGTCGTCTGTAGAAGGACGCGGAGTACGTGGCTTCGAATCTTCCTTATATTTGAATTCTTTACGGCGTTCACGAGTAAATTCTTTTCCGTCGCCTGCTTTGCGTCCGCGGAATGTTTCTTTGCGGTCAGCATCTTTACGGAATCCTTCTTTACGGTCGCTGCGGAAACCTTCTTTCCGTTCTCCACGACCTCCGTCTTTGCGCTCCTTACGGCCATATTCCACTTTTTCTCCCTGACGACGTGGACGTGCCGGTCTTTCTTCACGTTTCGGCTTAAACTCCTTGTCACTGTTGTCGGAACGGAATTCCTTGTACTTCCCGTCAAACAACTGGTATTTACGGAACTGACACTCCAATGCTCCATTAAACAAAGGTACTTTTATAGAAGCCTTCAGTCCAATCTGGTCAAAACATTCGTCACGGTAGCTCAGAATCCAGGCGTCGTTTCCGGTGAATGCATGCTTCAAGCGTTCACCAATCATCTGGTAAAGTCCCAGCAAATCTTCTGACGAGATACGCTCTCCGTAAGGAGGGTTGGTGATGATAATACTTTTCTGTGCAGGCTGCTCAAACTGCTGGAATGGCTGGATTTTCAGGATGACATCCTTGCTTACTCCTGCAGCTTTCACGTTATGCTGAGCAATTTCGTTTGCTTTCGGATTGTTGTCGTATCCATAAATCTTATGAGTAAACTCACGCTCCTGTGAGTCATCGTTGTAGATAGCATCAAACAAATCCTGGTCAAAGTCTTTCCATTTCTCGAATCCGAATTCTTTACGGAATACACCCGGAGCGATATTGCGTGCAATCAAAGCGGCTTCGATAGGTATAGTTCCTGAACCACACATCGGGTCTATCAGGTCACATTCACCTCTCCAGCCTGTCATCAGAATCATACCGGCTGCTAATACCTCGTTCAACGGTGCTTCCACCTGTTCCTGACGGTATCCTCTACGGTGAAGTGATTCACCTGAACTATCCAAGGCAAGTGTACACTCTTCCTCTGCAATATGGATGTGAATAGCCAAATCCGGGTTACTGATACGTACGGAAGGACGGTTGCCTGTCTTTTCGCGGAAATAGTCGACTACCGCATCTTTCACTTTGTATGCCACGAATTTAGAATGACGGAATTCATTAGAGAACACTACGGCATCTACCGAGAAACTACTCATGTTGTCTAGATAGTTTTCCCATGCGATACTCTTTACGGCCTCATATACTTCGTCGGCAGTCTTCGCAGTAAAATGTTTGATAGGTTTTAAGATACGGATGGCAGTACGAAGGCAGAAATTAGCCTTATACATCATGGCTTTGTCTCCGGTGAAAGAAACCATACGTCGTCCGATTTCAATGTTGCTGGCTCCTAATTCCGTGAGTTCCTGTGCCAGAACTTCTTCCAGTCCCTGGAAGGTCTTGGCGATAAGCTCGAATTCTTGATTCATCTTGATAAAATTACGTAATTTCAATTGATTGGGCAAAAATACGAAATTTCAGGTTGCTAGTCAACTGTGTATAAAGAAAAGATGGCTTATGAGAAAATAATTTCATAAGCCATCTTTATCTATAATGATTTGTGTAATATTACCAACCTGGGTTGTTAGGAGCTAAGTTAGGATTGATGGAAATTTCATTGATAGGAATGGATAATAGGTAATGTTTTGGTTCTTCAAATACAGCTTGTGTTTTTACTCTTTTTCCATAAATATCCAATGCTCCTTCAGAGGTAAGGCCAAGTTCTTCTTTCATATCGTTTATTTGTTCTGTAGTATACAAACTAACATCAGGAATAATACCAGCTCTTACTACTACACTAGCATCCAGTCGTTTACCACAAGCCCATCTTCTTAGGTCATCGTATCTATAACCTTCACCGAATAATTCAATACGGCGCTCTCTTCTGATTTCACGAATTAAATTAGCATTGCTACCCTTGATGTTTGGATATTCTTTTTCCAGTTTTGGATCAGCTACTGGGTTAACGGTCAATGGATGATTGAAACCAACGCGCTTTCTAAGTTCATTGATTGTTCTTCCAAGTTCTGTATTATCCAGTACTCCTAATTCTGCTCCGGCTTCAGCACGGATTAAAAGAATTTCTCCGTATCTGAAAATGGGAGCGTCAATGCTACCTTTATGGTGGTCTGAAGAAAACTCAGATGTTTTATAGAATTTTGCAATAGCATAACCTGTAGAAGAAGAACCATCCGCACCAGTTGCTACGATATTGGCAATATTAGCTGCTTTACCATGCAAATAGTATGTATACTCTCCATCTTTCGGGGTAGCTATGGTTTGCAATAATCTAGGATCTCTGTTTTCCAGTTCCGCAATAATTCCTGTGTGTGTAGTATGTCCTTCACATCCACATAATGAGATAGGTTTTCCTGTTGTTGCACATAAGTAATCTTCTACTGCATCTCGGCTTGCACCGATAGGAGTTTCACCTACTCCAATTTGTCTGGTAACATTATTACCTTTACCTAAAGACGGATCATATTCTTTAGCTAAAATAACCTCTGAATTATTATTATAGTTTTCTTGTGTAAATAATTCATGATATGCAGTTTTAGGTGAGCTTCCTTTAAATATGGAGTAGCCATATTCTTCTTTCATTAATTCGCCTGCAGCATCATACGCTTCCTGCAAGAATTTTACGTCGCCTTCTATGTTATGGTATCTTCTCCAGGTACCTTCAAATAAGCACATTCTTGCTTTTAATGCAATAGCTGCGTCTTTTGAAACTCGGCTTACTCCCACTTTAGATTTAGGAGAAAGCAGATTGATGGCCTTTTCAATATTTAAAAGTAAGCTGTCAGCTACAAGTGTTCTTGAATCACGTCCTTTATACATTTCCTCATCACCAGGGTTCAAGACTGTGGTATACCAAGGAACATCACCATATACACTTAACTTATTAAAGTAATCTAAGCATTTAAAGAAGTAGATTTCTCCTGCGTATTGATTCTTTTCAGCCTGAGTTGCTGGAGATGATTGATAGTTCATCAAGAAATCATTGCATGCACGTATATTTTCCCATTGCCACTCTGTATCTTTAGCTTCTGTAGGAGCTACATGCAAGCCAAAACTTTTTACGTTATATTCCCATGTAAAAATGTTGTCTGACTCAAATTCTTTTTCCAGCATTCCAAAACTATATGATAAGGGATCACCATGACCTTTTATCAGTTTTGGGTAGAAGTTGTTACAGTATTGCTGGAGGGCAGTACCAGTCGCAGTAGTAAAGAACTGATCTTTTGTTACTGAGTCTAACGGCTCCCTGTCAAGGTAGTCACAACTTTGAAAGCTAAGTGCCAACAATGTGGCATATAATATAGTTTTTTTCATAATACAATAAGCAAATTTAGAATGTAACATTAATACCAAATGAATAAGATCGGCAGAATGGATATTTCGTCATTCTTTCTTCCAAGCTACCATCATCTTTTGTATCTCCTGTAGAGTCTGGATCCAAGTATTTATATAAGCCGGTAGCTTCCCATAAGTTTTGTCCACTTGCAAAGACTTTCAATTGTGAGATACCTAATTTAGATACCCATGATGTCGGTAAAGTATAACCGATTGTCAAATCTTTCAAGCGGATATAAGATGCGTCTTGCAGGTATTTTGTTTGAATCTGACGGCTTCTCGTTGTATTTGTGGGTACTGGGAAATAGGCATTAGGATTGGTTTCACTCCATACGTCATTTATATGGGTTTCATTTAATGCACTCCACCATTGACCTGTGTATCCCCAGAAGACTGTATTGTTATCTCCTAACCATAAGTCTCTTTTCATTACACCTTCAAATAAAGCTCGGACATCAAATCCTTTCCAATTTAATCCTAAATTGATATTGAAGCGGTATCTCGGTGTTTGATTACCGATAATCTTTTTATCACCATGGTCATTCAGCTGATTTTTTCCGTAAGTAATGACACCGTCACCATCCAAATCTGCATATTTTATGTCACCAGGAATCCAGGTACCACTGATTTGTTTCTGACGTACTTTCATTGCTTCGGCTTCTGCGTCATCTTTAATGAATCCTTCTGTTACGTATCCCCAGATGTCTCCCAAACGTTGACCTTCATAATAGTCACCAAGATATCCGGTTGGGTTATCATATTTAGTGATAGTTGAATAACTGTCTGAAATGCCAATGCCGATATTATAATTTAAAGTAGAACCGGCTACATTGTTGATATTATCATTCCAGTTAAGTGTCAACTCCCAACCGTTTGTCCGCATATTGGCTAAGTTTTCTTTACCTCCTGTAGATCCCATAGTAGCAGGGTAGGCCTTAGATACGACCATATCATTTGTATAACGTAAGAAATAATCAAATGAAGCAGTCAGTCTGTTGTTTAATAATCCTAAGTCTATACCAAAGTTTGCGGTAGTAACTTTTTCCCATGTTACGTTGTTGTATGCCAGTGAAGCAGGAGTAATACCGTTGGCAAGTTTGCCGCCAATCAAATAATTTAGCTGTTCGAATCCCATCAAGCTTAAGAAGTCAAAGTTGCTGTTTGTTACCTGATTTCCTAAGCTACCTAAAGATGCGCGTAGCTTCACATTGTCGAAAATCTTTTTAGCTGGTTCAAAGAACTTTTCTTCTGAAAGTCTCCATCCCAAAGAAGCAGAAGGGAAGAATCCCCAGCGGCTATCTGATGCATATTTTGAAGAACCGTCATAACGTCCGTTTACTTCTACCAGATATTTCCCAGCATAGTCATAGTTTAATCGGAAGAAAGCACCTTGAACTGCCCAAATGGTAGCTTCTTCTTCTAGTTTCTGTTTGGTGTTTGCCCAGTCAATAATAGGAGCATCATTCAGGTATAAGTCTGTAACATAGCCATAAAAATTGCTGGTTTTTTTACTTTCCTGGTTGTATCCTACCATGGCAGTAAAAGAATGAGATTTAGGCAATTCAAACTTATATTCAGCCCAAAGATTCAATGCCTGATAAGTGTCATCATATTTTCTTAATGAAACTCCGTTGGGTTCTCCTTTGGCAATCTGTGATCCATCTGGTTGTTTCTGGTAAATCGTTTTATTATGAGCGCGTTCATCTCTGAACAGCCGGTTCCCAGTATAATCTCCTTTAATGGATAATCCTTTTAATGGAGTTAAATTGAACGATCCTGTATACCATATATCGTCATATACATTCTTTTTGCGTCCGGCTTGTGCCAGCATTCCTGCAATATTAAAGTTGAAGTTTGAGCCTGCTACAGCAGCAAAGTCTCCATCTGGCAAGTATACAGGGATGAAGGGGAATGCACGGTAAACTTCATAATAAGGATCCTCACTTGTATAATGGTTTGAGTTTGGTTCATTCACTTCACTTCTATTATATTTTGTTCTAAATCCAATTTCTAACCAGTCTGTTACTTTTGAAGTGAAATTAAATGACATATTGATACGTTTATATGTATCTGTACCAAAAGCCAGTAAGCCGTCTTGCCCTTTGTATCCTAAAGAAGCATAGTATGCGGTTTTTTCGCTACCACCTCTTAAGCTCGCATTATGTTGTTGCATAAAGGCTGCGTTCTTATAGAAGATATCCATCCAGTCTGTATTTCCGGCGTAGGCCCATTCTCCGTTTGCTGTAAATTTATTTCCTTGTGTATTTTCCCATGCTGTGGGGCGAGTAGGGTCTTTCATATAGGCATCTACAGCTGCGATTAGTTCGTCGCTCCAGTATTGGGTTCCACTGGTATTCTTAGATTCATTATTCATCGCTCTTAGCCATTGATCTGCCGGTAAGCTATGGGGTAATCTGGATGGTGTAGACCATGAAAAATTATTATTGTAGTTAAAAGTGATTTTCTCTCCTGTTTTTCCTTTTTTGGTTGTAATTAACACAACTCCAAATGCTGCTCTGGCACCATATACAGCTGCTGAAGAAGCATCCTTTAAAACAGAAATGCTTTCAATGTCTTGAGGGTTGATTAATGAGATATCATTTGTTTCTACACCATCCACAAGCACGAGAGCAGAACCTCCGTTTAAGGATGTTAATCCACGCACGTTAATGCTAGTTTCTGCATTTGGATTACCATTGGCAAATGAAATGTTTAAGTTTGGGATAACGCCTTGTAAACCTTGAGCTAGATTAGCTATAGGTCTGTCTTCCAGTACATCACTTTCAGCCATTGCTACAGAACCAGTTAGGTTTACTTTTTTTTGGGTTCCGTACCCTACTACTACAACTTCTTCCAATGTTTTTGTATCGTCTTCTAGTACGACTGAAATTGGAGTTCCTTTCCATATGACTTCTTTTGTTAAGTAACCCACAAAAGAAACTTGAATTACAGCTCCTTTTTCTACATTTGGAAGCTCAAAATTTCCATCAAAATCTGTGATGGTACCAATTGTTGTACCCTTGACCAATACAGATGCACCAATAACACTTTCACCGGACGCATCTTTTACAACTCCTGAGCACGTCGATTTTTGTTGTACAATGTTAGAATTGATAATTACGGATGGTTGCTCTGCATACAGCAGTTGTGTGGTTCCACCTACAGTTAGTAGTAACGCACCTAGTAATTTCAGATTACTCATAGTTCTTAAAATTAAGGTATATAGAATTTATTGATTATTTTCAATAGATTCAGTATTAGATTGGTTAATTAAATTGCACATATTTCTATATTTTGTATAGGAATATATTTTTTCGAATTCAAAAATAAATATATATTTTTAAATATCCAAAATTTTACCCACTATATATTAAAAGAAATTGTTCGTTTTTTCTATTTCTAGTATGAATATTAATGATTAATAAATGTGGAGGAGTTATTCTATTTTTTGAACGTTTCAGATATTCTTAAGTATGGGGAAATAATTTCTTTTTATAGCATATATCTTTTTCAGGTAGATCTGTCATTAGTATATTAAGCTGTCATTTTTCCATTATTAAAGAGGTTAATATATATCTAACATCATTAGTGTCCACTAAAAAATTATAGAAGTTCTTTGAAATTATTGAAATTCAATTTGTTACAGGAGATTTTGGGGAGAACGGATTTGAATTTACTTTTGTGGTAATTTTCAGACCGTTATGCATAAAGACCCATATATTTTTGCCCAATTAGTTAAGTTCCTTGACCGAAGTAAATTCAATCGTATCGTTACAAAGTATGAAGGCGATAAGTATATCAAGAGCTATACCTGTTGGAATCAGCTGCTTACGATGATGTTCGGTCAGCTATCCAATCGAGATAGTCTTAGAGATTTGATTGTGGCTATGGAAGCTCATGCTGGAAAACTTTACCATCTCGGAATCGGGAAGTCTGTAACTCGGAGCAATCTTAGTAAGGCTAATGAGCAACGTAACTACCGCATCTTCGAAGAGTACGCAACATTCATGATTGCCGAGGCCCGCAAGCGTAGAATCAATAAAATATTCGAACTTGACGGTCATGTTTATGCATTTGACTCTACAACGATTGATCTGTGCCTGTCAGTGTTTGAATGGGCTAAATTTCGCAAACATAAAGGCGGAATAAAGTTGCATACGCTCTACGATATTGAAGCGGAAGTGCCTGCATTTGTGTATATTACACCTGCCAATATTCACGCTTCAAAGGCTATGCCTGAGATTCCATATGAATCAGGAGCGCATTATATATTCGACCGAGGGTATAACGATTTCAGCAACCTTAATACAATAAATCGTATAGGTGCTTTCTTCATTGTACGAGCCAAAACAAATATACGGATCAAGCCTAAAACATGGAAACGAAGATTGCCAGAAGGTGTAGTATCGGATGTAATCGGATGCTTTACGGTTTATAAAAGTTCTAAGGATTACCCTGAGGAACTTAGAAAACTCATCATTGAAAATCCTGAAGACGGTACACGATACATCTTCCTGACAAATAATCTTGACGCATCTGCAGAGTTTATATCATCGCTTTATCGAAACAGATGGAGTGTTGAACTGTTCTTCAAATGGATAAAACAACACCTCAGGATTAAGAAGTTCTGGGGAACATCGGAAAACGCTGTACGCATACAAATCTATTGTGCGATAATCACTTACTGCTTAGTAGCAATAATCCAACACGATATGAAATTAGAACGTAGCGTCTATGCAATTCTCCAAATACTCGGAATCTCTCTGACCGACAAAACACATCTCAGTGACTTGTTTGACAAATCGAATTTCAAAAATGTCAAAGACCGATATGATTCAAGTGAACCGAATTTATTTAATTTTTAACCTTGTCCATTTTTAGTGGACAGTAGTGATCGGATATAATTAATATAGGCTGTTTCATATCTATGTTGAAACAGCCTATGTAATGTTTACCTATTGAATGTTATCTCGGAATGAAGATGCAGGAAGTTGGTCTTTGTTGACTAAGTTTGCTCGTGTAAAAGGACGCCATCCATAACGTATATATTGGGGGTTCTTTACCTGATTAGTATAAACCTTAATTTTATTCCCTTCAATTATAGCTTGGGCAGGGAAATACTTTCCTTCGTGTTCGGCTAATTCAAAACCGGTAAGAGGATTTCCGTCAGAACTGTGTAATCCTTCTGCATAATCAAATTCTATAATAACTTCATTATTTTTACTTATTGCTTTTTTATAAAGAGGACCGGATGGGAGTAAAGAATAATGATAAGTTTGATTTAATGCCCATCTAGCTAAACGCTCTCCAATAGGACGTTTATCTTTAGGGTGTACATCCAGTGAATCACCTTTATCGGAGGAGACGGCCATACCAGTATGGGGTAATTCATTCATTAAGCGTCGTTGGCTATCTCGAAACCAGGTCCATGAGGGGCGGTTTAGGCTTGAAAGTTGTACAAAATAAAAAGGCATGTCAGGGTTATTCCAGTTGTCTCTCCATCCATTAACTAGAAGCTTGAATAATCTATAATGGGCTTCCATATTGTGAGCATTCGATTCTCCCTGATACCAGATTATCCCTTTGAGAGGATATTGTTGTAGAGGAAGTATGCCGGCTTCGTATAAATAACAAGGTTCATACGGGTGTCGTTTGAATGTATTTGTACTTTGTTTTAAATTTAATAAGGCTCTTTCTCTAGCCCAGCCCTGGATAAAGTCGTTGTTAGTCCAGTCTTTCAGTATTGCAGGAAAATACTTTTCTAATGAATGACGATCAACCCAGGATTCAGTGGTAGATCCTCCTACAGCGTTGCAGATTAGTCCTACAGGGACTTTTAAACTGTCTTGTAACATTTTTCCGAAATAGTATGCTACAGCAGAGAAAGTTGCAGCGGTATTGGGGGTACATTCTTTCCATGAAGTAGTCTGGTAATATAGTAAGTGATTAACAGAATCAATAGCATTTGTAGGCCATTCTGAAGCATTGGTCTCCCATTTCCCTTTCATATGAAATAAACGAATTTGAGAGTTGTGTGCTTGGGATGCAGCTGTAGGGCCATCTTGGGTTTGTTGCAACATGAACTGCATGTTAGATTGGCCAGAGCATAGCCATACTTCTCCTGCTGCTACGTGATGAAAAGTATGTGATTGCTGTGGAGTTTGTATGGAAAGTTCATAGTTATCTCCAGCCTTGATCGGATCTAAGATTACTTCCCATTTACCGTTTTTATCAGTAATGGTTTTTTTCTTTTGTCCGTCAATACTTACTGTGACAGGAGTTTTCGTATTAGCTGTGCCATGAATACGTAGTGGGGTATTACGTTGTAATACCATATAATCAGTATAGAGAATCGGTAGTTTAAGCCCTCCATAATCGCCAGTGATAGCTGAGTATGCTGTCTGAGCCAAAATATGTGCTCCTTCTTCATTAGGATGAATGGCATCAGGCAATAAAAGAGGGTAAGGGTATAATGGGGTATGGAAATCTATGAGCTCTGCCTGACTTATTTGTGCAACGACTTTAATTGCTTCTTGAATTTCTTCATGCCATTGTTGGGTACCTGAGATAAAACGAGGATGTCGGTCAGCTATTGGGGTAATGTATGCCAATAGAATGCGGCATTGAGGATTGACTTTTTTAAAAGACTCTATTAGCTTCAAATAATCATGAACGAACTCATCTCTGTAGTTAGGCCAGTTTCTTGGATCTGTGTCATTGATACCAAGGTGAATGACTACAATATCTCCAGAAAAATCAAGAGCTTTTTGATATTCCTCTTGTTGCATATAAGGACGATGTCCATGTGCTAGTAGAGTGGCGCCTGGCTTTCCAAAATTACCCACAGAATATTTCTTTCCCAGTAGCTTCTGTAATTGTGCAGGATAAGAGTCTGCATCACGGTTTGTGATGCCGGTGCCATATGTGATACTGTTTCCTACACAAGCGACTTTTATTGTTTCTGTAGCTTGTATCGGTTGCCGCAAAAAGGCAAACAGCCATACTAGTGAAATTAAGATAGATTGTTTCATTTTATTTTTTTAGATAAGGGGTAATTATTTCTTTCCATAACATGTAACCTTTTCCTAAAAGGTGTAGTCCGTCATTGGTATATTCTGGTTTCATTTGTCCATTATCATCTACAAAGTGAGTGAAAAGATCAATATATTTCACATTTTCTTTTTGGCAAATATTAAAAATAGCCTGATTAATGTCAGGGATTTCTTGCCAATGGGAGGTATGTTCTTGAAACATGTTGTATTTTGTGGTAACAGGTAATACACTTTGTATCAAGATTTCTGTGCACGGTGACTCTTTTCTTATTTTTTGTATGATTTGTTGTATATCAGAGGCAATATTATTCGGAGATTCTCCTTGAGGAACGTTGTTGATTCCAATCATTAGAAAGATTTGTGCAGGCTTTCCTTTAAGGAGGACAGAGATTCTATCATAGACTCCCCACGTAGTATCTCCACTGATTCCTCTATTTTTGACATGGGGATTTTGGAATAATTCACTCCATTCTCCTCCGTCGGTTATACTATTTCCGATGAAAAGAATATCATCCGAACTTGTTGGAAGTTGTTCAAATAATGAAGCTCGTTGGTAGTAATAAGTAGAATATTTTCTTTCTGTTTGTCCGAAAGTAGATAGGCTTACTGCTAAGCCTATGATGAATAATATTATTTTGTTCATAAGTATATAGTGAAGTGATTTAAACTTATGTATATCAATTAAAATGTTGTCAAACAGCGTACAAATAGAATTATTCATTATATTATGGGTGACCAAACTCATTCATAATAAACAACCTATGTACGCTGTATTGGACAAAGATACGATAAAAAACGAAATACTTCCTCATCTTTCTGTGGCAAAACGCGGTTTTCAATCAAAAAGTAGTCTGATTGAAGTCATCAATGCCATTCTCTATAAGTTAAAACTATATGGTAGATATAGGTGGCGAACTGGTGGTAAAAGGGGTGAATCCCAAAGAGGAAGCATGGAGAAGCGGCATAAACAAGCCTGTAGACGATTCCTTGTCGCTTAACCAAGAGATACAAACAACATTAAAACTGACCAATGTAGGTATAGCAACTTCCGGAAACTATCGCAACTTTTACTACAAAGATGGCAAGAAGTATGCCCACACCATCGACCCACGTACCGGATATCCGGTTCAACATAATATTCTTTCAGCAACCGTAGTTGCCGACGATTGTATGACTGCCGACGCATTAGCCACAGCTTTTATGGTAATGGGGCTGGATGAAGCGGAAGCTTTTACAAAATCACACCCCAACATAGGTGCTTATTTTATCTACAGTGATGAAAAAGGGGAGGTGAAAAGCTATTTTACAAAGAACATGAAGCAATATCTTGACAAATAGCGTGAATACCTGCTCCCATAACCGGCCCCATGGGAGCAGGTATTCAGAATGACCGGCACAGAAATTACCAAAAAAGCAAGTTGATTCCGAAGCAAGAATAACGCATTATCAATAAGCATATTATCTCTTTTTAAAGCATCTTTATCTCAGCTCGGGTACGCAGGTTCACGAACCTACATACCCGGCATGTGGTCCAAGATAAACTCCCTACCATTTTCACTAAAGATACTAAGAAAAACAAACTGCTTTAAATGCTATATTTGACACCCCATACCGGCACAAACCGCCTACCTCATAAACACGAAATATACCGCTGCTATCAAGCAGACAAAAGCTGCCACATGATTCCAATGCAGTGACTCCCCTTTAAATAATA
>OGXL01002439.1_pt1 | contig 13803 bp, 10 predicted proteins | sample 1576311 | NCBI WGS metagenome assembly OGXL01 (sample SAMEA3541564, study PRJEB24748) | human gut metagenome | biome: human gut; feature: human-associated habitat; material: faeces | place: China | collected 2012 | reverse complement strand
TATGACCTCACCGGCGCGGAGCTTGCCGCTACCGTTGAGAATTCCTTCAAGAACAGCAATTACGGCGATCAGTTCTCCGGCATGGTCGTAAAGTACACGGCAGAGCCGGACGGCAAGGATGAAAACGGCCGACCGGTCCGCGGTGCCCGCACCGTCGTGTCCATCGTGCTCGATGACGGCACCGTCGTCGACATCAAGGACAACACGAAGACCTACCGCGTTGCCGTCAACGAGTACTGCGCCACCCTGCCCGGCTCCGTCTTTGAGAACAAGACTCCCGTGCAGAACGTGAACGAGGCTCCTATTGACAACATCAGCGCCATCGAAGCTCTGCGCGCCATCGGCAAGGCCAACAACGGCAAGCTGCCGCTGGACCTGACCGAGCGCTGCGTGAAGGTCGAGCTTGTGGAAGAGGATCCCTGCAAGCAGTACACCGACCTCGATGCAAACGCCTGGTACGCCGAGAGCGTCCACTTCGCTCTGGTCAACGGCCTGTTCGTCGGCTTCGGCGATGGCACGTTCCGTCCGGAAGCCGCGCTGAGCCGCGCCATGGTCGCCACCGTCCTGTACCGTCAGGCGGGCAGCCCTGCCGTCACCGGCACGAGCACCTTCCCCGACCTCAAGGATGACTGGTATGCTGACGCCGTCGCATGGGCACAGGAGGCCAAGGTTGTCATCGGCGATGACAAGGGCCTGTTCCGTCCGGATGACGACGTCACCCGCGAGGAAATGGTCACGATGCTCTATCGCTTCGCCGCCTCCCAGAACATGGACACGACGACGACCGGCGATCTGAGCAACTTCACTGATGCCTCCAGCGTGCAGAGCTATGCCACTGAGCCCATGACTTGGGCTGTCGGCAACGGCATCATCCTCGGCATGGGCAACAACGAGCTCGCCCCGCGTGAGAGCGCGACGCGCGCCCAGTTTGCCGCCATCACGGCCCGTCTGGCTGCGCTGAAGTAAGCGCAGGGATACGGCCCTGAACGCATAAAAATGATCCAGCCAGGGTTGGGAGTGATCCCACCTTGGCTGGATTTTTTACGATTTATATTCTCTTACTCCGCGCGGTACACGACCTCGCCGTTCACAAACGTCATCCACGCCTCGCCGCCGATCGTCGTAAGCGGGTCCGCCGTCCAGAGGACGAGGTCCGCATCCTTGCCCGGTTCAAGACTGCCGACACGCGCGTCGATGCCGAGGCTGCGGGCCGGGTTGATGGTGATGGCGCGCCACGCCTCCTCCATCGGCAGACCGGCCGAAGCCGCCAGTCCGGCCGCCAGGGGCAGATACTGCAGCGGAATGACCGGCGCATCCGTGATGATGCTGACCGTCAGGCCCGCGCGGTACAGCGTGCCCGCCGTTGTGAAGCTCTTGTTGCGCAGCTCGACCTTCGTCTTGCCGCCGAGCGACGGTCCGACGAAGACCGGGACCTGCTCCTTTGCCAGCTCGTCGGCGATCAGCTCGCCGTCCGTACAGTGGTCCAGCGTGAGTTTCAGGCCGAACTCGCGCGCGATGCGCACGGCCGTCAGGATATCATCCGCGCGGTGGGCGTGGCACTTGAGCGGGATCTCGCCGTTAACGACGGGCAGCATGGCCTCGAGCTTCATGTCGAACGCCGGATTCTTGCCCGCCGCCTTGTCGTCGCGGTAGCGGAGCGTGCGCAGCAGCAGCTCGCGCAGCAGGGCGGCGACCGCCATGCGCGTCATGGGGCTCTGGCGCTTGTCGTGGCCGTAGCAGCCCTTGGGATTCTCGCCGAAGGCGCACTTCATCGCGGCGGGCGCGCGCAGAATCATCCGGTCGACGCGCTTTCCTGCCAGCTTTACGATGGCGAACGTGCCGCCGACGACGTTTGCGCTGCCGGGTCCGGTGCAGGCCGTCGTCACGCCGCCGCGCAGGGCCAGCCCGAAGGCCTCGTCCTGCGGATTGATGGAGTCGATGGCGCGCAGCTGCGGCGTCAGCGGCTCGACGATCTCATTATAATCCATGCCCTCCCAGCGCATGCCCTCGTTGTCGAGGCCGATATGGCAGTGCGCCTCGACGCAGCCGGGCGTGAGCAGGCGGCCCTGCGCATCGAGAGTCTCAACGCCCTCCGGCGCGTCGACCGTCTGGCCGACGGCGGCGATTTTCCCGTTTTCGAGGAGCAGGCAGCCGTTTTTCAGGTCCGGCCCGGCCATGGTCTTGATATTTGCGTTGCGGATCAGCAGCATCGTTGTTCTCCTTTCGTGCGCGGTGCGCACCTAGTTTATATTTCCAGTATAACGGCCCGGCGTGCTTCTGACAAGTGCTTTTCTTTTTCATTCCCGCAGGCTTCGTGTTAAATCCGCATAAATTTCATGTAAAATCGTCATTTTTTCATGTTTTTCCGAGCTTTTCTGACGAAAAGACATATTTTCACGCAAACGAAAAAATTTTTCGGCCAAACCTGTGATATAATCAAGTTACGGCAGCAGGGGCGCGGTCCGGATCATCCGCACGAGCCTGCCAACCGCCGCACAAAGGGAGGCCCGCCATGCAAAACCGGATCGTCATCTTCGATCTCGACGGAACCATTTATCAGAACAGCGTCTTTCACCGCGGCTATCTGCGGACGCTTGTTGCCGGGACGTGGGCCGAATCACTGGAGGCGGACCTTGTCCGGCTGGCAGAGGCGATCTTCGCCGGGCGTGAGCTGGACATGAACCGTTTTTACCGCCGTGGGCGTGCAGAGGCCGCCACCGTGCCGGAGCTCGTGCAGGCGCTGCGGAAGCGGGTGCTGCCCGGCATGACCTATGCCGAGGCGCTGAAGGCCGACGATGTGGTCTATCTCGGCGATGCGTGGGCCGTTCTGGCCTACCTTGGCGATGCGCTCGGCTGTCTGGACGGCGACCGCGCCAATGAGGTCTATCGCCTGACCCGCCTGCAGATGGAGCAGGCCGGGATGCACGGTGACCGCGGGCTTTATGAGGCCATCATGCGGCTGGAGCAGCGCTGCCGTGTCGTTCTGCTGAGCAATTCCTACGAAGAGACCGTGCGGGAATTCCTGCGGCAGCTCGGCTTTGCCGGAGCGTTCCGCGAGATCTGCAGCAGTGCAAATAAGCCCTACGGTATGATCGCGAGCCTGCAGGCCCTCGATCCCGCGCTGCTGGCGCGGCCCGAAGCCCTGATCAGCATCGGCGACCACGCCTTCAACGATCTGATGCCCATTTCCGCCATCGGCGGGCAGACGCTCTGGATCGGCCCTTATCCGGGCATCCACGAGCCGGAATATACCTGGTGTGTCCACACGCTTGCGGAGCTTGCCGCATTTCTGGACACCATTTCCTGAGCAGTGAGCGTCATCCGACGTTCCGATAAAAACACGAGACAATGGAGGAGAAAACACATGAAAGCACGCATTCTTGCCCTTCTGCTTGCTCTGGTCATGGTCGCGAGCCTGTTCGCGGCATGCAGCGCAGGAAAGACGGACGCTTCGGGCGCCAGTACCGGAGCCTCGCAGACCACCGATGACAGCAAGACCACCGAAGACACGAAGCCCGCAAAGACCGAGAAAACGAAGATCGTCTACTGGCACGCCTACACCGACCAGCACGAAGAGAAGTTCCTCGAGCTTGCAGCCGCCTTCAATGCCTCGCAGGACGAGTACGAGCTCGTCGCCGAGCAGCAGCCGTACAGCGAGATCGACAGCAAGACCATGCAGGCCGTCCGCAACGGCACTGGCCCGGACCTTGTGAACATGTATCCGTCCGACGCCGTCAACTATCTGAACGAGGGCCGCCTTGTCGACCTGTCCGTTTACATCAACGACCCGGAGATCGGTATCCCGAACTTCAAGGATAACGTTCCCGCCGGTCAGTACAGCGAGATCACCCAGTGGGGCGACGGCATCTACGTCTTCCCGTGCACCACGGCGGGCGAGGTCCTGTTCTACAACAAGACCATGTTCGACAAATATGGCCTCGAGGCCCCGAAGACCTGGACAGAGCTCGCAGAATGCAGTAAAATCATTCACGAGAAGGAAGGCATCCCCGGCTTCGGCACCGACTCCCTCGTGGACACCTATCAGTGCCTCATCATGCAGGCCGGCAGCGGCTACATCGACGAGGACGGCAACTATGCCATTGACGAGACCATCGCCAAGGAAAAGCTCAACTGGTTTGCAGACCTTGTGAAGTCCGGCGACTTCCGCCTTGTCGGCGAGGACGTCTTCTTCTCCGGCCCGTTCGGCAGCCAGGCCGTCGCCTCCTACATCGGCTCGAGCGCCGGTGTCAGCTATGTCGAGCTGGCCGTAAACGATGCCTTCGAGATCGGCTGCGTGCCCATCCCGCAGGAAGGCCCCGTCCGCTACATCTCCTCCTGGGGCAACAACTTCGCCTGCCTCAGCACCGATGAGGATCATGCCCGCGGCGCTTACATGTTCCTGAAGTTCCTCACGTCCACCGAGAACATCGTGCAGTGGGCCGAGGCCTTCGGCACCGTCCCCATCTATAAGGAAGCCCGCGAGAGCGCCGAGTTCCAGCAGTTCGCCGAGACGAACATCGCCGTCAAGGCCCTGACCGAGGAAGCCGACGACATCGGCATGCTGGCCAGCGTTCCCGGCGCAGCGGCCATGCGCACCGAGATCGACAAGATGGTCCAGAGCGTTGCCCTCAATGTCAGCGACGCCGACACCGCCTATGCGGCCTTTGAGGCAGCCTGCCGCGAAGCTCTCGCAAAGTAAATACCGCCCATTCCAACAGGCGGACGTCCCGGCGGACGTCCGCCTGTACGCAGACCAGCGCATTCCGGCCGGGCCCGCACCCGCCGCCGTTCCAACAGGAAGGAGAACCTATGTCGAAAGTCCTTGTATTCTGTATCGATGCCCTCTGCGCCTCCGACGTTGCACGCATGCACCGCATGCCGCACTTCGCGCAGCTTCTGGAGCGCGGCGCGCTCGTCGAAAAGATCGAGCCGGTGCTCCCGGCCCTGACCTACACCTGCCATACCTCGATCCTGACCGGCACCTACGCCGGGCGGCACGGGATCGTCCACAATGAAAAAATGACCCGCGGCGGCCATCTTGACGCGCCGTGGTACTGCATGAAGTCCGATGTCCGCGGCAAAACGCTGCTGGACCTTGCCCGCGAAAACGGCCTGACGACCTGCTCTCTGAGCTGGCCCGTCTCCGGCGGCGCGGACTATACCATGAATATGCCGATGATCGTTCCATACAGCTATCAGGGCTACCAGCCCCAGCAATGGCTGGAGCACACGGCCACTGCAAACCTGATGGATCGTTACTTCTATAAACACGGCCGCTACCTGATGGGACCGACGCGCAGCCTTGACCTGTTCACCATGGCGCTGGCGCTCGACATCCTGGAGGACGGCCCGCAGCCGGACATCATGCTTGTGAAGATGTGCGACCTCGACTCCGCCCGCCATACCTACGGTGTGGAAAGTGCAGAGGCCGAAACGCAGCTGCGCATGCATGACGAGCAGCTCGGCGCCATCATGGAATGCCTGCGCCGCAGGGGCACGCTGGACGAGACGAATCTCGTCGTCCTCGGCGATCACGGCCAGACCGATATCCGCGACGCCTTCCTGATGAACGTCTACTTCCGGCAGCTTGGGCTTCTGTCCGTTGACGCCGAAGGGCAGATCACCTCGTTTGACGCCGTCTGTCACTCCACCGGCCTTGCCGCCCTCATCGAGGTGCGCGACCCGGACGATGCCGCGCTGATGGCACGCGTGCGCGAGGCGCTCGAGGCCCTGCGGCATGACCCGGACGTACAGCTCAGCATGGTGCTGGACGCCGCCGAGGCGCAGGCGCGCTACGGCCTGTCCGGCCCGTTCGACTTTGTCGTGGAGAGCAGCCTTCCCATTGCGTTCGGCGAATACCCGGCCGGCGACACGCTCTGGCGCAGCTGTCAGCCGGGCGACAAGAAGACCGGCGTGGCGACCCACGGCGGCAGCCCGGCCCGCGAGGAGGTCACAACGTTCTTCGCCGCCGGACCGGATGTGCGGCCCGGCACGGTGCACGGCAGCCGCTCCATGGTCGACGAAGCACCCACCATGGCCGCCATGCTCGGGCTGACGATGCCCGATGTCGACGGCGCACCCATTTTCGAAATATTGAGGTGATACGGACATGCAGATCAAACTCGAACATCTGACCAAGCGTTTCGGCGACACCGTTGCCGTAAACGACCTTTCCATCACACTGGAAAGCGGCAAGCTCATCGCCCTGCTCGGTCCGAGCGGCTGCGGCAAGACCACAACGCTGAATATGATCTCCGGCATTCTCCCCGTGAGCGGCGGCAGCATTTTCTTTGACGACCGCGACGTGACGAGCCTGCCGCCGGAGAAGCGCGGCATCGGCCTTGTCTTCCAGAACTACGCGCTCTATCCCCACATGACGGTCCTGCAGAACATCTGCTTCCCGATGGAGATCCAGCGCATTCCCAAAAAGGAGCGCATCCGCCGCGCCGAGGAGCTGGCGGAGATGGTGCACATCACTCCGTATCTCAAGCGCAAGCCCGCAGAGCTCTCCGGCGGTCAGCAGCAGCGCGTCGCCATTGCACGCGCCCTGTCCAAGCGGCCGGACGTGCTGCTGCTCGACGAGCCGCTGTCGAACCTTGACGCCAAGCTACGCGTGGAGATGCGCGAGGAGATCCGCCGCATCCAGCGTGAGGCCGGCATCACGACCGTCTTTGTCACGCACGATCAGGAGGAGGCCAGCAGCATCGCCGACCGCGTCGTCCTGCTGCGTGACGGCGTGCTCCAGCAGGAGGACACCGCCCGCGGTCTGTATGAAAACCCGGTCAACCTCTTTGCTGCGGACTTCCTCGGCACGCCGCCCATCAATCAGCTGCACGGCGTCGTGCAGAACGGCCGCCTTGTGCTGGACGGCGGCATCCCCGCTGCGCTGGCGCTGCCGGACGGTCTTGCAGAGGGGCAGGAGATCGTTCTGGCCGTCCGCGCCGAAAGCATCCTGCCGCAGGGTGATACGCCCGCCTTCCGCACGACTGTGCTGGAGCGCTATTCCCTCGGCAAGGACGAGCTCGTCCGCCTGCAGGCCGGCCCCGCCGAGCTTCGCGGTCTTGTCCCGGCCGAGCTGGAAATTCTGCCCGGCACGGAGCTGGCCGTCGGCCTGAAAAAGCGCGGCGTGTTCCTGTTTGACGCCAAGACGGGGGTGCGGTACTTATGAGCCGCCGCAAGCTGCGCACGCGCGCAGACGGCGAGCGCGTGACCTTCCGCACCTTTGCGGAGCCGGGGCTGTTCCTGCTCCCGTTTCTCATCGGTCTTCTGGTCTTCACCGTCTATCCGTTCATCAATGTCATTCTGCTGTCGTTCCGGCAGGACTACAGCCTGATGACCGGCGAATTCTCCGGCATCGGCCTTGGGAACTATGCTGAGATCTTCCATGACGCGAATTTCCTCAACGGTCTGCGCAATACGGCGCTATACGTTCTGTTCGTCGTGCCGATCGTCACGGTGCTGTCCCTGTTCCTTGCTTCGCTGCTCAACTCGTGCACGAAGCTGCAGGGTCTGTTCCAGACGTGCTATTTCCTGCCGATGGTCACGTCCGTCACGGCGGTCGGCCTCGTGTGGAAATGGATGTTCAACTACGATTACGGCCTGATCAACTATGCGCTGTCGCTGTTCGGCGTTTCCCCCGTGAACTGGCTGAACGACCCGCACTATAATCTCGCTGCTCTCATCATCTACGGCATCTGGAGCATGCTGCCGTTCACGATCATTCTGCTGCTGTCCGGCTTCCAGAACATCAACCCGCAGTATTACACGGCCGCGCGCATCGACGGTGCGTCCTCCGGGCGCATTTTCCGCCGCATCACCGTGCCGCTGCTCGCCCCGACGCTGGGCCTGACGATGATCGTGAACGTCATTTCGGCTTCGAAGGTCTTCTCGGAGCTGTTCCCGCTGTTCAATGGCAATCCCGGCTCGGCCTACTCGCTGTATACCGTCGTATATTACCTGTTCGACATGTTCTACAAGCAGTGGCAGCTCGGCCCGGCTGCGGCCAGCGCCGTCGTGCTGTTCGTCATCGTTTTGATCTTCACCATGCTGCAGCTCTTCATCCAGCGCAAGTGGAAGAATTATTGAGGTACCGCCATGAAAACTGCAAAAAAATCCTTTGCCTATCTCGTTCTGATCATCGGCGCGCTCATCATGGTGCTGCCGTTCTTCTGGATGATCATCTCCTCGCTGAAAACGGCCGCCGAGGTCAACACAACTCCCCCGACGTTCTGGCCGAAGGAGCTTGTATTTGAAAACTATGTCTACGCCTTTGAGAAGGCCCCGTTCCTGCGTTATTTCTGCAACTCCCTGCTCGTGACCATCGTCTGCGTTGCCTGCACCATGTTCACAACCATCCTCGCGGCCTTCGCCTTCTCCCGGCTGAAGTTCCCGGGGCGTGATCTGCTGTTCTCCCTGCTGCTTTCGCTGATGATGATCCCGTTCGAGATGCTCATCATCACGAACTACACGACCATCGTGAAGCTCGGGCTCAACGACACGCTCATCGCGCTGATCCTGCCGTTCACCTCCAGCATCTTCTACACCTACATCCTGCGGAATTTCTTCCTGGCCATTCCGGACAGCCTCTATTATTCCGCGCGCGTCGACGGCGCGAGCAACTGGCGCTACCTCTGGCGCGTCATGGTGCCCATGTCCCGACCGGCCCTCGTGACGATTGGCCTGCTTGACGCTATTGCCTGCTGGAACTCCTTCCTGTGGACCGTCATCGCCACGAACACGAAGGAGGTCCGGACGCTGCCGTTCGGTCTTTACGCCTTCATGACCTCCAGCGGCATCCGCTACGAACGCCTGATGGCCGCCTCAACCATCGTCGTGGTGCCGATGATCCTGCTGTTCATCTTCTGCCGCAAGAGCATCGTCACCGGCGTGTCGCGCGGCGGCCTGAAGGGATGAGCGCCATGGGAAAGATCGTCCTCGACCTGCTCTGCCACGCCGATTTCTCCGGCCGCATCCGCCCCTCCCGTGAGGATATCGGCTTTCCGGCCTTTTCCGCCGGGGTAGCGAGGCTGCGCGCGCAGAATCCGGAGGGAACGCTCCTGCTGGATGCGGGCGATGCCTTCAGCACAAACTATTGGCCCGGCCTGCCGCTCGTCGGTGCCATGATCCGCAGCAAAACGGACGTCATGACGCTCGGCAACCACGAATTTGACCGCGGCCCAGCCTTTCTGGACAGCTGCATCAGCGCCTGTCCCTTCCCGGTCCTCTGCGCCAATGTGCGCCGGAAAGCGGATGGTGCGCCCGTCCCCGGCACGAAGCCGTGGGTCCTGCTCGAGCGCTGCGGCATCCGCATCGGTGTGCTCGGCCTCACGACGGAATACACGCCCTACATGGTGGAGAAAAGCGCGTTTGCCCCGTTTGAGATGATCTCCGCCGCCGAGGCGGCTGCACGCCATATCCCGGCAATGCGCGCCGCGGGCGCGGACGTCGTCGTCGTACTGACGCACATGCCGTTTTATCAGGCGGCGGACGGCACCCTCACGGGCGAGCTGCCGGAGCTGATCGACACCTCGCCCGCTGCGGACGTCTGGATCGGCGGGCACATCCCCGGCGACTGCGCGCAGGTCCGGAACGGGGCCTGCGTCGTCAAGGCCGGGTTCGGCGGGGCAAGCATCGCGCATGTCCGCCTGACGCTGGACGCCGCATCACACCGCATTCTGGACCGCAGCTGCGCCGTCGTGCAGACGGACCCGAACGGGCAGGCCGATCCGGAGATCACCCGGTATATCCGCTCCGTCACCGACCCGTTCGAGCCGTATTTCCGGGAGCCCCTCGGATCCCTGAACGAGCGCTGGCGCATGACGCTGGCGCACGAGTCGAAGCTCGGCGACTTTCTGGCGGACTGCCTGCGCTATGGCGGGCAGACGGAGCTGTCCTACATGAACACGACCAGCGCCTGCGGCGAGCTGCTTCCGGGTGAGATCACGCGCGAGGAGCTGCTCTACTGCGCCGCATTCGACGACGAAATGTTCACTGGGATCATCACGGGCGCGCAGCTCCATGCCCTGCTCGAGGCCGTCTATGAGCCGGAGCGCTTCGGCAATAATGCTGCCATCGCCTTCTCCGGCTTCCACGCCGCAGTGGACCATACCCGCCCCGGCGGGCAGAAGGTTCTCTCTGTCACGCGGCCGGACGGTACGCCCATTGCGCCGGACGAGCGCCTCAGCGTCACGGTCAGCGCCTATATGGCCTCCGGCGGCAATGACACCGGAGCCATTGCCGGGCAGATCGCCTGGAAACCGACCGGCCGCCACTATCACGAAGCCGTCAGCGCCTATGCAAAGTCCCTCGGCGTACTCACGGTCGCAGACTACCCGCGCCTGCACGAGACCGGCGAACCGGAAAACAACCACGCGCCCTATTGAGCGCACGGAAAAGGCCATAGATTTGTCATTGCGAGGAGCGAAGCGACGTGGCAATCTCGCAGCAGAGGACCTTCTGTTCCCGGAATGCTCCGGCGAATTCGCAGCGCAGTCCCCGCACACCGGAATGACGCAAAGAGCCGCTGCGGCGCACCGCAGCGGCTCAAATGAAACATATGCATCTTCTTATCGGAAAAGCCGCCCCATCAGCTCCTCGAACGCGAGGATGACCTTGCCGAAAAACTGGTTCGGCACGGCGCTGATGAGCGTCTGGTTGGAGGCGTCGACGAGGAACGTCAGGTCCGACATTCGCGCCAGCTTGGAATCCGAGCGGCGCGTGAAGCAGATGGCGGAAAAGCCCTTGCTCTCCGCCTCGCGCACGTCGTTGATGATGGCCTCCGTTTCGCCGCTCTGCGAGATGGCGATGATGAGTGAGGACTCCACGTTGCTCGTGATCTGGCGGTTCGCCTCCTCGCGGAAGAGCATGTAGTCATAGAAGTGGACGTGGTTGAACACCATGAAGCCGCAGATGGCAAGCCGCTTGACGATGTAATTGGCGACCTCTTCTGCAAAGCCCTCGCCGACGACGAAGATCTTGCGTTCCTTGTACTGCATCAGCATTTTGCAGAACTGCTCGGCCTGCTCCGGCGTATAGCCGTCGATAAGGCCGCACAGCGGGTCCGGATCGCTGGAGCGGTGGCCCTCGCCGCTGGACTGTGCCAGATTGTAATAAAGCTCGCTGTAGCCCGCAAAGCCCAGCCGCTTGCACAGCTTCATGATAAACGCCGTTGAAACGTAGTTCTCACTTGCGATCTGCTGAATGCCGACCTTATTCCCACCGAGCTCGATATGCCGGACGATGCTGGTGATCACCCGGCGCTCATCGTCCGAGAGCAGGTTCGTCAGAATATAGTAGTTACTCACCTCAAGTTCCGCCTTCCTGAAATTTTACTCCGCCCATGCACCCGGCACAGCCGGTGTGCGGAAAGGAATCATTCATGTCATACACCATTTCACCGCCCGAGGAGACGGCGCTGCAGGCGCACCTGCAAAAGCTCCGCACGCAGCTCCACGAAGACCCGGAGCTTTCGTGGCAGGAGCACCGGACCACCCGGCTCGTCCGCCAGGAGCTGGAGGCTCTCTGCCTCGAGCCGGTCCCGCTCGGTCTGCCGACCGGCACTGCCGCGCTCCTGCGCGGCGCCCTGCCCGGCCCCACCGTCGGCCTGCGCGCCGATCTGGACGCCCTGCCAATCACGGAGCGCACCGGAGCGGAATTTTCCTCCCGCGTTCCCGGCGTCATGCACGCCTGCGGACATGATGTCCATATGGCCGCCCTGCTCGGCGCAGCCCGCCTGCTTGCAGCGCGGCGGGAGCAGCTGGCCGGGAACGTCCTGTTCCTGTTCCAGCCCGCCGAGGAGGCCGCAACGGGCGCCATGCAGGTGCTGGAGCAGGGGCTGTTCCGCCGCGTTCCGATGGCGGGCATGCTGGCGCTGCACGTCTGGCCCGGTCTGGCGCAGGGGCAGCTCGGCATCCGGTCCGGTGCGATCCTCTCCGCCGTGGACAGCTTTGAGATCACCGTCACGGGGCGCGGCGGCCACGGCTCCGCACCGGAGCGGGCCTGCAACCCCATCCCCGCGGGCGCTGCAATCGCCTCGGCTATCCCGACGATCCGCGCCAACGACCTGCCGCAGGCAGAGCCGGCCGTCACGGCCGTGACGTGCATTCAGGCCGGGACCTGCAACAATGTCATTCCGGACCGCTGTATCCTGCTCGGGACGATCCGCACGTTCTCCGCACAGACGCGGGCCCAGGCAAAGGCGCGGCTGGAGGCCCTCACGGCCGGTATCGCGGCCGCGTGGGGCTGCACCGCCACGGTCGGCTGGACGGACGGAACGCCCGCTCTGTGCAACGATGCCGGGCTTGCAGCGGCAATGGAGCACGCCGCCGTCTCCGTGTTCGGCAAAAGCGGCTGCGTGCAGATCGAGCCGCAGATGATCTCCGAGGACTTCGCCTGCTACGGAAGCGAGGTCCCGATCTGCTGCGCCCTGCTCGGCGTCGGCAGCCCGGTGGGCCTGCACGGCGCCGCGTTCTGTCCGGACTCTTCCGTTCTGCTCCCCGCCGCCCGCTTTCTTGCGGAAAGCGCATGGAGCGTGCTGGAGGACGCCCGTGCTTAAGCATGCGTTCTTTTCTATTATAGCGAAGTACGACCATTTTCGCAATTCCTATTCACGAATCAAACCAGAAAGAAAAATCCTGCCGGTCATCACTGGCAGGATTTGGGCGGATTTATGTTAATAGGCTGTTATAGATGGGGCACGCGAATAGCCTTTGTGAAATATTTTGCTGGCGCAAACTATGAAAGAAACGCTCTCGCGTTTGTGATATTTTCTGCTTCGCAGAAAGTGATATGAAATCCACCCACCGCCGCAGCGATTTCACCCGGTCGGCATCAATACAAATGTGTCATTTCCTGCCAGTACATTTTCGATGATTGCTCTCTGATTTCCTTTAAAGGTATCAAAACCAAAATGTTTTTTTAGCTCTTCTGTCAAATTATCCTTCTTCGCCATACTATTCATAATTTTAAAAACCGCCGGTCAGGTCATCTGCAGACGGTTTACGTCCGATTTTTCAAACTTTTCCTTCGCATACTCCAACGTGACATGGAGTGTCTTTTCATTTGCAGACGGCATACTGTACATGGCATCCATCATCACAGCCTCCACAATGGAACGTAAGCCGCGTGCTCCCAACTTAAACTCAAGTGCCTTATCGACTATAAATTCGAACACGTCTTCGTCAAATGTCAGTTCAATATCATCCATCGCAAACAATTTGATATATTGCTTGATGATCGAGTTCTTCGGTTCCGTCAAGATATTACGAAGCGTACTCCTATCCAACGGGTTCAAATAGGTCAAGATAGGCAGACGTCCGATGATTTCCGGAATCAGGCCAAACGATTTCAAGTCGGTTGGTGTAATGTATTTCAGCAGATTGTTGCGATCCACCTGCGCCGTGTTTTCGTTTGCGGCGTATCCTACTACACGTGTATTCAAACGCTGGGCGATTTTCTTCTCTATTCCGTCGAAAGCGCCACCACATACAAACAGGATATTTTTCGTATCCACGGCAATCATTTTCTGCTCCGGATGCTTGCGCCCACCCTGCGGGGGTACGTTCACGATGGAACCTTCCAAGAGCTTCAGCAAGCCCTGCTGCACACCTTCACCGCTTACATCACGGGTAATGGAAGGATTATCGCTCTTACGAGCGATCTTATCTATTTCATCGATAAATACGATACCACGCTGTGCCGCTTCGACATCATAATCGGCAGCCTGCAACAGACGGGTCAAAATGCTTTCTATATCCTCCCCTACATAACCGGCTTCTGTCAAGACCGTCGCATCTACAATGGCAA
>OGXL01002426.1_pt1 | contig 13844 bp, 10 predicted proteins | sample 1576311 | NCBI WGS metagenome assembly OGXL01 (sample SAMEA3541564, study PRJEB24748) | human gut metagenome | biome: human gut; feature: human-associated habitat; material: faeces | place: China | collected 2012 | reverse complement strand
ATGGTTCTCGTTCCGGAGAAAAATGAGCCGGATGTAAGAGAACTGGATGCGGAGATCACAGACGGACTGCAGATCGAATTTGTCGGCAGCATGGAACAGGTATTAAAACTGGCACTTGTGGAAAAGAAGTAAGGCCAGAAGATGCAAAAAACAGGAGAAGAAAAGTATGGTAATTAAACAGGTAGAGCTGCAGCATGTCTGCGGAATCACCAGTAAACTGCCGGATACCGGTCAGGTGGAAGTGGCATTTGCGGGAAAATCCAATGTTGGAAAATCTTCTCTCATCAATGCCCTGATGAATCGGAAATCACTGGCGCGTACCAGTGCGCAGCCGGGAAAAACACAGACGATCAACTACTACCACATCAATGAGGAAATGTATCTGGTGGATTTGCCGGGATACGGTTTTGCGAGAGCCTCCGAGGAGGTTAAAGCAAAATGGGGCAAGCTGATCGAGGATTATCTGCATCAGTCAAAAATGCTGCACGCAGTATTTCTTCTGATTGATATCCGTCATGCACCGTCCAACAACGATCGCATCATGTACAACTGGATTCTTCGAAACGGCTATCAGCCGATCATCATTGCGACGAAGCTGGACAAGATCAAGCGCAGCCAGCTTCAGAAGCAGATCAAGCTGATCCGCGAGACGCTGGAGGTTGAGAAAGATACGATTGTGATTCCGTTTTCTGCAGAGACAAAACAGGGACGCGAGGAGATCTGGAATCTGATTGATGAAATCCGCTCGGATGCAGAAGAAAGCGGGGAATAATGTCATGGGTATGATACGTGCGGCAGGCCTTGGGTATGAATACCTCCGTTATGAGGAGGAAGGACAGGAGCCGGAAGTAACAAAAGCGATCGAGGACGTCAGTCTGGAAATCCAGAAGGGACAGTTTATCGCGGTGCTCGGGCATAACGGAAGCGGAAAATCAACGCTTGTCAATCTGATCCCCCGTTTTTATGATGTGACGGACGGAAGTATCCGTTTGGATGGAACAGATATTCGTGAAGTGACACAGCATGATTTGAGAGATAAACTTGGGTATGTTCCTCAGAAAGGACTGTTGTTCTCAGGTGATATCGCATCGAATATTATGTTCGGGAATCCGGAAGGCGGCGGGCAGGAGATGAAAGAAGCTGCGCAGATAGCGCAGGCAACAGAGTTTATCGAAGCAAAGCCGAACAAATATGAAAGTCCTATTTCGCAGGGCGGATCGAATGTGTCCGGAGGCCAGAAACAGAGACTTTCAATCGCAAGGGCGATCGCAAAACGACCGGAAGTGTTTATTTTTGACGACAGTTTTTCGGCGCTTGACTTCAAGACAGACGTTGCTCTACGGAAAGCTTTGAAAAAGCGGACGAAAGAAAGTACGGTGCTGATCGTGGCACAGCGAATCAGTACGATTTTAAATGCAGAACAGATCATTGTACTTGATGATGGAAAGATTGCAGGAATCGGTACACATAAAGAGCTTCTTAGAAACTGTGAAGTTTACAAACAGATTGCGGCATCCCAGTTGTCTGAAAAAGAACTTCAAGATGGAATGCAAAGTGAAGACAGAAAAACGGAAGATATAAAAAGTGAAACGATAAAAACAGAAGAAAGAAAAGAAGCAATCAGTGCAAAAACAGCGGAACAGGAGGTGAGAAGCGATGTCTAGGCACGGAATGAAAGGTCCTCATGGAGGAATGCGAGGAGGAGCAAAAGCAAAGGATTTTAAAGGCTCGCTTAAAAAACTTGTAAAATATATGAGCGTATATAAAGTGCAGATGCTTTTTGTCGCTGTTTTCGCAGTATGCGGAACGGTATTTAACATTGTCGGACCGAAAATATTAGGTAAGGCTACAACAGAGATTTTTAACGGGCTTGTCAGTAAAGTATCGGGCGGATCGGGAATGGATTTCGGAAAAATCGGACAGATCCTTCTTATTACTCTCGGTCTGTATGTAGTCAGCGCGCTTTGTTCCTTTATTCAGGGAATGATTATGACCGGAATCTCACAGAAAACGACGTACCGATTGAGAAAAGATATTACGGAAAAGGTCAATCGGATGCCGATGGATTATTTTGATACGAAGCCTGTCGGAGAGGTGCTCTCCCGTGTGACAAATGATGTAGATACTCTCGGACAGAGTTTGAACCAAAGCGCGACGCAGCTTATTACTTCTGTGACGACTCTGATAGGAGTTCTCGTTATGATGCTTTCGATCAGTCCGCTTATGACGGTTGTGGCGCTGTTGATCCTGCCGATTTCCGTTGGCCTGATCTCATTCGTTATGAAACATTCGCAGAAATATTTCAGCGGACAGCAGGAATATCTCGGAAATGTAAACGGTCAGGTCGAGGAAGTGTACAGCGGACACAACGTGATCAAGGCATTTAACAAAGAAGACGATGTGATCCGTGAATTTGACCGGACAAATGATAAATTGTATGAATCTGCATGGAAATCCCAGTTTTTCTCTGGAATGATGATGCCGGTCATGCAGTTTGTAGGGAACTTAGGTTATGTAGGAGTAGCGATACTCGGAGGTTTTCTGGCGATTAAAAAGACAATAGAAGTCGGAGATATCCAGTCATTTATTCAGTATGTGAGAAACTTTACACAGCCGATCCAACAAGTTGCTCAGGTGACAAACATGCTTCAGCTTGCGGCGGCATCATCGGAGCGGGTGTTTGAATTCCTCGAAGAAAAGGAAGAAGATCAGACGGTTGAACACCCTGTTTCGGTAGAAGGACTTCACGGAAATGTACAGTTTGAAAATGTTCATTTCGGATACAATCCGGAAAAGATCATCATTAACGATTTCTCTGCAAATGTAAAAGAAGGTCAGAAAATCGCAATCGTCGGTCCTACAGGAGCCGGAAAAACAACGATGATCAAACTGCTCATGCGCTTTTATGATGTAAACAGCGGTTCGATCAAGATCGACGGCCATGACGTAAGAGACTTCAACAGAAGCGAACTAAGAGAAATGTTCGGAATGGTACTTCAAGATACATGGCTCTTCCACGGAACGATCATGGATAACATCCGTTACGGAAAACTCGACGCAACAGAGGAAGAAGTTATACAGGCAGCAAAAGCAGCACATGTTCACCGTTTCGTCCAGACACTTCCGGGAGGCTATCAGATGGAAATCAATGAAGAAGCAACAAACATCTCACAAGGACAAAAACAGCTTCTTACGATCGCAAGAGCAATACTTGCAGATCCGAAGATCCTCATTCTTGACGAAGCGACAAGTTCCGTCGATACAAGAACAGAAGTAAGAATCCAAAAAGCAATGGATAATTTGATGAAAGGCAGAACAAGTTTCGTTATCGCCCATAGATTATCGACAATCCGAGACGCAGATCTCATTCTCGTTATGAAAGACGGCGATATCATCGAACAAGGAACACACACACAACTCCTCGCCCAAAACGGCTTCTACGCCGAACTATACAATTCACAGTTTGAATCAACAGATCAGACCTGCGCATAAAAAAGAGGACTCCGCAGCGTAAGCTTGCTTACAAGGTGCGGAGTCCTCTTTTTTAAGCATAGGGCGGACGCCCGTCAGTGAGATGAAGAGTGAAGCGATGAAATCGAACTGGGGTCTGATCGGACGGAGAGAAAACATAACCTGCGCATAAAAAAGAAGTTCTCTGCTGAGCAAGCTTGCTTGCTTACAAGGTGCGGAGTCCTCTTTTTTAAGCATAGGGCGGACGCCCATCAGTGAGATGAAGAGTGAAGCGATGAAATCGAACTGGGGTCTGATCGGACGGTGGAGTTGAGTTCTGATCGGATGCAAATGATTTTTGTATGTGGTATGATGGGAGTTGAACTGCACTGAGTTTTTACAACCGAAGCTTGAGTGCAAGATCTTTCGCACATATAACACGAAAGAATACTAAAAAGGAAAGCAGTTTAAAGAACGAGTATTCTCAGGAACAGGTGAGGTGGCAACATGTTAAAAAAGAGTTTTTATTTTTTTATGTCAGTTGTAGAAACAGGAAGCTTTTCGCAGGCGGCGAAAAAGCACTATTTGTCGCAGGCTGCCATTAGCCAGCAGATTTCTAAACTGGAAGAAGAAGTCGGAGTTCGTTTATTTGACAGGAGTAAATACCGCCCTGAATTGACGGAAGCCGGTAAATATTATTATCAGAAGATCAAACAGTTATCTGAGGAATATGAGAAAATCGAGAAACAGACGCGTTATATTCAAAAAAAGAATTCGCAGAAAATAGTAGTGGGGATTACAGGTCCGTTTGAAAATAAATATCTTCCCCGTATTATCAATGAATATAAAGAAGGGCATGAAACGCATTTTGATGTTCGTGTTTATACATTTGAAGAGGGGAAAAAGCTGTTGGAGGCAGGAGATATTGATATTGCTTTTGGTCTGTCATCAGAGTTTTCTGTAAACCCGGATATTTCTTATGAAACGATTCATCAGTCGGAAACGTGTATTGTATGCAGCAGAAAAAACAGATTAAGTCAGTATAAAAGCATCAACCCCATTTTAGTAAAAGACGAGCCGATGATCACGTTATCTTCGCAGATGGGCAGAAAGTTTTATGATGATTTTATGAAGGCGTTTATATTGGATGGGTTTGAACCGAATATTGTAAAAGAAGTGAATTCTCTTTCGGAGTATTTTATATCTATAAAACTGGATGAAGGAATAGGATATACAGGCAGAGAGGTTGTGCCGGAAGAGGAAGATCTGTGCACTGTAAAAATAGTAGGAAGTCATCATCATGCAGATTTTGCGGTGGCTTATTTAAAAGAAAATAAAAAACAAAGTGTTGTTCAGTTTTATGAATATATTGTAGCATATTTTAAAGATTATAAGAAAAACTTATAGTCTTTATAGAAAAGCAGGTAGTTTCTTTTTGCTTGTTAAAATATTATCATTACAGTATGAAAAGCAAAGGAGAAATGAAACGATGGGTAAATTATTATTGACAGGTGTTGACGGAAATTTAGGTGAAACTGCCGCTGAAATTTTGCTTACTTTAGAACCGAAAGAGAATCTGATCTTTTGTGGTTATAGTGAAGAGGCGCTCAAAAAATATGCAGATATGGGAGTCGAGACTCGTCAGACAAACTTTAACAACGCAGATGGATTGTCGGAGGCATTCAAAGGAGCAGATGCGCTGGCTCTTATTTCGATGCCGTTTGTAGGAGCGAAAAGGCAGAAAGCTCATAAAAATGCGATAGATGCGGCAAAAGCGGCAGGAGTAAAACAGATTATTTATACTTCGTTAGTGAATGCAGACGATGAGACAAATCCTAGTGTTGAAAAGAAAGACCACATTTATACAGAAAATTATATAAAAGAGGTCGGCTTAGATTATCAGTTTATGAGAAATTCACAGTATGCAGAGGCGATGGTCACAAATTACTTTACTTATGTAAAAATGGGAACTCCGCTCACAAATTCACAGGGCGACGGATTGATGGCTTATATCTCCAGAAAAGACTGTGCGAAGGCTGTGGCATACGCGCTCCACAGATCGGGCGAGTTTACACGGAAAGTTTGGGACATTAACGGACCGGAGCTGATGACGATTACTCAGTTTATCGAGATCGGAAATGAATCTACAGGAAATAATCTGACGTTTCAGAATGTAACGGATGAAGAAAACTATCAAATATGGGATGCTATGGGAGTGCCGAGAACGACGGACGGCGTATTCCTGGAAGACAGTGAAGCTCCGTTTTCAAGCGATGGAATGGTGACGTTTGCGCAGGCGATCAGAGAAGGAAAAATGGATATCTTTACTGATGATTTCAAAAAACTGACAGGGGATGATCCAATCACCGTGAAATATATGTTCGATCATAACGAAGATTTTCAGATCGGTGCAAGACATTCAAAAGATGATTAAATACTTTTGAAAGGAACATCGGAAAATGAATGAACAGAAAATGAACTACGAACATGTTTTAAGTCCTATCAAAATCGGCCCCATGACATTGAAAAACAGAGTTTCTTTCACTCCTGTATGGCCGTCCTTTGCGACGGCGGACGGTCATGTAAACCGTGAATTGATTGAATGGGTAAGGGATATCGTAAAAGGCGGAGCGGCATGTATTAATATCGGATGTGGCTGCGTCAATCGAAATCTCCCTCCGTTTGTCACTCATCTGCTGCGAATGAGCGAAGAAAGTGTCGTAAATGAAATGACGATCTTATCAGATCTTGTCCATATGTATCAGTGCAAGATCGGAATAGAACTTTTTGCCATTAATATGTATGGCGGAAACTTCGCAGACAGAGATCACAACGGCGATAAGCCGGCGGTAGAGCTTGACCCTACTTATATGACGAAAGAACAGATCAAGGAATATATTGAAGATTTTGCGTTGGCGGCAGAGCGCGCGGTAAGATGCGGAGTTGACAGTCTTGTGATCCATGGAGCTCACGGGCAGCTTCCGGGATGCTTTTTGAACAAGAGGATCAATGAAAGAACAGATGAATATGGCGCGGATACGATTGAAAATGCATCAAGATTTACGGTGGAACTGCTCGCTGCGGTTCGTGAGAAGATCAAAGATCGTCTGGCTATCGAATATCGGATCAATGCAAATGATATGATCGAGGGTTCGCCTTCCCTGGATGAAGTTATCGCATTTGTAAAACGGATTGAGCCGTATATCGATCTTCTTCATGTATCCAGAGGGATGCATTCCGAGCAAAAACTTGCTCCTTATATGAATCAGCCGATCTATTACGATCATGGAATCAACATCGAAGACGCGGCAAAAATCAGGAAAGAGATTTCTGTTCCGGTGACGGTAGTCGGGTCGGTTACATTAGAGCAGGCGGAACAGTATATTGCGGAAGGAAAGGCCGATATGGTTTCTATGGCGCGAGGACTGATGGCAGATCCGATGGTGGTTAAGAACGCCAAAAGCGGATGCCCTGAGAATACAAGACCATGCGTCAGATGCAATTATTGTATTAACCGGACGCATTATGATCTTGCTCCGGTGAGGTGTTCTGTAAACGCAGAACTTGGGATGGAAACATTGTATATGAATCTGGGGAACACTTTGCCTAAGAGGATTGCCGTGATAGGCGGAGGACCTGCGGGAATCGAGGCGGCGAGAACGGCGGCGCAAAGAGGGCATACAGTAGATCTTTATGAAAAAGAAGATCATTTAGGCGGAGTCCTCACAATGGCAGGCGCTCCGAAATTCAAGCAAGATATCAAAAAATATGTAGAATGGACGATTCATTCTATTTCCGGTCAAGAGAGGGTTTCTGTTCATTTGAACAGTGAAGTTCGGGCGGAAGATCTGAAGGGAAAAGACTATGACGCGGTGATCGTGGCAGTCGGAGCAGAGCCTGTTATTCCGAAGTTTGCGAAAGGCAGAGAGGATGTCGTATGGGTCGGAGATGTGGAGCTTGGGAAAGTTTCTGCAAAGAAGCAAGTTGTGATCGTAGGCGCAGGACTTACCGGATGCGAAGCAGCGCTGTCTTTGGCAAAAGCGGGAAAAGAAGTTACTTTGGTTGACATGATCGATGTCTGTGATTTTGGAAGAGGAGGCGCCAAATTTAATCAAATTGCCCTGCGCGGACTGTTGGAAGCAGAACAGGTCAAGATGATCGGCGGTGTCAAAATGAACATTGAGGGCGACCGCATCGTATTTGTAAAAAATGAAAAAACGATAGAACTTTCATATGAACAGATCATCCTTTCGCTGGGGGTAAAAGCAAATGAAGAGAAAGTACAGGCATTTGCGGATGCGGGGAGAGAAGTTGTTTTCGTCGGAGACTGTAATACGAAAATAGGAACATTATATCATGCGGTTCATACCGCTCATGAAGCGGCGTCTGTTTTATAAATGTAAATATACGAAAGAAGATTCAAAAAGAGTGCTTTGTACTGCAACACGGTACAGGGCATTCTTTTTTTACAATCTTGTCGTCGAAAAATTTATGAAACTGTGGTAGAATAAAAAATGATTTGGAAAAATGTAAGAGAACGGAAAGGACTCTATATGGGATTAACACATTTTGACGAAAACGGAAAAGCGGTCATGGTCGATGTGACCGACAAAAAAGAGACGGCACGAGAGGCTGTGGCAGAAGGGAAGATTCTTGTAAACCGGGATGTTTTTCAGGCTGTGAAAGCAGGGACAGTCGGTAAAGGCGACGTTTTGGCTGTTGCGGCAACGGCGGGTATTGCAGGGGCGAAGCGGACCTCAGATCTGATTCCTATGTGTCATATATTGCCGCTTACGAATTGTAAGGTGGATTTTCGTATGAATGAGAAAGAATGTGCGATCTTCTGTACCTGTACAGTGAAAGTGACAGGAAAGACCGGAGTTGAGATGGAGGCTTTGACAGGAGTGAGCGCCGCGCTTCTTACGATTTACGATATGTGTAAAGCATTGGATAAGAAGATGGAGATTACCGATATCCGTCTTTTGAAAAAGACCGGAGGCAAAAGCGGAGATATATGGAACGATTTTGACCGGTGTGCCGGACTTGTCGGTGAAAATCTGTCGGCAGAAAACAGATCTGCGGGAAATGCAGAGGCAGAAGATGTGGAGAACGTGTGCCGCAAAAAAGAGAAACGGACGCGCAGATGGAAAGCTGCGGTCGTTACGATGAGTGATAAAGGATTTGCGGGAGAACGAGAAGATAAGAGCGGCCCGTTGATCTGTGAGATGATCGCGGATCAGGGATACGATGTTGTGAGAACGGAACTTCTCCCGGATGAGCAAAAAGAAATTGAAAAGTGTCTATGTACACTTTGTGATGATGAAAAGGTTGATATCGTATTTACGACAGGAGGTACAGGGTTTTCTTTGCGTGATTGTACTCCTGAGGCTACAATGGCAGTTGCACATCGGAATGTTCCGGGGATCGCAGAGGCGATGAGAGCAGCTTCGGCGGAAGTGACGCCGAGGGCAATGTTGAGCAGAGCTGTTTCCGCGATCCGAAATCATACGTTGATCGTGAATCTTCCGGGCAGTCCGAAAGCGGTAAAAGAAAATCTGGAAGCAGTTCTTCCGGTAGTGGAACATGGACTTGAAATATTGACAGGACAGGCGGGAGAGTGCGGACGATGAACGATCAGTACGGCAGGCGGATTGATTACATGCGGGTATCCGTAACAGACAGGTGTAATCTGCGGTGTGTTTATTGTATGCCGGGAGAGGGCTTTTCCTTTCTTCCGCATGAAGACATCCTTTCTTTTGAAGAGATTGAAAGAGTGTGCAGGATTGGGGTAAGACTTGGCATTACGAAAATCAAGCTGACAGGCGGAGAGCCGCTTGTGCGGCGGGGAATACCGGATCTTGTCGGGAAGTTAAAGGGTATTCCGGGTATAGATGAAGTGACGTTGACAACAAACGGGATATTATTAAAAGAACAAATAAACGAATTAGTTTCAAACGGGCTTGCTTCTGTTAATATAAGCATTGATACGCTTGACGAAAGACGTTATTTTCGGATGACGCGGGGCGGTGATATAAAAAAGGCGTTGGAAGGCATGGAATCTGCGTTAAAATATCCTGATCTGAAAGTGAAAGTAAATTGTGTGCCTTTCTGTGAAGAAGATTGCATTTCTCTTGCGCTTTTGGCGAAAAAAAGGAAAATAGATGTCAGATTCATTGAGATGATGCCTATTGGAAATGGGAAAAATTTCAACGGAAAAATGTCTGAAGAAATATATAAATTGCTTCACAACGAATTCGGCGATTATGAAATATATAAAAAAAGAGTAGGAAACGGACCGGCAGAGTATATTCGTTTTCATAATTTTGATGGGAGAATCGGATTTATCAGCGCCCTTTCGCATAAATTTTGTTATAAATGTAATCGGATCAGACTCACTTCGGAAGGATTTTTAAAGCCGTGTCTGCAATACGGAAACGGCACAGACGTTCGGGAAATGTTAAGAAACGGGGCGGATGACAGTTTGATCGAGGAGAAGATGAGAGAAGCGGTGTTTTTTAAACCTGACGGTCATGAGTTCGGAAGATCTGGAAAAGGCGAAGAAATCGAAACAAAAAAGATGTCTCAGATCGGCGGTTGACAGGAAAAAGAAATCAGAACAAAAAATCAGAGCAATAAGATAAAGAAGATAAAACAAAGATAGCGGGGAGTGTGAGAAAAATGTCAGAAAAAGCAGAAAGCGGAACAGTGCTCGCAGTCTGTGTAAGCAGAGAAAAAGGAACGCAGAAGCAAAATGTGGGCAGCGCACATTTTATAGAAGATTTTGGGATAGAAGGCGACGCTCATGCCGGAAAATGGCATCGGCAGGTGAGTCTTCTTTCTCATGATAAGATCGAAGCGTTTCGGGCAAAAGGAGCAGAAGTGATCGACGGCGCTTTCGGAGAGAATCTTGTAGTAACAAACTTGGATTTTCGCTCTTTTCCGGTCGGAACACGGCTTATATGCCGCGATGTGATCTTAGAGATGACGCAGATCGGAAAAGAGTGTCATCACGGGTGTCTTATTTTTCAGAAGATGGGAGAGTGCATTATGCCGAGAGAAGGTGTTTTTGCAAAAGTGATCCGAGGCGGAGAGATCAAAATCGGAGATATTATGTTCGCAGAGAGAGCGGAAAGTTTCAAGTAAGCGGTCATTTAAAGGATGAGAAGGGGCGGGAGTGAAGAAGCGCGTATATAGATGAATCGGAAAGAAAGAGGCGTATCTATGGACAGATTCAAAAAGAAGACAGATGAAAACGGGGAGAGGACGAGTCTGAAAATAAAAATCAGTATGAGAAAAACGGCAAAGATGATTGCGGTTGTAAGCTGTACGATTCTTATGCTGGCAGCCTGTTCTCCGAAAAAAGAGGTGATTTCGCAGTCTGTAACAGGAAATGAGGATAAAACATACGATTCGGGAGAGTGGATTGTTCAGAAGAACGGTTCTCTCATACAAAATGCAGGCGGCAATCAGGACGGGGAAAAGAAGCGATACTGTTTTCAAGATGTGGAAGAGAACCGTTATGAAGCGCCGCTGCTTTCGGATGTTCCGAAATGTACTTACGATTTTTCCGATTTAAAGACAGATGAGCAGACAGGTTATAAAAGCTATCAGGACCCGGAAACAGGTGCAAAGGCAAAACTTGGGATCGACGTATCTGAATTTCAAGGAGAAGTGATCGACTGGAAGCAGGTGAAAGAATCCGGTGTCGAATTTGTTATGGTTCGTCTCGGGTATCGGGCTTACGGAGAGAGCGGCTCTCTTGTATTGGATGCGATGTACGAGCAAAACGTGAAGAACGCTCTGGAAGCAGGGCTGCAGGTAGGCGTGTATTTTTTTTCACAGGCAGTTTCTCCGGCTGAGGCAGTGGAGGAAGCGGAATTTGTGCTTGAGCATTTGAAGCATTATAATATTACGGGTCCTGTTGTTTTTGATACAGAAGAGATCAAGTGGGACAGCGCGAGAACAGATGGAAATACGCGGCAGGATTTTACGAATTATTGCAAAGTGTTTTGTGATACGATCGAACATGCGGGATACGATCCGATGATTTACGCAAATTTAAAATGGATGACTTTTACGCTTGATATGGAGCAGCTTACAGAGTATGATTTCTGGTATGCGGATTATCATGAGACGCCGCAGTGTCCGTATGAATATAAAATATGGCAGTACAGTGAAACGGGCGCAGTTCCCGGTATCACGGGAAATGTAGATTTGAATTTATGGTTTCAGGAGGATTAAAAAATGAAATGGAATAAATTTCGGTTAAAGACGACGACGGAAGCAGAAGATATTGTAAGCAGTATGCTTATGGATCTCGGAATTCAGGGAGTGGAGATCGAGGATAAAATTCCTCTTACTCAGTCGGACAAGGAGCAGATGTTTGTAGATATCCTTCCGCAGACAGAAGCGGATGACGGCGTGGCGTATCTGAGTTTTTACTTGGAACCGGAAGAAGACAAAGAGAAGATCCTGTCGGATGTAAGAAAAGAACTGGAGGAAATGTCGGCTTATGTAAACGTCGGAGAGTGTCTGATCGAAGAGTCGGAAACGGAAGATGTGGACTGGGTGAACAACTGGAAGCAGTATTTTCACCAGTTTTATGTAGACGATGTTTTGATCATTCCGTCATGGGAAGAGGTAAAGCCGGAAGACGAAGATAAAATGATCATCCATATCGATCCGGGTACGGCGTTCGGAACGGGAATGCATGAGACAACTCAGCTTTGCATCCGCCAGATCCGCAAATATGTAACGGAGAATACGAAGATTCTTGACGTAGGGTGCGGAAGCGGGATCCTCGGGATGCTTGCGTTGAAATTCGGTGCAAAATATTCGGTCGGAACAGACTTAGATCCTTGTGCTATCGATGCAACTCATGAAAATATGGAAGTGAACGGAATCTCAAAAGACCGTTATGAGGTGATGATCGGAAACATTATCGATGACAAAGAAGTACAGGATAAAGTCGGATATGAGTGTTATGACATTGTTGCGGCCAATATTTTAGCGGACGTTCTTGTAGCGCTGACTCCGGTTGTCGTGAATCAGATAAAAAAGGGCGGAATCTATATTACAAGCGGTATTATCGATGATAAAGAAGAAACGGTTGTGGAAGCTGTGAAAAAAGCAGGTCTGGAAGTGCTTGACATTACATATCAAGGCGAGTGGGTCTGTGTGACAGCCCGAAAAAATTAAAACGGTAAGGAGAAGAGGAATGCAGCAGTTTTTTGCAGAGCCGTCATGGATCACAGAAAGTGAAATTTTGATCAGGGGCGCGGATCTCAACCATATGAAAAATGTACTTCGCATGAAAGTGGGAGAAGATGTAAGGATCAATGACGGTCAGGGGACGACTTATCTTTGCTGCCTGAATCGGTATGAGAAAGATCAGGCAGTGCTCGATGTGTTCCGAAAGCTGGATACCGAGACGGAACTTCCATCGGAAATTATTTTGTTTCAGGGACTTCCGAAAGGCGATAAGATGGAATGGATCGTACAAAAGTCGGTAGAACTGGGCGCTCACAAAATCGTTCCGTTTTCGGCAAAACGTTCGGTCGTAAAGTTAGATGAGAAGAAAGCGGTGAAAAAGCAGGAACGCTGGCAGCTAATCGCAAAAGGAGCGGCAGAGCAGTCGGGAAGAGGCGTGATTCCGGAAGTTTGCGGAGTATGTTCTTTTACGGAAGCATTAGAACAGGCAGAAAGTCTTGACGTCGTTCTTATCCCGTATGAACTGGAAGAAGGTATGGCCGAGACTGTGAGAGTGATCGAACAAATAGAACCGGGACAGTCGGTCGGAATATTTATCGGTCCTGAAGGAGGTTTTGAAGAAGCGGAAGTGCTCAGGGCAAAAGAGAAAGGGGCGCGGCCGGTCACGCTTGGAAAGCGGATTTTAAGGACAGAGACTGCGGGTCTTACGACACTTTCGATCTTGATGTATCATATAGAAAGCCGCGCTGTGTCACCGAAAAGAGAAGAGTCATAATTTAATAGTAAGAAATCAGTAAAGGAAAGGAATCATGGAAGTTTATCTTGATAATTCAGCTACAACGATGTGTTATCCGGAAGTGGGAGAGCTTGTCTATCATATCATGTGTCGGGATTACGGGAATCCGTCGGCAATGTATCGGAAGGGAATGGAAGCTGAAAGATATATAAAAGAAGCAAAAGAAACGATTTCCAAGCTTTTAAAAGTAAATGCTAAAGAAATTATTTTCACCTCCGGAGGTACGGAAAGTGATAATCAGGCGCTGATAGGATGTGCGCGGGCCAATCGAAGGAACGGAAATCATCTGATCACTTCTTGTGTGGAACATCCTGCCATTTTGAATACAATGCATTATCTGGAAGAGGAAGAAGGATTTCGCGTCACGTATCTTCCTGTTGACGAATGC
>OGXL01002421.1_pt1 | contig 13864 bp, 15 predicted proteins | sample 1576311 | NCBI WGS metagenome assembly OGXL01 (sample SAMEA3541564, study PRJEB24748) | human gut metagenome | biome: human gut; feature: human-associated habitat; material: faeces | place: China | collected 2012 | reverse complement strand
TCACGAGGCCGGAGGCGCTGGCTTTTTTGAAGGTGCGGGTCAGCTTGACGGCCTCATTGACCGCCGCCGAAGCAGGCATCCTCAACCTCATCTGCCGGGGCGCTCGCCGCCTCAGGCATTGCGCTCGGATCCGCCGCACGCGCAGGCATACGCCCGGAACGCCTCGACGTCTCCGTCCACTTCATCGCGGGCTTCGCGCTCATCATCGTCATCGCCGCATGGCTCGTCTTCTCGCACGCGAGGGCAAGGCGCTTCGTGCACGAAATCCTACGCATATTTAACACAAAATAATTTACAATTAACTGCTATCTTATTAACACATGGTCACTTTGATCATATTGGAGCTATAGATGAATTAGTAGAAAAATATAATTGCCCTGTTTATATTCATCAAGATGATTATGAAATGATTTACAATGATCAATTAAATTTATCTAACTATTACGGTGAATTAAAAATTAAATCTAAAGTAACAGCTGTTGATAAGAATATAGATATTGGTGACTTTCATTTTGAATTTTTACATTTGCCAGGACATACAATTGGTTCATGCTTTATCATCTTAAAAAATTACCATGTTATTTTTTCAGGAGATGTTTTGTTTAAAAATGGAATTGGTAGATTTGATTTTCCAACATCATCTTCAACAGACACAAGAAATAGTATAAAAAAAATCAAAGAAATAAAAGATGATTATGAAATATATCCTGGACACGGTGAATTGACAACTTTAATACAAGAAAAATTAAATAATCCATATCTTCAGTAGAATAACAATTTATTCTACTTTTTTTATAACATTTTTTTCTTTATCCAATTCAAGATAAAATGTGATATTGAGTTTATATCGATCATTTTTTAATCTTGTTTCTATTAAAAAATAATCTCCCATATCATCAACAGTATACGAAATTGTGTAATTTTCAAGTTCTAAATAATTACTTAATAAAATACTATTTTGATTTTCGTATTTATAATTTGCAATAAGTATATTTTTAAGTAGTCTTATATCATTCGTTTGTTTCATAGATTGAAAACCTTGACTATTTAGAATTGTCAAATGACATAATGAAAATATATTAAGAGAAAGCATGAGCAATAAAATAAGGGTGATTTGTAGAACATTTCCGTTATTCTTCTTTTTTTTCATAATCACTACCTACAATAAATTGATATTCTTTATTATTACTCATTAAATTTATTTTGATAAATCCATTCGTATTTTCAAAATATACAGAATCAATGTCATGATATAAAATATGATGTCCAGGTGTAATAACGAGTCGTTTATTTTGTAGTATTATTTTATGAGAATCGTCATTTTCATCGAGAAAACTTAAACTATCACCATATTCTATATTTTTAGCCGTTATAAGTTCATTACTAAGTGAAAATATTGCATTTTCTAGCGATGTATCGATATATTTTGATTGATTAGAAATTTTTAAAACTTTCACTAGTAATGAACAGTTTAAAACAATAAGTAATGTGATAGATAAACTCAATAATACTTCTACTAATGTAAAGCCTTTTTTAGACATGTCTCTATTCCTTCATCTAAATTAAGTGTATATTCTATTTGTTGTTTCTTTGACTGATAAGTTTCGTATTCTTGATTGACTTTGATGTTTGTTTTTGAATTTGTTACATATAAAGACACTAATAGAATAATAACAGTAGTAAAGATACTAAAAGCAAAAAGACTTTCAATCAAAGTAAAACCTTTTTTATTTAAACTCATAATCACCAGCTCCAAGATGAAAAATAAGGGTATGTTTCTTTTTGGGTGCAATGAGATCAATATGATTTGCTTGATTTATATTGCCATCTTTATTGAAATATATTTCTTTAATATTATTGAAAAAATAATTATTAGGTAAAACTACTCTGTATTTTTTTTGATGATCAATAAAAGATATTTCTTGTTTTGATACAATTAAACTAACTTTTTCATGACTAATTATTGCCTTACTTTTAGCCTGATTAATAATCATTTCTATTTGTTTTTTTACACATTCATCCGTTATATAAATTGTTTTTGTATTCATAAAAGGGAATGAAAGTACTGACAATGTTAATATAATAGATATTACTAACAACATTTCAATCAAAGTAAATCCTTTATTTTGAAACATAGGCTTCACCATCACTTATTCTTATGGCAAGTCCTGAAGGACAAACAGCTTGTTTTTCCTTTAAATAAGGATGGCTGCCAGAAGTTAATTGAGACATACTAGTTGGTAATTCTCCATGCTCGATTTCGTACAAAATGATTTGTGAGTTAACAACTTCAATTTGCGCATCACAACTTTTTTCTTTTACTAAACGATTTTTACTTGTAACATTTGGAATAACAAGCAGTAAAATAACTAGTATTACAGAAATACAAAAAATCATTTCAATGAGTGTAAAACCTTTTTTATTAGAATTCATAATCCTTATAATCCTCCTTTTTATAAATTTGAGACAACATTCATCATAGGAATTATTATTGAAACATACACAACAATTACAAATGTAGCAACAAAACCATAAATCAATGGAACTATGATTTTTATAAATTTAGAAATAAATTGGTTTAATTGCATAAATGTAAGTTGGATATAATTTTCTAAACTTTGGTTTTCATGACTATTTTGAATAATAGATATAAATTTTTTAAAATCATCTGAAAAGTAAGGAAAATCATTAACTGCTAAATTAAAATCATGACCATTTACAATTAAACGATAAAGTTCATAAACAATCATTTTAATATCACTATCAGTTATTTTATCATATAAAGTTTCAATAATGGATGTTGTATCATAGTGCTGTATGAGTAATTCATTATAATAAATTGCAAACTTTAACGAATAATACTTACAAATCAATTTTTTAATAAAATGTGTGTGATTAATCAAAAAATCTATCTGATTGAATTTTTGTTTTGCAATGCTTTGATAGATAAATATCATTAAAATAATATTTATTATAGTAATTAGTGTTAAAAAAATAGGAATTGCATGTAATAATACAAATAGACATTGAATAATAAATGGTTTTTGAATATCAAAATCGTTAAATAAAATTTCAACCTGTGGTAATAAGTAAAAAACAGTAAAAATAGAAAAAACAAATAAGAAAATAAGCAATATAATTGGATATGCCAATTTTTTTAAAAAAATATTTTTATACTCATCTCTTTTTTTGCAAATTTCAATTGATTTTTTTAATGCAGTTTCTAATGTGAATTCATTTTTAAAAAATGAATAATATTCTTTAAATAGAGTAGGAAAGGGAAGCATTATAAAAATTTCGTCAAGAGAAAGACCTTGATTTAAATAGTTCTTTATTTCCTTTACTTCTTTTTCATAGTTAAGCAAACTGCAAAAATCAAGCGTTTCTTGTAATGAATATCCTTGATTAAAGAAAAAAATAAGTAGATCAATAAAACTAAGTAATTTATTTTTCATTTAAAACACCTACATTTTTTAATGTGCATGCAGCTTTTGAAAAATCATAGTAATCTATTTTCTTTCGATCAAAATATTTTAATAAATTTTTTTGATCAATGTATTCACTTAAAATAAATACTTCTTTTTTATCGTTAAAACGCATTTTTTGTGTCATGATACCAAGAAGAACGTCTTCTAAATCAAGAGATGAAATGTTTAAGTTTTCTAATCTTTTAATCGTATTTATACAATTACTTGCATGAATAGTTGTTAGTACAAGATGTCCAGTTAAAGCACATGTAAGTGCTAATTGAGCTGTCTTTTCATCACGTACTTCACCGACCATTATGACATCAGGGTCATGTCTTAATATTTGTTTTAACGATTCATGATAGCTGATACCTTTTCTGTCATCAATTTCAATTTGCAAACAATAATCTTTATTGATTTCAATAGGATCCTCTAGCGTAATAATATTTTTTTTATACATCTTATTAATTGCATCTAAAATAGCATATAATGTTGTAGATTTCCCAGAGCCAGTTGCACCACTTATTACAAATAATCCGCTATCCTTTTGGACAATCTGTTTTAAAAATTGATAAACATGAATATCTTTACTAATATTTTCTAATGATAATTTTTGATGATTATTTAGGATACGAATAACAATGGAATCCATCTCTTTTCCAATAAGTGAGGAAATTCTTAAGTTATATTTTTTATTATTTAAAACATACACATAATGTCCTGTTTGAGGTTTACGGTAATAATTTAAATCAATTTTAGAAATGAAACGAATATAATTCATTAATTGAATAATATTTGTTTTTTCATAGGTTTCATAAGTAAGTAGTTCCCCACAAATCCTAAATTTAATCACTCCTTTCTCTGTACATTGTAAATGAATATCACTTACATTTTTTTTAATAGCTTGATAAATAATCTGTTCAAATAGTTCCTCCATAAAAATCCTCCTATTATTATATAGACAATTTTTTGATGTTTTTCTTTTTATTTTTTAAAAAAAGTAAAAAAATAACGAAATAAAAATTTCGTTATATCAAATAAATGATCAATGCAATTAAAAAACCACAAAGAACATCACTTATAAAATGAACAGCACAAATGATTCTTGATAGCCCTACAATACATGCAATAAATAAAGCAATGATTCCTAAATGAATATTAATATCCAATAAGGCAAATGCAATCGCAAAAGCACTTACTGTATGGCGACTAGGAAAAGATTCTCCTGTTTTATGACCTACAAGTGGTTCAATATTAAATGTCATACAAGGACGTGGACGATTATAGAGTTTTCTAATAAGTGTTACAATCAAAAAAGAACTTAATGGTTTAATGATTGTCAATAATAGCTTTGATGAATGATTAATAAATAATATGAGAAGTGTTAAAGCATAAAGTGCGGCTGTAAGATAAGGGGTTATTTTAGCTATTACAACGCATATTTTGTCTAAATGATGTTGACGGATGTAATTGAGATTGTTTTGATAAAATTTTTCCATTATTTTAAGATAAAGACTGTTTCTCCTTTATTAAGTGTCAGTATTTTTCTTTCAATTCTTGGATGTGAATATTTTTTTCTAACATAATTTAAAAGAATAGAAGAAGAATATCCATGGATCACAGTGACCTCTTTTACAAGAATTGAAGTTCCTTTTAAAAAATGATCTAGTTTTACTTTAGCTTCACTTTGACTACATCCGTGTAAATCTATTGTTGATAACATCCAATCACCTCTTTGATATTATAAAATAAATTTAAATGAAAAAAAATGACAAAACGAAAATATTGCTTTTATGGGTATTTTTCATTACAATAAAGAGGTAAAAAAAGAGGAGTGAAAAAGATGGCATTAACAGCAGGTATTGTAGGATTACCAAATGTTGGTAAATCAACATTATTTAACGCAATTACAAATGCACAAGTAGAAGCAGCAAACTATCCGTTTGCGACAATTGATCCAAATGTAGGTGTCGTAGAAGTACCAGACTATCGTTTAGATAAATTAACAGAAATGATTGAACCTAAAAAGACAGTTCCAACAACTTTTGAATTTACGGATATTGCAGGACTTGTAAGAGGTGCAAGTAGAGGTGAAGGTTTAGGAAATAAATTCTTAGGAAATATTAGAGAAACGGATGCAATTTGTGAGGTTGTAAGATGTTTTAGAGATAAGGATGTAACACATGTTGATGGTGATGTAGATCCTATTAGAGATATTGAAACAATTAATTTAGAATTGATCATGGCTGATTTAGAAACAGTTGAAAAACGTATTGGACGTTTAGAAAAGAAAGCTAAATCAGGTGATAAAGAAGCTAAAGCTGAAATGAGTGTTTTAGAAAAACTAAAACCAACATTAGAAGCAAATAAACCAGCAAGAAGTATTGAATTTGATAAAGAAGAAATGTTAATTGTCAAACAATATACTTTACTTACAATGAAACCATTAATCTATGTAGCTAACTTAGGTGAAGAAGATTTAGAAGATCCAATGCAAAATCCATATTATGTTCAAGTTTTAGAATTTGCGAAAGAAGAAGGTAGCGACGTTGTTCCTATTTGTGCAAAAATTGAAGCTGAATTAGTAGGAATGGATAAAGAAGAAAAAGCTATGTTTATGCAAGATTTAGGTATTGAAGAAAGTGGTCTTGATAAATTAATTAAAGAAGCTTATAGCTTATTAGGTCTTAGAACATATTTTACAGCTGGAGTACAAGAAGTAAGAGCATGGACATTTAAAGAAGGAATGACAGCTCCAGAAATGGCGGGTATCATTCATAGTGATTTCCAAAGAGGTTTTATTAAAGCAGAAACATATAGTTTTGATGATTTAGTGAAATATGGTAGTGAACATGCTTTAAAAGAAGCTGGAAAAATTAGACAAGAAGGTAAACAATATGTAGGTCAAGATGGAGACATCATGTTGTTTAAATTTAATGTATAATGAAAAAAGCAATTAGATATATCTTATTAACTGTCTGTGTTTGTGTATTTTGTTATTCAGCATATAATTTAATTAATATTTATTTGAATTATAAAAAAATAGATGATGATTATGGAGAAATTGCAAAAACCTATACTGAAGAAAAAGTTGAAGAAAAAGAAAGCTATTTACAAATTAATTGGGATGAGCTTTTACAAAGAAATAAAGATGTGAAAGCGTGGATTCAAATTCCAAATACAAATGTGAATTATCCTGTTTTACAAGGCGAAACGAATGACACTTATATTCATAGTGATATAGATCATAATGAATTAAGTGCAGGTAGTATTTTTATCGCAAGTGAAAATGAAGATCCATTTAATGATTTTAATACGGTTATTTATGGTCATAATATGAAAAATGGTTCAATGTTTAATAATATTAAATCCTATACGGATCAAAGCTTTGCGGATGAACATCCCTATATTTATATTTATTTACCTGATGGTACAGTAAGTCAATATAAAGTGGTTGTAGGACATATTATTTCAGAAATAAGTTCTTTATATGGAACAAATAATGATATGGATAAATCATCATTTATACAAGAAATGGTAAAGACATCTTCTATTAAAGTAGATTTTGATCAATCTCAAGTACAATCGATAATTACTTTATCTACTTGTACTTCTGCAGGAAGTGAAAGTGGTAAAAGAAATGTAGTACATGCGATTTTACAAAGAAAAGGGATTGATCCTGTAAAAGAAAAAATGGAAAACTAGAGAAATCTAGTTTTTTTGTTGTTAATTGTAAATGAGCTTGAATTGAATAAGTATGTCCGATGTGCTAAAATATTTGCATGTTAAGAGGGTGTTTTAATGGTTAAAAAAAAGAAAAGAAGTTTTATGTCTAAGTTGTTTTCTAGACGTATTTTATTATTAATACAATTTATCGTTTCTATCATTTTTTTAGGATGTATTTACATATTAAAGATGTTACCAATGAAATATTATTTGATTTTATGTGGTATTATTTTTTTGTTATGGATGTTAAGTTCATTGCTTATTAAATCAGGGATTAAAAAGAAAAAGCGAGAAAATAAATATGCTAGATTGATTTTTGGAAAGCTATTATCTTTAATACTTAGCGTTGCTTTAGGATTTGTTTCGGTAATGGCTTTTAAAGGAAATAATTTTTTATCTAATATTACAGGTTCTTTTACACAAACAAGAGTTATTTGTATGTATGTGAAAAAAGAGAGTGCTATTAAAAGTTTAAGAGATGTAAAAGATAATACAGAAATTGGAATTGCTAGTGAAAAAGGCTCAAAGAATATTACATCAGCAATTGCTAAAATAGAAAATAAAGCAAATAAAGATTTTCAGACAAAAGATTATAAAGATTATTCTTTATTAGGAGATGCTATCATGGATGGAGACATTGATGTTATTGTTGCTGATAATGCTTATATGGCTTTATTAGAAGCAAATCATGAAGGTATTGATGAAAATCTAAAGAGTTTATGTAAAGTAGAAATTCAAGAAAAATTAAATTCTGTGACACAAGAAACAAATGTGACTAAAAATCCATTTATTGTTTATATGACAGGAATAGATACTTATGGGACAGTTTCAGCAATTTCAAGAGCTGATGTTAATCTTGCTGTCTGTGTTTCCCCAATTCAAAAACAAATATTAATTGTATCTATTCCTAGAGATACACAAATTACCTTGCATAAAAATGGAAAAATGGATAAATTAACGCATTCAGCTATGTATGGTATTAACGAGACAATTTCTTCTATAGAAGATTTCTTGGATTTAAAAGTGAATTATTATGCTAAGACAAACTTTAGTGGAATTACTAATATCATTGATGCCTTGGGTGGAGTAACAATTGATTCACCTTATGAATTTACAACATTACATGGGCATTATCATATTAATAAAGGAATTAATGAAATGGATGGAGATAAAGCTTTATGTTTTGTAAGAGAAAGATATGCTTTGCCAAGTGGTGATTTTGATCGAGGAAGAAACCAACAAAGATTACTTAAAGCCATGATCAATAAAGCTGTTTCTCCTAAAATCATTACAAACTATTCAAATATTTTACAAGCAGTAGAAGGATGTTTTGAAACTAATATGTCATCTGAAGATATAAAATCACTTGTTCAAATGCAATTAGATGATATGTCTAAATGGAAAATGTACAATGTTCAACTTACGGGAGATCCAGAAATCTCATATAAAACATATTCTATGAAAGGTAAGAAATGTTATACAATGAAACCTAATAAAAAATCTTTGAATGGTATTATTAATGTTATTAATAAAATTGAAGATGGTAAAAGAATTACTGATCAAGATGTAAAAGGATTACAAGGTGCTTAACCTGTAATCCTTTTTAAATGACAACTCTTAATTTAAAATGGTGTTGATGAGTAGAAAATTGACAATTTCCATGGAGCTTTTCAACTGTATAAGCAATACTTTGAGTTCCAAAGCCATGATCTTTTTCTTTAGATATAGGAATACCATCTACAAAAATAGGTTCATTTAAGTAATTATTTTCAATAGATATAAGTAACTTACCACATTTTTCTTGCATATTTAATTCTATAAAACGTTCATTTTCTAATAACATAACAACTTTAAAAGCATTTTCTAAACCATTAGATAGAATAGAAGTTAAATCGATATCACTAATAGACAATTGTTGAGGAATATCTAAATGATAATGAAAATCAATATTTTCATCTTTCATTCTATTTTCATAAGATGTCATAATCATATTAACAGTATCATTTAAACAATATTTCTTTCTTACAGTTTGATCGATGGCATCAAATAAAGTATGAATATATTCGATAGCATGTTCATTTTGATTATTTTCAAGATCGTTTAGTATATTGTTTAAAAAATGACGCATATCATGTCTCATTAAAATAATCTTTTTTTCATTTTCTTTCATCAGCTTCATTTCTTTTTTTGATTGTGCTTGTTTCATATAAATAACCTTATTGGTTGTTTCTATTTTTTGCTTTTCTTCATATTGTTTAAAATAAACGGTACAGAATACAAAATAACAGATACATAAAAGAAATGGTGTAAATTCTACAGTTGTTTTATTTCCAATATAAAGAAGCTTTGTATAAACGGTAGAAAGATAATCAAATATATAATAGAACATTGGAATGATACCAAAAGAAATAAGTTCATGTGATTGTTTTTTTAATAATTGAGAAATAGGTAAATAAACAAATTTAATAATGAAAACAAAAGAAATAATGAGTGTTAAAGAATAGGTTATATTATCTATATTCTTAATAAAAGAGGAAACAAAGATTGTTGTCCAGTTACTTATTTGACAACATAAATAAGCACTTGTTATAGCAATTAAACTTGGAAATAATCGTTTTTTGAAAATTAAAACAAAAAATACTAAAAGTGGTAAATGGGTAATAAAAGGATATAAAGAAATAACAGCCGATAAATCTTTAGTAAAATAGAACATACCTTGTAATACTAAATCAATATAAAAGAATAGAAAAACACAAATGACATTCTTTTTATTGATTCTAATATCTAGAAATAGTACAGAAACAAAGATACCGAATAATAAAGTTAAAGTATAACGAATAGATTCTAAAATAGTATAAATCATATGTTAATCACCTTCTTTAAACATATATTCAAAATAAGCTTCTTTAAAAGATTTAGCATAACTTCTTGCGATGGGAACTTTCTTGTGTGTTTTTGTTTCAATTTCTATAGAATTAAAATGATCAATAGCAGGCATATGAACTAAGTAACTTCGATGACATTTATAAAATGCATCATTTGAAGTTAATTCATTACTACAATGAACAAAAGTATCTAAAACTTCTAGACATTCACCATCATTTAAACAAAATAAAACTTTTTTATTTTGTGCTTCAACACATTCAATCAAATGATAATAAATTTTACGATATCCTTTATCTGTTTTAACAATAATAGATTCAGGTTCATAATGAAATGCTTGTTTACAATCATTTAAAAGAGAGCATAGTTTTTCATAAGTTGTAGGTTTTAAAAGATATCCACTTGCTTTAACATCATAAGATTCCAAGGCAAATTCAGGAGAAGAGGTTAAAAAAATAATTTTAACGACAGAATCATTTTTTCTAATTTCATGAGCTGTTTCCATACCATTTAATAAAGGCATCATAATATCTAATAAAATAACTTCTATATGACTTTTTTGATAACTATTAATTAAAGCATCCCCATGATTAAAAAGATAAATAGAAACATCTTCATGATGTTCCTTTCCCCATTTTTCTATCATTTCTTTAACTTGATTCATATATAAAAGATCATCATCACATATTGCTATATTCATATACATCACCTAATACTATTTTATCAAAATAAAAACACTTCTTATATACATTTCACACCCTAAAAACGACATTTCGCGCCAATTACAAAAAAATTACAATTAGAAAAAGTAAAATAAAAGCATAGGAGGAAATGAATAATATTCAAAGAAAGGGGATAGGGAAAATGAAAATATATAAGAAAGTGATAGCATGTATACTGACATTAATGATGTTCTTTGCACAAATGCCAGTCAATGTATTTGCGGCTAATCAAAAGAATAATATACCACTTGATATTGTCTTGGTTTTAGATGTTTCAGGGAGTATGGAAGATCCTATAACTTCAACTGATACTACTAAAAGGATTACAATTTTAAAAGATTCAATTAATCAATTTATTGAGAGCTTTGCTGAAAATAATTCAAAACAGAGTGATGAAAAATATCAAAGTAGAATTTCTATTATTAAATTTGCTGGAGATAAATCAGATAAAGTAGGGAATGATACCTATACTGAAAATAGATATAGATATAATTATACGCAAATTATGAATGATTTCTTTACTGCCACAAATGACAATAAAGCAAAGTTAGAAGATGTTGTAAATAGCATTAGTCCTGCAGGGGCAACACGTTCAGATTTTGCAATGGAATTAGCATTAAAACAAATTAATCAAAGTAAAAATGATGAAAGTAGAAAAGATGCCAAAAGAATTGTTTTTTTTGTAACGGATGGTCAGCCAACGACTTTGAATAATTTTGATGATGATGTCGCAAATGGAGCAATTAATACATCAAAAGAAATAAAAAAAGATGCAGAAGTTTATACATTTGGAATGTTTTCTTTAACTGATCCATCTATTACTGGACATGTAGGAAGTGGTAGTTGGTCAGATGCAGAAAAGTTTAATGCTTATATGCATGGAGTTTCTAGTAATTACTCAGATGCCCAAAGTTATAAAAACTTAGGAACTAGAGCAGAAAATAGTGCTTATTATATGGGAGCTAAAAGCTCAAAAGAGGCTACAGCAATATTTGATAGTGTTATAGCTAAATTATTAAGTATGACATATGCTGGTGCAGATTATACAGATGTAGATGCAGCTATTAAAAGAGCAAATTCACTTAATAAAGATAATTATAAAGATTTTTCAAAGGTAGAGGATGCTATTAACGCAGTCAATCGTGATAAAGATATTACTGAACAAGAGGTTGTTAATAGTTATGCTAAGGCTATTAATGAAGCAATTGATCAATTAGAATATAAAGCTGCAGATTATACAGAAGTAGATAAAGCTATTGAAAAAGCAAATAAACTTAATAAAGATAACTATAAAGATTTTTCAAAGGTAGAAGATGCTATTAAAACAGTTGTACGTAGTAAAAATATAACAGAACAAGATGAAGTAGATGCTATGGCAAAAGCCATCAATGATGCAATTGATGCATTAGTATTCCAATTAAAAATCAAATATGATTCTAATGGTGGAACAGGAACAATGGCTAATCCAACTGTTGAATTAGATAAGGAATTTATTTTCCAAAAATGTGAATATGTTGCTCCAAATGGAAAACATTTTAAAGGCTGGCAAGTAGACAATACTGTTTATAAAGTAGGAGATAAAAGAGTATTTACTAAAGATGATCAAAATAAGGAAATTAAAGCAGTTTGGGAAGAACATACTTTTGATCAAAAATTAAAAGAAGTCAATGGAGTAAGTACTTTAAAAGACAAAGCAACATGTACAACAAATGCTATCTATTATAAAAGCTGTGCTTGTGGTCAAGTAAGTACTACAGAAACATTTGAAGATAAAGATACAAAATTAGGACATGAATATACAAAACAAATAAAAGATGCAAAATACTTAAAATATCAAGGAAGTAACTGTCAAGAACATGATGCATATTGGTATGCATGTTCAAGATGTGATGTAAGTGCTAAAGATGATGAAAATGCACAAGATAAGTATTATGAATCTGCAGAAGTAGGAAATCATGTATTATCTAAAGATTGGAATAAAGATTCTAATAATCATTGGCATTCATGCACAGTTCCAGGATGTAATGAAGTTTCAGATAAAGGAAATCATGTGTATGATCAAGAAGTTGAAAGTAGTGAATATTTAGCGACTCCAGCTACTTGTATGACACCTGCTAGATATTATAAGAGTTGTATTTGTGGAGCAAAAGGTACAGAAGCATTTGCAGCAACAGGTACTCATTTAGGACATGCTTATATAGAAGTTAAGAATCCACAATTTTTAAGAGAAAAAGCAACTAATTGTAAGGAACACGATACATATTGGTATGTATGTTCAAGATGTGGAAAAACATCAAAAACAATCAATAAATATTATGAAGATAAGGATTCTAAAGGAGAACATATATCAAGTGATTGGATCATTGATCAACAACCAACAGTAGCTAAAGAAGGATCAAAACATAAAGAATGTACAGTATGTAAAGAAGTGTTAGAAACAGAAAAGATTGCTAAGTTAGAAAATGTGAAAACTGAAACAAAGAAAGAAGAAACAGCTTCTAAAAAAGAAATAAAAGTAGAAAGTAAAAAAGCTGTAATAACAGGAGATAATACAAATAGTATTGTGCCAATAGTTTTACTAGGTATAAGCTTATTAGGAATTTATATGATTGTAATGAAAAAATGTGTTCGTTAGAAAGTAAAAGAGAGAAGATTTGGTTCTTCTCTTTTTGTTATAATGGATAAGAGGTGATACATAATGCAGATAATAGTGATTATCTTTTTTGTAATTATATTATTCATATTTTTACTTTTAAGTTTATCAAGTGATGAAGATGATGAAGATCAAAAAAGAATTGCAGGGAAAGAAGGAGAATTACAAGCAAAGAAGATATTAAATCATTATTTAAATGAAAATGGTTTGTTATTGAACAAAAATAGGAGCGTAATCCCCTTCCTCTAAGCGAAGCGTAGGGAGGGGTCTAGCTCCTTTTATAGTTTTTATAAGAGATGTTGTTTTAGACGTGCAGCTGTGATATATTATAAGTATAAAAGACGTTCAGTCGTACTTAATTTTAGAAAGGATATTGCTATGGAACTTGATACTAATAATCATTCAGTGTTCAT
>OGXL01002420.1_pt1 | contig 13872 bp, 16 predicted proteins | sample 1576311 | NCBI WGS metagenome assembly OGXL01 (sample SAMEA3541564, study PRJEB24748) | human gut metagenome | biome: human gut; feature: human-associated habitat; material: faeces | place: China | collected 2012 | reverse complement strand
CTTTTGGAAGTGCATTAGCTATGGTTATTAGTTATACAACGTGGAAGTCTGTCGGCTGGGCGATTTTTCATGGATTACTTAGTTGGGTGTATGTCATATATTTCCTTTTGCGCTATTAAATTAGAATTTGTGAAATCCACATATTTTAAGAAGGAGCCTTCGCTAATGCGAAAGCTCCTTTTCTGCACACCTTACTTTTTCAGCTTTAAGCCATCTCGGAATGCTTCGCCCACACGCTCGGTGACTTTATAATAGCCGTGGGTGTAGGAATCAAATGCGATGGCGTTGACCTTAGACATATCAATTTTTCCATCCACCATAACGCTCTCATCGGCAGTGACATTGATTACCTTGCCGATGACGCCGCATCCGTATTCATTGTTCTGATACTCGATGAACCTGCACTCCAGGCAGAGCGGGAACTCGTTGATGACAGGGGCATCGACGGCTTCTGCTTTACTTGCGGTCAGACCGCTGCGGGCAAATTTGTCGAAAACCTTATTTCCGGATTCCACGCCGAAATAGTCTGCTTCCACTATGTGGGCAGCATCGGCAATGCTGACGGTGAATGCTCCCCGTGCCTTGATGTTCTGCACGGTCTTATGAGTCTCGGTGAGGTTCAAGGCGACGGTGTCCCGCTCCTGCATGGTGCCCCATGCGGCGTTCATGACATTCACGCTGCCGTCCTCGTTATAAGTCGCAACCATCAGAACCGGCATGGGGAAAATGCCTTCGGTGATTTTCAGTTTTGTTCTCATGATAACTTCTCCTTGTGATCAGATTGACAGGACTGTTCATCCTGCTTATAATTATAACTGAGTAAAACAGAAATTCAAGTACTGTCTATTATGATAGGTACTATCTTAGGAGAAAGTGAAATGATAAAGAATTATATCGAGAACGCCAATTTCGAGGACACCGGCTTTGCCTACACGCTGTCGCTGATCTCCGGCAAGCACAAGATGGTCATTCTTTACTGCCTGATGGAGTTTGAGACGGTGCGATTCAATGAACTGAAACGGTATCTGAAAACCATTTCCGACAAAACTCTCAGCACGAATCTCAAGGAGCTGGAAGCGGATAAACTGATCGTCCGCACCGAGTATCCGCAGATTCCGCCGAAGGTAGAATATGCACTTTCGGAGCGTGGGAAATCGCTGATGATTGTGTTGGATCAGCTCTGTGTCTGGGGCGAGGAGAATCGACTGACAGAGTGATAAATTCAAGTTTGGAGAATTGAGAAAATCGGAATTTTGGAGGTTATTATGGCTTTTGATTTTAAAAAAGAGTATAAAGAATTCTATATGCCGAAGAACAAACCAGAGATTGTAAATGTACCTAAGGCAAATTATATTGCAGTTAGAGGAAAAGGCAATCCAAATGAAGAAGGCGGAGCATATCAACAAGCAATCAGTGTTCTATATGCTGTTGCATACACATTAAAAATGAGTTACAAGACTGATTATAAAATTGAAGGATTTTTTGAATATGTTGTTCCGCCATTGGAAGGTTTTTGGTGGCAGGATGATGTCGAGAGTGTAGATTATACAAATAAGTCTGCTTTCAGCTGGATTTCTGTTATCCGTTTGCCTGATTTCATTTCTAAAGCTGATTTTGACTGGGCGGTAGAAACAGCAACGAAAAAGAAGAAACTTGATTGTTCGTTAGCAGAGTATTTTACGATTGATGAGGGATTATGCGTTCAAATTATGCATATAGGTTCTTTTGATAATGAGCCAGCAACTGTTGCGCTTATGGATACTTATTTAGAACAAAATGGATATGTTAATGATATTAACAAAGATAGGTTACACCACGAGATTTATATGTCTGATGCAAGAAAGGTTGCCCCAGAAAAATGGAAAACTGTAATTAGACATCCAATTAAGAAAGCGTAAAATTCCCGTTTATTGGGAAGTCGCAGAGAACGAAAAATCGGGATTTAATTTATACATTTGGAGGTGGTAAACAATGAGAAAATGTGTAAAATGCGGAAAAGTTATGGTATCAGATTTAAGGCTTAAAGTAAATGGTGGTGGCTATGGGATTGTTGTTCGTGTAGATGAAAAGCAAAAGGCAACAATTATAGATGATGTAAAAGTTGCAGTCTGCCCAGAGTGCGGTTATACAGAAATGTACTTAAAAGATTAGGCGATAACTTCCAGTTTGTATATATCTTTTAAAAGGTATATGATTAAGAAAAACGGCAGGAGGTATCTGAATGAAATCACATAAATATTGGTCTATCGGTGCACTGATTACAATGCTTGGAACTTTTTATACAGGTTATAAGGGATCAAAAGAAGGCCATAAGTACTTTGCAGCAAGTTCTTTGCTTTGCATGATTATGGCTATTTATACAGGACACAAGATGATTTCTGGTAAAAGTAGGAAGAAAAAAGAAGTTTCAGTAGAGAGTGTTGAAGATTAAAAAACAAAATATTTTAATAAATAACGCCGGTGCGGGATTTTTAATATCCAGTACTGGCGTTATTTATTCTACAGGGGCTTGGGGGTGTAGCCACCAAATATATTATTAATTTTCTTCTTCGGTAAGTTTGTTAAGGATCCACTCCCTATTGATAACAATATCCTCATCATCGCGGAGATCTTTGAAATCAGTGCAGTGTGAAGAAGCAAATTCATACATATTGTCAATGTCAACTGAGTAATTTGTATTTCTGCTTTTAATGTGCTTTACGATTGCCATTCATACCACCTGCCAGTTTTAGTACCTCTTTTCTCAGTAGGAATAAGTCCGTGATGCACTGATGGATTTCATTTTCTATAGCACGTGACTGATTGCCACCACTGTTAAAATGCTTGGCGATCTGATTGAGATTCGATCCGATCCGATCTTTCCATATTCACTGACCAGTTTTCTGAGGTCGTTCATGTCTGCAACAACTTCAATCTGGTGATTGATTTGCTTTGAATGTTTAAAGATCACGTGGAAGTACCTGGACTTGATAAAGAAAAATCCAAACTTGATGATTTAATCAACCAGATGAGATATTTTAAAGATTTTATCAAAAAACTCAATCACATGGATGTGATATCCAATCAATCTCAGCATCAGATTAAGAATGGTGAAATGCTCCTTGCAAACAAAATATATCTGATAAATCAGATGTATTAATGTCCCAAGGACGCTTTTTGTATGTTATAATAAATACAATCACTAAGTATCGGATAAATAAAGATAAAATGAAGGAATAGAAAGTCATGAAGATAGCGAAAAAAGTATTAAAGACAATAGGAGTTTTATTAGGCTTTATTGTGGTCATTGTGCTAGGATATATCATTTATCTCTATGCAAGTTACCATAGAATTGAAGATAATAAATCCCTTTCCGTAGAATCTCACACAGAAACAAAACAAACACTAACAACAGGAAAACAATATTCAGCAATTACATACAATATTGGATTCGGAGCCTATACGCCAGATTTCAGCTTTTTTATGGATGGAGGAAAATCATCTTGGGCAAAGAGCAAGAAAAGTGTTCTTAAAACAGTTAAAAATGCAGGAAATCTAACAAAATCGTATGATCCGGATTTTGCCTTAATAGAGGAAATAGATCTTAATTCCACCAGAAGTTATCATGTAAATGAATATTCCATACTAAAGAAATGCTTGAAGAATTACGATACAGTATTTGCACAAAATTATGATTCTGCTTTTCTATTCTATCCATTCACACAGCCACATGGAAGTAGCAAAGCAGGATTAGCTTTATTTTCCAGATATCCGATCAAAGATTCACTAAGAAGAAGTCTTCCGATTTCAACATCATACAATAAATTTTTTGATTTAGATCGTTGCTACAGTATTTCAAGAATTCCAGTGGATAATGGGAAATACCTCGTGATCTTTCAGCTTCATATGTCAGCCTACGGAAACAGTGATAAGATCAGAAAAGGACAGATCCGTATGCTTTCAGCGGATATGAAAAAAGAATACGAAGCAGGAAATTATGTATTATGTGGCGGGGATTTTAACCATGACCTCAAGGCTGCAGAAGATGACGATTCTACCGATAGAGAATCCTGGGCATATCCATTTCCAAGAAAGATGCTTCCAGAACATTTTTCTTTCTGTATGGATCAACTGCCAAAGAAAGAAAATCTGTGGAATAGTTCACGAAATGCAGATATGAAATACATACCAGGAAAGACTTACACTGTTACATTGGATGGATTTATTATCTCAGATAATGTAAAATGTGATATGTATAAGAATATTAATACGGGATATTCATATTCAGATCATGACCCGGTATATGTGAAGTTTGAATTGAATAAGGAGAGTGTGTTGAACAAATTTAAATTGAAAAATTAGAGATTTCTGTCGACTTGTGATAGTACAAAAAATATAGGGGATCGCCAGAAGGTGGAAATGTCTAAAATAGGAGGCGTTGTGGAAATATATGATTAAGGACAAGAAAAATATGAAGAAACGATGGAAAAGAATCATATCCAATATGATTGCAATAGCACTAGTGATCATATCAAGTATTCCAACAATTTCAATTCCAGTAAAAGCGGAAGCATCTGTTGATGGAAAATTGATCACAGTAGGTGGGAAAACGGTAACAAAAAATATGAAAATTGATGATGTTAAGAAAATGTTTGGTGAACCAAAATTAACGACACCATCATATTGGGATGGATATGCTTATACATTTTACGGAAAAGATTATAGTGATTATTTATATTTAGAAACTGATTCTGATGGGAAGATTGTATGTTATGGAAGCGTAAGTCCTGGGTTCGAAACGAATAAATACAGTTATGGAGAGAAAGTTAATCCTTATGCTCGGGCAGGTTGTGAGGCGAAAGACGATGATGGCAAGTTATATGCTGTGATATATTACACAAAATTTCATTTGGATGCATATAAGAGATTTACAGAAAATTTAACAGAAAATAATAGAAATCTTTGCAAACATGCAGTGGAAATGTGGAATGCTATTTCTTATTTATATGGATATAAAACTGCAACATATTTTGATGAAAAATTGTTTAATATAGGTGCACAGCTGGCAGATAATCATAGCGATCTATATGATTATTGTAAGAGCACAAATCAAAGTTCTTGTTATCAGTTAATGACTGGAAGAAAAGCCACATTTCTGGAATATTTTTACCCTAATCCATTGGAATTTGCGGAAAATGCTAGAAATTACGAGTGCCCAAAAGGAAATGCAATAGGCTTTATGTATTATCCAACAGGAGAAGAAAATGATGATTATTGGATTATGGAGGGGTTTGTAAATAAAGAATTATTGGCAGATTGGAAGTCTGTTGCATATACAGAAAGAGAAAAAGAGTTATTGGAAAATTCCAGAAAATATTATACAAACTCAGTAAACACAGTTAATTCTATGAAATCATATTATGAGATTAAACCTTCTTACGATTCAATTAAGAATATAGAAGGTGGAAAGTTAAGTAAAGAAGTTGCAAAAGGAGCAGTTGATTATTTAAATGCAATTCGTGTGGGAGCTGGACTAAATCCATTGGAATATTCAGAACAATTGTCTATGGATGCACAGTGCAAATCTACGTACACGGTATATTTGGCAAAAAATAATATAAAAAATTCATCACCTCATAATCCACCAAAGGTAGAGGGATTAAGCGATGAATATTATTCAAAATGTCAAAGTGGCAATGGAGAAAATTTATACTCATGTGGAATAATAAGTACGAGTATCATAGACAGTATTAGTAGTGCATTAGATGATAGTCAAGGGACAGGACAATATTATAATAGAGGCCATAGATATAATCTGTTAAATCCTGAATGGAAATATATTGGAGTAGGAAATACGTTGCAACAAGCATGTCATAAATTGTCAGGAACGCAGAGCTCTAATGTAGATGTTGTTGCATGGCCACCAAAAGGAATTACTATTTCAGAAAGTGGATTTTCGCCATCAGGAATGTGGACATGTCAGTTTTATAATAAGTTAAAACCGACAGCTGATACTACAATAACGATTGAATGTCTCAATAGCAATAAGAAATGGAAGATTGATCCGAATAATCTTTTAGAAAATCAAGCTTATAATTATGAAAGAAGTGGGGATCTTATTTCCTATAGCGATGATTCTATTGTTTTTAAAATAGGAGGAGTTTATCAAATAACATATGATCATCTTACAGATGCAAATGGGAATGAAACAAGTTATTCTTATAGAACAGTGTATGAAAAAGCTTATATTGGATCAGAAGAGGAGAAAGTACCACAATCTATAAAATTAGATAAAACATCAAAAAAAGTTTTGCTTGGTACAACGAGTAAGTTGATTGCCAAAGTAAGCCCGGATAATATAAAGAATAAAAGAATTTATTTTGCAAGTAATAACAAAGAAGTGGCTACTGTAAATGAATGTGGTGAGATTACAGCCCATTCGTTAGGAACAGCTGATATAACAGCTACAAGTGAAAATGGAAATATAACAGCTACATGCAAAATAATAGTAGTAAAAACTTTAGATCAGACAGATGATCAGCCAGAAAAGGAACCAACAAAGGAACCAGAAAAGGAACCAACTGGAGCAATAACAAATGGAAATGTTAATAATAGTAATAACAAGTCTGATTTATCACAAGGACATAAAACAAATAACAGCAAAAAAGAAAATATAACCATTAGTAAAGCAAAAATTAAAAGTGCGAAAAAGAAAAAATCCTCAAAGTCCTTAACAATAATATTATCAAAAGCAGTACCTAAGGTAACTGGTTATCAAATAAAAATATATTCATCCAAAAAGAAAGCTAAGAAGAATAAGGGTGCTATTTGGACAAAGGTTGTACAGACAAATTCCAAGAAAATAGTTATTAAAAATAAAAAATTAAAAAACAAAAAAACACTTTATATTCGGATACGTGCTTATAAGAGAATCAATAGAAAGAATAAATATAGTACGTGGTCAGAGATTAAGAAAGTAATTGTTAATTAGTAATGATTTCAGTGAATCATTACGAGTGTTGCTTCTTTCAAGCTAAAATAAAGACAGAAAATAATAACTCATGCGATGGAATATTTAATGTACACGGACATTCCGGTAATTAAGATTGCGATGAATAATGGATTTGCTTCAGTTGCAGCATTTAATAAAGTATTTAAAGAAAAAATGGAATTATTCGATGGATCTTTATGAGCAAAATCTGTCAGATGTAACATTAAATAAACGAAGATTAAAGCAGCTGGATCAGATATTCATTGAAGAACTTCAAGAAATCAAAGAAGATATGAAGTATCAAAAAAGGCAGCGTATCAGGAAAGTATGTTGGAGAATTATATATTGCAATAAGGATGAAAATGATAAAATCCCTCATGTATGATATTAATAAGAAGTTTCATATATCATACATGGGGGATTTTTAATGTGTATTGCTTTTAAGATAGTTTCTATGCTTTAAAATTTAGAAACAATTTTTGATGATATCTTCGTCAAGACCATTTTTACAAGTGATATTTCCTATCACAAAATATAAGATTCCACCAGCAAGAAGTCCCCATACAACAGCATTGATTCCAGCAATCTGGACGTTATAATAACAAAATACATAAGTGATCGCAGCACCGAGAGAACTAAAGACTGCTGCCTGTTTTGTTCCTTTCTTCCAGAATAATCCTCCGACCAAAGGCCAGAAAAAACTGCATTCCAGACCACCTAAGGCAAATAGATTCAGAAAGAAAATGATATCAGGTGGATTGATCGTAAGTAAGATAACGATCACACCAAATGCGAACGTAACGAGCGTGCTCATTTTCCCAACATTTTTGTTATAAGACTGAATTTTCACAGGATCATCTTTGACAACATAGTTACGCCATAGATCTTTCACGATCGCTGCAGAAGCAAGAATCAAAAGAGAATCAGCGGTAGACATAACAGCAGCCATAGGAGCAGCTAGGAAAGTTCCTGCAAGTCCGACTGGCATGATCTTCTGAACGATGTATGGGATAAAGTAATCAGACGTCGGAAGGTTCTTAGTATCTACCAGTGCACCGGCCCATGTACCAGCCATATGCATACCAACGATGATAAAACTGCAGGTAACAGCACCGATCCACATCGCAGAATGAAGACTCTTTGTATTTTTAAATCCCATAGAACGAACGGCTGTCTGAGGAAGTCCGAGTGTACCAAATCCTACAAGAATCCAGAAACTAAGTAGCGTACCGGGACTGTACTTTGAAAATAGATCATCATATACTCCAGGCAGATTCTGTGCCAGTCCGGCATCAATACCAGCAAGTCCGCCGCCAGCTTTTAATACAAAGAATAAAAGTAAAAATGTACCGACACACATGATAATTCCCTGAATCGTATCTGTGATCGCAACAGCGCTGAAACCACCAAAAGATGTATAAATGATAACAACTGCTCCAAAGATCAATAAAGAAACAACATGATCAAGTCCAGTGATAGAAGAGATCAAAGTTGCTCCGCCAGTAAATTGTCCGATCATCTGTGCCATGAAGAAGGCAACCATAAGTAAGCTGGTTACAATAACTAAAACATCACTTTTATAACGAGCCTTTAAATAACCTACAACAGTAACGGCACCAGTTCTTCTGGAAACTAAAGCAAGTTTGTTACCAAGGACACCTAGTACCAGAAATGTGATCGGAACTTGAACTGTAGCGATCCATGCCTGTGCATATCCATAAGTAAGACCAGCAGCTCCTGGACCAGAAATAAAGGAACTTACAGAAGTATAAGTTGCCATGGTTGTCATTGCCAGAAGAAGTCCGTTCATATTTCTTCCACCGATGAAGAATTTTTTCTCGGAGGATGTATGCTGTTTTTTATTCTGACGGTTACTGAAAATGATACCGATCGCAGCATTTAAGGCGAGGTAAACAATAAAAATTGCAAGAATGATTTTCTGATTTGCTGACATTTATTCTTCTCCATCCTCTTCATCGTCATATTCAAAATTAATAAATACATGTTTTAATAGGTACCAGACACCGATCAAAGAAAGTATGATCGTTCCGAATGTTGACACACTAAACCATGCGGGCATACCTAGAAAATAAAGACCAGTACCATTTAACAAAAACGCACTGGCAATATGCCAAGCACAGCAGATCAATACAACGATCAGTGTTCCACGGATCTCACGCATACACTGTTCATGTTTCTCCTGTCTTGTTAATTTTTTCATATTATATGATCTCCTTTAATAAAAGGTCAGATTCGCAAAGGATATCTGCCAAAAGTATTATCTTACAAATATGGAAGAAAATCAATTATTCTTAACATTTTAAAGAGATAAGATCAAAAAGAATGTTATAAAATAGTTTGAATAACATATTCATCTTTGGTATAATAAATCATATCAGTATGCAGAAATACAGGAGGCTTTTACTATGGAGAATAAAAGTAGTTACCAGATAAACGAGCAGGGAGTGCTCGGGGAAGTGAAAATTGCAGATGATGTGATCGCAGTGATCGCAGGAATTGCAGCAACTGAAGTGACAGGAGTTGCCAGAATGTGTGGGAATATCACGAATGAACTGGTAAGTAAACTTGGAGTGAATAATCTGTCCAAGGGAGTCAAAGTTGTCGTAGAGAATCATCATGTAAGAGTCAATCTTGCATTAGAACTTGACTATGGAGTTAGTATTCCAGAGATTTCTAAGAAAGTTCAAGATCGTGTGAAAGCAGCAATCGAGAACATGACAGGATTAAAGGTCAGAGAAGTTAACGTCCGTGTCACAGGCGTTGCAGCAGAAGAAGAGTAAGAAAGAATATAAAGCAAAGTCAGACGGGACTGATCGCAGTTCCGTCTTTGTATCGCAGAAAGGAACCCTAATGAAAAGAAGTGAGGTAAGAGAACATATTTTCAGAATTTTATTTTGTGTAGAATTTTGTGAGAAAGAAGAATTTGAAGATCAGGTTGAATTATATTTTCATGGACATGAAAATATCAATGAGAAGACACAGAAAGAAATTACAGAGAAAACAGAGAATCTGATCGAACATTTAGATGAAATCGATGAACAGATTTCTGCACATACGAATGCATGGAATTTAGAGAGACTTGGAAAAGCTGAATTATCTATTTTAAGACTTGCAACCTATGAAATCTTATTAGATGAACAGGTGCCAAGAAAAGTAGCGATCAATGAGGCAGTAGAACTTGCAAAGAAATACTGCAATGAAAAGGCAGCACCATTTATCAATGGTGTCTTAAGTAAGATTGGACAGGATATGGATGAAGAGTAAAGTTTTTTCTGTAACACAGATTAATACTTATATCAAACGAATGTTTCAAAGTGATTATGCCTTAAGGAGGATTTCAATCAAGGGACAGGTGTCAAACTGTAAGTATCATTCTTCTGGGCATATTTATTTTTCATTGAAAGATGAAGAAAGCCAGATTTCTTGTGTGATGTTTGCGAGTGCAAGATATAATGGATTGCAGTTTGAATTAGAAGATGGACAGGAAGTCATTGTGGATGGAAATGTCAGTGTCTATGAGCGTGGCGGAAGTTATCAGCTATATGCACAGGAGATTCGTTTAAATGGAATCGGAGAATTATATGTTGCATATGAGATGTTAAAACAGAAGCTTTATGAAGAAGGATTGTTTGACCACGAGATCAAGAAGCCGATTCCAAAGAATCCAAAGAAGATCGGTGTGGTAACGGCAAGAACAGGAGCAGCAATTCATGATATCATTAGTACAGCAAAGCGTAGGAATCCGTATGTACAGTTAGTATTATATCCTGCTAAAGTACAGGGAGAAGGTGCATCTGATACGATCGTATCTGGAATTCGCACTCTGGACCAGTATGGAGTTGATACCATTATCATCGGAAGAGGTGGGGGCTCGATCGAGGACTTGTGGGCATTTAATGAAGAGAATGTCGCAAGAGCGATCTACGAAGCAAAGACACCGATCATTTCTGGAACAGGGCATGAGGTGGATACTACCATTGCGGATTATGCGGCAGATCTTCGCGCGGCAACACCGACAGCAGCCTGTGAACTTGCAGTTCCAGATATCACAGAAGTGATGGAAGGAATCGCAAACAGAGAATATACAATGGCTGCGTTGTTAAAACAGATCATCCGGCGTTATCAGATGAAATTGCAGAAGTATCAGATCACCATTGCAAATTACGATCCACGATTTCAACTTCAGGAACAGAAGATGCGTTTGTCAGAATTAGAAGAACAGATTCAGCAAGTGATGAAGAATAAGATGACAGGGTATAAGCACAAACTGGAATTGTACGCAAAAGAACTTCATGGGTTATCACCAACAGCGAAATTGATCAATGGATTTGGATATTTAGAAGATCAGAATGGTGAGCCAGTTACAAGTGTTCACAAAGTGAAAGAGGGAGATCAGATTTCCTTAACGATTTCAGATGGAACGATCCTTGCAATGGCAAAACAGATCAGAACAATGGATGAAAAAGGGAAGTAAGAAAGAGGAAGTTTATTATGGCAAAGAAGAAATTTGATATTGATCAGGGTTTTCATCAGTTAGATGAAATTCTTACAAAGCTTTCCAGTGAAGAAATCAAACTTCCAGAGGCTGTCAAACTATATACTGAAGGAGTAAATCTTGTGAAACAGTGTAAGGATTCTCTGGATAAAGTAGAAAAAGAATTGATCGTATTAGAAGAGAATGGGGAAGAACATGAACTTTAAGGATGAGATGAAACAAAAGGTTGCACAGATTGAAATTATTTTAGATGAATATCTGCCAGCACAGGAAGGGTTACAAAAAACAGTTTTAACTGCAATGAACACAACCGTTAAGGCGGGAGGAAAGCGTCTTCGTCCAATGCTGATCAACGAGACATATCAGATGTTTGGCGGAAAGGGAGATATCGTAAAGCCATTTATGGCAGCGATTGAAATGATCCATACGTATTCTCTGATTCATGATGATCTTCCAGCACTTGACAATGATGATTACAGAAGAGGTCAGAAAACATGTCATATCGTTTATGGAGAAGATATGGCGATCCTTGCAGGAGATGCACTTCTTAATTATGCGTATGAAGTTGCAACGAAAGCATTTGATCTTGCGGAGAAAGACCAGATCATGAATGTAGTTGAAGCAATCAAGATTCTCGCCAGCAAACCTGGAATCTATGGAATGATCGGCGGGCAGGTTGCAGATGTTGAACTGGAAGGTACACCGCTTAGTATGGAGCAGATTTTATTTATTCATAAGAATAAGACGTCTGCATTGATCGAAGCATGTATGATGATCGGAGCAGTTCTTGCAGGAGCATCCAAAGAAGATGTTCTGAAGATGGAAGAATGTGGAGAATATATCGGACTTGCGTTTCAGATTCAAGACGATATTCTGGATCTTACAGGAGATGAAGAAGAGATCGGGAAACCGGTTGGAAGTGATGAAAAGAATCACAAAACAACTTATGTGACATTAAAAGGATTAGAACGTTCACAAAGAGATGTAGAAGATATTTCAAAGAAAGCAATTGATATTTTAGAAAAATATGATAAGGGAGATTGTTATCTTACAAATCTTACAAGATTTTTGATCCATCGAACACACTAAGGCAGAGAGGAAGAGGGAGCATTATGCTAGAGTATATTAATGATCCGAATGATATTAAACAGATTCAGCCAGAGGACTATAAACTTCTGGCGAAAGATATACGTCGTTTTCTATTAAGAAATGTCAGTCGCACAGGGGGGCATCTGGCATCGAATCTTGGAATTGTAGAACTAACGATGGCGCTGCATCTTGTTTTGGATTTTCCAAAAGACCAGCTGATCTTTGATGTAGGACATCAGTCTTATGTGCACAAGATCTTAACAGGAAGAAAGAATGGATTTGAGAATCTGAGGCAATTTCATGGGATGAGTGGATTCCCGAAGAGAAAAGAAAGCGATTGTGATGCGTTTCACAGTGGACACAGCTCCATGTCGTTATCAGCAGCGCTTGGGATGGTTACAGCAAGAGATATCAATCATACGGATGAGACGATTGTTGCGGTAATCGGAGATGGTGCGTTGTCTGGCGGAATGGCATATGAAGCATTAAATAATATGGCAAGACTACGCAAGGAGAAGAAGAATCTGATCATTATCCTGAACGATAACAAGATGTCTATTGCGGAGAATGTCGGTGGAATGTCTGCGTATTTGAATAAAGTACGAACAAGAAAAGAATATGTGGAATTTAAAGGAAATGTGGAACAATCCTTATTAAGAATTCCGGGAATCGGGAAGGAATTAACAACAATTCTTAAGAAATCAAAAGATTCGATCAAACAATTATTTGTTCCGGGAATGTATTTTGAAGATATGGGGATCACGTATATTGGACCTATTGACGGGCATAATGTTCCCTTGATGGTAGACACGTTAAATAGAGCGAAACAATTAGATGAGCCGATCATTATTCACGTGGTAACGAAGAAAGGAAAAGGATATCGTCCTGCGGAGCAGAATCCGGCCAAATTTCACGGAATCAGTCCATTTTCCTTAAAGACAGGGGAAGTTTTAAAGAAATCGGACAATCCATCGAACACAGCGGTATTTTCAGATACACTGATCAAAGAGGCGAAGAAAGATAAGAAGATTGTTGCGGTAACTGCCGCAATGCCGGATGGAACAGGTCTTGGAAAGTTTAAAAATCATTTTCCAGATCGTTTCTTTGATGTAGGGATTGCCGAACAACATGCAGTTACATTTTGTGCCGGAATGGCATCAAGAGGTCTAAAGCCTGTATTTGCAGTGTATTCAACATTTCTACAAAGAGGTTTTGATCAGATCTTACATGATGTGGCAATCGGGAATTATCCAGTTATATTTGGATTGGACCGCTCAGGACTTGTTGGAGCGGATGG
>OGXL01002413.1_pt1 | contig 13905 bp, 11 predicted proteins | sample 1576311 | NCBI WGS metagenome assembly OGXL01 (sample SAMEA3541564, study PRJEB24748) | human gut metagenome | biome: human gut; feature: human-associated habitat; material: faeces | place: China | collected 2012 | reverse complement strand
GTCTGCGGGCCGGGTATCATACCGTGTCAGTGGTAAATATTTTCTATGATAGTTGATACGCTATTATAAGTCTATGAGATTATAGTGATAATGGTGATGGCTGTTAACGGCTAACTTTGTGGGTGAATAAAAAATAATCGACCATGAGAAAGCATACACATATTGGAATAAAGTCTTTTTCTGCACTATTGGCTTCTGCTGTTTTGTTGGGGTTTACTTTCCGTCAGCCGGTTCAATCAGAAGGAGATCCTTTGTTTATAACAGGGTTAACTCCGTATAAAGCAGGTGTCATTACATCGCAAAAAGGGACGAAACAATTAGTCCTTTATTCGTCTGACTGGAAGGAGAGTTTGCAAAAGTGGGATTTGGATGCCGTACCCAGTGGGGTAACTGTAGCTGGGGATAAAATCTATGCTACAGTTACTGGAGATAAGAATGGAGTGTATGTTCTTTCTGTAACGGGAGATTCAAAGGAATATATACCAACCGGTTCGGGGGCTTGTTTTCCTTTGGCAGATGAGAAAACAAATAAATTATATGTTTGTAATCAGTTCTCAACAACCGTTTCTGAAATCGATTTAGGGAGTAATAAAGTGATGCGTGAAGTAAAAGTACTTCGTGTGCTGATCATGTTCCCGTTTGTAATTCCAGGCGCTGTTCTTGGTATCAGCCTGATCGTAGCATTTAACAAGGAACCGGTGATCCTTACAGGTACAGCAGTGATCATGATCATCGCCTTTGTTGTACGGAAACTGCCTTATACAGTACGCTCCGGCAGTGCTTTTTTGCAGCAGATGGATCCAAGTGTAGAGGAAGCTTCTATCAGTCTTGGGGTATCACCTATGCAGACATTTGTTAAGGTAACAGCAAGATTAATGGCACCTGGCGTATTATCCGGCGCTATTTTAAGCTGGATCACCTGTATCAATGAGCTGTCTTCCAGCGTTATGCTTTACGGCGGAAAGACCAGTACCATTTCTGTAGCTATTTATACAGAGGTTGTAAGAAACAGCTTTGGTACAGCGGCAGCGCTGGCATCGATCCTTACCGTCAGTACAGTTATTTCCTTGCTTATCTTCCTGAAGGTAAGTAAAGGTAAGGTATCCATTGTTTAACCTAATATACTGCGCAGCAGTGTGGTTATAAGCAGGCAGAAAATCGGTCACAAAGGCAGGTGCAGGAAAGACTCCGAGAGGACATTCTTCAACATAGGAGGAACAAAAAATGGTAAAATTTGGAACTGGCGGCTGGCGTGCGATCATCGGAGAAGAGTTTACCAAGGAAAATATACAGAAGCTGACCTTAGCCATGTGCCTGAAAATGAAGGCAGAACATAAAGATACAAAAAGTGTGGTCATCGGTTATGACCGCCGTTTCCTTTCCAAAGAGGCTGTGATCTGGGCATGTCAGATCCTTGGAAAAGAAGGGATCCATGTACAGTTTGTGAACCGCAGCGCACCAACGCCTTTGTTAATGTTTTATGTGATGAAACATGAACTGGACTATGGAATGATGGTCACAGCCAGTCATAATCCGGCGATCTACAATGGTATCAAGGTGTTTACATATGGCGGAAGGGATGCAGATGAAATCCAGACAAAGGACATTGAAAAATGGCTGTTGGAAGCAGAAAAACTGTATACACCATGTCATGAAGAAGATGGGCAGATGCCGCCGCCAGGTTACACAGAACTGGTGAAACAGGGCATTGTAGAAGAAATCAATCCAATGAATGAATATCTGGATAATATCTTATCTGTGATCAATGTAGATGCGATCAGAAAGAGAGATTTAAGGGTAGCAGTTGATCCCATGTATGGTGTCAGCCTGACGGCTTTAAGCACCATTCTGGCAGTTGCAAGATGTACGGTAGAGACCATTAATGCCCAGCATGATACGCTTTTTGGAGGTAAGATGCCGGCACCGGCACAAGATACCCTTAAAAACCTGCAGAACTATGTGCTGGACCGTTATTGTGATATTGGTATTGCAACGGACGGTGACGCAGACCGGTTAGGTGTTATTGACGATAAGGGACATTATCTTCACGCCAACCAGATCTTAGTTATGCTGTATTATTATCTTCTGAAATATAAGGGCTGGCGAGGCGATGCAGTGCGAAATCTGGCTACGACTCATATGTTGGACAAGGTGGCTGAAAGCTTTGGCCAGAAGTGTTATGAAGTGCCTGTAGGTTTTAAGTATATTTCTGCAAAGATGCAGGAGACAGATGCCATTATTGGCGGTGAGTCTTCCGGTGGCCTTACTGTAAAAGGTCATATCCATGGAAAAGACGGTATCTATGCAGCAAGCCTTCTGGTAGAAATGATCGCAGTGACCGGTAAGAGCCTTTCTGAGATCGTAAAGGATATTGAGGACCAGTACGGTGAGACTCATATGGAAGAGCGCAGCTACCGTTTTACAGCAGAGGAAAAGGCACGTATACAGAAAGTGCTGTTAGAAGAGCAGAAACTGCCGGAACTGCCATTTGAGGTATCCCGTGTTTCTTATCAGGACGGCTGCAAGGTCTACTTTAAAAATGGTGGCTGGGTAAGCGCCAGATTTTCCGGTACAGAGCCGTTACTTCGTATCTTCTGTGAAATGGAAAAAGAGGAAGATGCAGTCCGGGCCTGCGTAGTGTTTGAGAGGTTTTTGGGGCTGTAAAAGTGTGGAAATGGAACTGTTTTTCTGGTATACTGATGGAACGAACAAACCGTCCGCATTAGCGGACAGTAGAGCGCGTCAGCGCGTGTTTGCGAGTCTAAAAAATACAAGGGGCACCGCAGCATGTATACAGGAAAAGCAGACAGAAATGCAGTATATAAAACACATAAATTTTTCAACAGGGAATGCAAAAAAGGGCGTTCCCTGTTCTTTTTATCGGTCATATCTGCAGCTGCAATATTGGCTGGAACAGTTCTTACAGGCTGCAGCCGGGCTGACGATCTGGTGCAGGAACAGGCAGAACCGGAGAACTATGCCCTGACCGTATTTACTGCCCAGGAAAGGAAAGAATGGGAGCCGGTGATCAAGGAATTTGAGGAGCGTACCGGCTGGAATGTAAGGGTAGAAACAGGCTCTGCAAAGGAGATGCTTTCCCAGCTGGAAAAAGAAGAGGCAGACTGGGATGTGGCCTTTGGGGTCAGTGCGGACGCCTTAGAGGAAGGCAAAGAGTACTGGCAGACAGGCAAAGATGCCTGGACAGGGTATTCAGCGGTATCTTTTGTTATTTTATATAATACCAATGTAGTGACCTACAGAGAGTTGCCTACAGGATGGGACAGCTTATTAGAACCACGGTGGAAAGGCCGTGTGGCAGTGCCGGATCCCCTTAAATCGGATATGGCTGCTTCTGTTCTCACAGAGGCGGCAAAAAACAGTGAAAAAGAAGAATTTCTGGACCTCTTAGCGGAAAATATGCAGTATCAGATGCCGGAGACCTTTAAAGAGGTGGAACAGGGCATTTCTGACGGCCGCTATTCCATTGGCGTTACCTCAGAGGAGGCAGCGAAAGCGATGCTGGCTGCAGGTCAGGACGTAGATTACATTGATCCGGAAGAAGGAGAATGTTTCTTTGAAGACGGAACTGCGATCCGGAAAAGAACCCCAAATCTGGATGCTTCTGAAGCATTTGTAACCTACACTACCTGTGATGATACAAAATGGCTTTTACGGACCCAGCTTTTACGCCAACCGGCAGAAGATGTTTCTGCAGAGAATGACCGGTCAGATGAAGAGCTGAAACAGAGATATTCCAGACAGCAGGAAATTTTAAATATCTGGAAGCTTATTATGGAAGAAAAGACTGGTCCAGCCCATGAACAGGAACAGTAATAAAGAAGGCAGGGAAAAAGATGAAGATATTAAATAAGCTTTCATTTCATAAAAAGATCTTTCTTGCCTGTCTGCTGACAGCACTGGTGCCTTTATTGTGCTCCAGTGTGGTTATGATCCGGCTGTTTACGGCAGCACTTGACCGGCAGAATTTAGATGAGGGGCGGACTCAGATCACAAAGGCAGAGGCAAGACTGGAAGCAGTTTTTGAAAAATGCGAGGAAGCCTGCAAGACCATTGCCACGGATAAAAAGACGGCCCGGATCATGATCGAAAAAAGTGAAGCAGATCATCAGAGGGAAATGTACTTATCCTTATATCAGGCCACCCAGGAAACCTCAGGATATGCCCGGTTTTCTATTTATGATTCAGGAGGACATCTGCGCTATACGACGGATACAGAGGGGAAGGAAAAAGACCTGCCTGTATTCTGGGGGCTTTTAAAAAAGGCTTCCAGAACGGATGATATTGTATATTACAGGACTGATCCGGATCTTTCTATTACGGACGGGGACATTCTGCTTCAGGGTGCAAGACCGCTGTATACAGAAGGCGGTGCAAAAACCGGCTATATTGTTTTTGATTTTACAAGGGAAAACCTGGATGATCTTTTAGGGGCAGAGGTGTCATCTGGGGATGTGCTGCTGCTTTTAGATACCCATAAACGGACGGTGTACTGCTCTGGACAGGACAAGAGCCAGGTTCAGACAGGTGACATGATCGAAAAGATACTGGAAAACAGGAAAATGTCCGATGCAGTCCATGACAGGGAACAGTATCTGGTAAGCCATGGAGGAAAAACTGGCTTTTATTTTCTCTTATGCCGCCAGGCGCCTATGAGCCAGCCGGCTGTGCAGACTATGTGGACCGTCAGCCTATGCCTGTCAGCGTTGGGATTATTCCTCTGCCTGGCTGTATCAGGCGTACTTACAGGCAGTATTGCCCGCCCGGTACAGACATTAGATGAAGCTATGGAAAAAGTGAAAAAGGGTGATCTTTCTATCCGTATCCATACCCAGTCCAATGATGAAATGGGACGTCTTACCCGCAGCTTTAACCAGATGACAGAAGATCTGGGCCGGTATCTGGAAGATAAGGTGCAGAGGCAAAAGGACCTGAATGAAACAACATTAAAATTATACCAGACCCAGTTAAATCCCCATTTTCTCTATAACACGCTGGACACCATCAAATGGGAAGCAAGGATCCGCCAGGTGCCACGGATCGCAGTGCTGGCGGAAAATCTGGCGATCATACTGCGAAAAAGCATTTCCAGTAAGCCGTTTATCCCGTTAAGAGAGGAACTGGAGACCATTGACAGCTATGTAGAAGTGCAGAAGATCCGCTTTACAGGCCGGTTCTTGTGTGAAAAGGAGATACCGGACCAGTTAGAGGAGTGCCTGGTGCCGAAAATGATCTTACAGCCGTTGGTTGAAAATGCTATTATTCATGGGCTGGAAGGCTGTGAAAATGGATATATCTGTATTTATGCAGGCCGTGAAGGAGATGTTTTAAATATTTCCATTACCGATGACGGCCGTGGCATGAGCCCAGAGATATTGGCCTGGATCAACAGCCCGGAACCGGAGAAGCGGGACGGACATCTGGGGCTTTATAATATTATGAAGATACTAAAATTATATTATGGAAATGAATATGGCCTGAAGGCAGAAGTGACAGAAGACGGAACAACTGTCACTTTGAGACTGCCGGATGTTCGCTCGGGATCTTTTGGTGCCGAAAGACCCTGAGAGGACATCTTAGGAAGGAGGGGGACGATGTATAAAGTAGTAGTGGTAGAAGATGAAGAGATTGCCAGAAAAGGCATTATATTTACCATTAACTGGGATGCATTAAACTGTATGATCGCCGGGGAAGCTGCCAATGGGGAAGAAGGGGCAGAGGTGATCCGCCGCCTTTCACCGGATATTATCGTTACAGACCTGAAAATGCCCCGTATGGACGGCGTGGAAATGATCGCAAAGCTGCGGGAACAGGGAAACAGGGCGAAATTTATTATCCTGACGGCTTATGGGGATTTTAAATATGCCCAGAGTGCGGTGAAGCTGGGAGTCAGCGATTATCTGTTAAAGCCATTAAAGGACGGTGATCTGGAGCAGGCAGTGACCCGGATCATCGACCAGTTAGAAGAAGGAGACCGGCTCCGGCAGAAAGAAGAGGAAGAAACGCCTATTTTCCGGTTTAATGCAGACAGAAAAGCAAAAAATAAGTATGTAGAGCAGGCGATCAAACAGATCCGTGAACATTATAAAGAAGATATCAATATCAGTACAGTGGCAGAGCAGCTGCAGATCAGCGAAGGCTATTTAAGCCGTGTGTTCAAAAAAGAGACAGATTATACATTTACCACCTATCTTTCTTATTACCGCATGAAAGTGGCAATGGAACTGTTAAAAGAGGGAAATTTAAAGGTATATGAAGTAGCAGATGCTGCGGGCTATTCAGATACAGCCTATTTCAGCGCCCAGTTTAAGAAAATAGTGGGGATCGCGCCTTCTGAGTATCAGGATCGGGTAAGAGGGCACTAGGCGGCTGGTCATGGAGCCTGTGAATGGTAATTGCACTGGAGATTTTTGCACCTGGAAAAAGTGTGTACAGGAAAAAGTAATTATGTTATCATAGTGATAAGATCGTGAGAGCACAAAGTGCAGAGCATCCGGTAACAAACAAGGTACTGGGGGAGGTGGCCACATGCTTGAATTTAAAGACATCTTAGGACATGAACAGATCAAAGAACATTTTCAGAATGCGGCAGCAACGGGGAAAGTTTCCCACGCTTATATTCTAAGCGGCGAAGAAGGAATGGGAAAAAAGACCCTTGCAAATGCCTTTGCCATGACTCTTCTCTGTGAAGAAGGAGGCAGAGAGCCCTGTATGCAGTGTCATGCCTGCAAGCAGGTCCTGTCAGGAAACCACCCGGATCTGATCTATGTAACACATGAAAAACCGGCCAGTATGGGTGTAGATGATATCCGTGAGCAGATCAATGATACCATTATGGTGCGTCCTTACAGTAGCCAGTATAAGATCTATATTGTAGATGAAGCGCAGAAAATGACGGTGCAGGCCCAGAATGCTCTTTTAAAGACCATAGAAGAGCCACCGGCCTATGCAGTGATCATGCTTTTGACTACAAACCAGGATGCATTTTTACAGACCATTCTTTCACGGTGTGTGCAGCTGAAACTGAAACCATTAAAAGACTCTGTTGTGAAGACTTATCTGGAAGAAAAGCTTCAGGTAAAGGACATTCAGGCAGAAATATACAGTGCATTTGCAAGAGGAAATCTGGGCAAAGCAATTCATCTGGCCCAGTCAGAGGACTTTAAGATGATGTATGAAGAGATTTTAAAGCTGTTAAAGGAAATCAAGGAAATGGATATTTCCCAGCTTTTGGATGTGATCCGCAAATTAAAAGATGACAATACGGATATTAAGGAATGTCTGGATTTTATGCAGATGTGGTACCGTGATATCCTGATGTATAAAACTACCAAAGATTTAAACCTTCTCATTTTCAAGGATGAGTTTTCCGCAGTGAAGAAGGCGGCGTCTTTAAGCAGTTATGAAGGGCTGGAACAGATCTTAGGGGCCATTGATAAGGCCAGAGTCCGTTTAGATGCCAATGTAAATATGGAACTGGTCATGGAGCTTTTACTTCTGACCATGAAAGAGAATTAATAGAATTGTATTTTAAGGGTGTTTTAGGAAAGGAAATTAAGTAAGAGAAATGTTAACAGTAATCGGAGTGCGTTTTAGGGCTGCCGGAAAGATCTACTATTTTGATCCTGCAGACCGTCAGATAAAAATTGGGGACCATGTGATCGTAGAAACTGCCAGAGGTATTGAATACGGTTACGTAGTTCTTGGAAACAGAGAAGTAGATGAGACAAAGGTAATACCGCCTCTTAAACCGGTGATCCGTATGGCAACGGATGAGGACCGTGCCATTGAGGCAAAGAACAAAGAGAAAGAAAAAGAAGCATTTAAGATCTGCCAGGAAAAGATCAAAAAGCACAACCTGGAAATGAAGCTGATCGATGCGGAATATACTTTTGACAATAATAAGGTGCTGTTTTACTTTACAGCAGACGGAAGAATTGACTTCAGAGAGCTGGTAAAGGACCTTGCAAGTGTATTTAAGACCCGTATTGAGCTGCGGCAGGTAGGTGTGAGAGACGAGACCAAGATCTTGGGTGGTATCGGCATCTGCGGAAGACCGCTGTGCTGCCATTCTTATCTGTCTGAGTTCATCCCGGTTTCTATTAAAATGGCAAAGGAGCAGAACCTGTCCTTAAATCCGACTAAGATTTCCGGTGTATGTGGCAGACTGATGTGCTGTCTGAAAAATGAGGCTGAAACATACGAATATTTAAACAGCCGTCTTCCGAATGTGGGTGATACCGTTACCACAATTGATGGATGTAAAGGTGAAGTACAGAGCATTAACGTATTGCGTCAGCTGGTGAAGGTCTTAATCGAAGTAAATGATGAGAAAGAACTTCGGGAATATAAGGTAAAAGAGCTGAAGTTCAAGCCAAGAAGACGCAGAGACAATATCAAACTTTCTCCGGAAGAGATGAAAGAGCTGGAAGCCTTAGAGGATAAGGGAGGAAAGTCTAAGATTAATGACGTCAAGTAATGAGATTCAATTAAAACCGGATGAGCGTGTGGACGAGCTGAATCGCAAGGGTTATCGTATCATTCAGGATACGAAGCAGTTCTGCTTTGGAATGGATGCGGTACTCTTAAGTGCTTTTGTAAAGGTAAAGCCGAAACAGAGAGTGTTAGACCTTGGAACCGGAACGGGAGTGATTCCTATCCTATTAGAGGCGAAGACTCCCGGAGAGCATTTTACCGGGCTTGAGATTCAGCCGGACAGTGCCGACATGGCAGGAAGAAGCGTTGCGTTAAATGGATTGACGGATAAAATCGATATCGTAACAGGAGATATAAAAGATGCCTCGAAGATCTTTGGGGCATCTTCTTTTGATATTATAACCACAAATCCGCCTTATATGATAGGACAGCACGGTCTTACGAATCCGGAGGAAGCAAAGGCAATTGCCCGCCATGAAATATTGTGCAATCTTACGGATATTATGAGAGAGAGTGCGAGAATACTAAAGCCGGGGGGACATTTTTTTATGGTACACCGTCCGTTTCGTCTGACGGAAATCATCTGTTGTATGCATGAGCATCGCATCGAGCCAAAGCGGATGCGGCTGGTATATCCATATGCAGACCGGGAGCCGAACATGGTACTTATCGAAGGCTGCAGAGGCGGGCGTTCCCGTATGACGGTGGAGAAGCCGCTGATTGTATACAAGGAACCGAATGTATACACCGATGAAATATATGAGATTTATGATTTGTAATGAAAGAAAGGAAAGACATATGTTTAATGAGATAACAATTGGACCGTTGACACTTCATACGTATGGACTGATGATTGGACTTGGATTTTTAGCCGCATATGCGATGTGTTATTACCGTGGAAAAAAGATGAAAATGGAAAAAAGCGGAGATATCCTTTATGGAATCTTCTGGTGTGCCATCATCGGCGGACTGGTGGGAACCAGATTGCTTTATTATATTGTAGAGATTCCGGAGATTATCAAAGACCCATCCATTCTCTGGGACTTTAAAAACGGTTATGTAGTATATGGAGGAATTATTGGAGGAATCTTAGTATCCTGGCTTTACTGCAGGATAAAGAAGGTATCTTTCATCGAATACTTTGACCTTGTTATGCCGGCAGTAGCACTGGCACAGGGCTTTGGAAGAATCGGATGCTTCTTTGCAGGCTGTTGTTACGGAAAAGCAACGGACAGCTGGTTTGGAATCACCTTTACTCATTCCGACTATGCTCCAAATGGAATCAAGCTGATACCAACACAGCTTATTTCATCTGCAGGAGACTTCATGATTTGCCTGATGCTGCTTGCTTATGCAAAGCGTAAGCCGAAAAAAGGCAGAGTGGCATCCTTATACTTAATGTTCTATGGAATCGGAAGATTTGGTGTGGAATTTTTAAGAAGTGATTACCGCGGAAGCGTGGGATTCCTTTCTACTTCCCAGTTTATTTCCATTGGTATTGTGGCAGCAGGCATCATACTCTATCAGATGTTGCCGCGCATTTATGAAGATGCGAAGAAAGCGGAGTAAGAAGATATATAATACCACTTAAATAAAAGAGGATAGATTATGGCAGGAAAACTGTATCTGTGTGCAACACCCATTGGAAATTTAGAGGACATCACGTTCCGGGTATTGCGTACCTTAAAGGAAGTAGATTTAATAGCGGCAGAGGATACGAGAAATTCCATTAAGCTCTTAAATCATTTTGAGATTAAGACACCGATGACCAGCTACCATGAATATAACAAAATTGAAAAGGCATACAAGCTGGTAGAGAAATTACAGGAAGGCAAAAATATTGCCCTGATAACAGATGCCGGAACACCGGGTATTTCAGATCCGGGAGAAGAACTGGTCCGTATCTGTTATGAGAATGGCATCGAAGTAACTTCCCTTCCGGGACCGGCAGCCTGCATTACCGCACTGACCATGTCTGGACTTCCCACCAGACGATTTGCTTTCGAGGCATTTCTTCCGAGGGATAAAAAAGAACGTGCCAGAGTCTTAGAGGAACTGGCTCAGGAGAGCCGAACCATGATAGTATACGAAGCTCCACACCACCTTCTCAAGACCTTAAAGGAGCTTTATGAAGTTCTTGGAAACCGTGAATTAACGGTTTGCAAGGAGCTGACCAAGCGATATGAGAATGCGACAAAAACGACATTTGAAGATGCTATAAAGATTTATGAGGACAACGAACCAAAAGGAGAATACGTTTTAATCATTTCAGGAAAGACATTTGAGACAAAGGAGCAGGAAGCAAGAGAAGCCTGGGAGAGCCTTTCCATCGAGGAACATATGGCACATTATGAGGCTTCCGGCATGGAACGAAAGGAAGCCATGAAGCAGGTGGCAAAGGACCGCGGCATCAGTAAGCGGGATGTCTATCAGGCATTGTTAAAAGAATAGGAAGAATAACAGGAAACCAATATAAGGGACAATGGACAGAGAGCAGCCATTGTCCCATTTTTGTGTAATATGAAAATAATCCACTTTTTTAAAAAGCTTTCGACTATTTTTTATAAAAAGTCAATGATACGATAAATAATATCAACCAGATAATGGAGAAAGTGTCGGGAAAAGGGTGACTTTAAAAGGGAAGAAAAGGAGGATTATGTATGCACAAAAGAGATCAGAAAGAAAAAAAGGAACTGCCTTTTTACAAGACGATTGCGATGAAACTGATTTTGGGATTTCTGGTTCCGGTAGCCGGAATCGTTATACTGGGGCTGGTTTCCTATAACAAATCTTCATACGCAATTGTAAGCAAGTATAAAGAATCGGTCGAGCAGACCATAAATATGATGCAGCAGTGCATCGGGCTTGCAGTATCTAGTGAGGAAGATGAATTCAAGCGGTATCTTACGGATACAGAGATGCAGAAATACATTTCCGGAATGTATACAGATTCAGAGGAAAAGAGCCAGAAGAAAAAGGTTACAGATGAAGTAAATACAAAGACAGTGGTAGACGAGAAAGTCAGTGGAATTGTTTTTCTGGCAGAGGGTGGGAAAAGTATTTCCGATAATACAAATCCGGTAAACAGTGCCGGATATTCGGAATATGTAGAAACACAACAGGGACAGAAAATGGCAGCAGATTCCACTGACTGGCTGATATTCGGGCAGGATAAAGAAGCGGATGAAGTACTTGGATTAGATAGCAGTACCTATAGCATCCGTCTTGTAAAAAATTATAATGCACAAAAGGGTGCAATTCTTATTGATATGGACGCTTCCTATCTGCGGAAAGTCATGGAATCCTTAAATCCGGGAACCGGCGGTTATACGGTGCTGGTGACCAGTGACGGACAGGAATTTTATGGACAGGAAGACAATATTCCGGATAGTACCATGATATATGACACCGGATTTTATAAGGAGGCACTTTCTACAGAGGATGAGACATTTAGTACAATGACAGAGATAAATGGAAAGAAGTATCTTTTCCTAAGCAGCCGGATTCCGGAAAAAGATGCACTTTTATGTGCCTTGGTGCCGGAAGAGAATATTATGGCAGAAGCAGCACAGATCCGGACATTGACGGTAATTCTTTCCATCTGTTTTGCCGTTGTTGCACTTATACTTGGCGTAATGATTGCGCAGAATATGTCCGGAACGATACATTATATTCTCCGCAAACTGCGTAAAGTAGCAGACGGAGACCTGACGATACATCTGACTACGAGAAAACAGGATGAATTCGGGCTTTTGTGTGAAGGAATCAATCATACCGTAGAACATGTAAAGGAACTGATTGTCCATGTCAATGAAGTGAGTAACCAGTTAAATGAAGCAGCAGGTTATGTCAATGAAGCGTCCGGCACTTTCTTAAAGACCTCTCAGAACATACAGGAGGCAGTGGAATGTATAGAAACAGGAGTAAATAAACTTGACAATGGAGCAGAAAACTGTCTGACACAGATGGATGCATTATCTGGTAAAATAGCAGATGTAAGTCTGCATGCACAGGAAATAAGTAATCTTACATCTTCTGCAGGAACAACGATTGAATCTGGCATACAATCGGTACAGGGACTGACCAGCAGTGCGGAATCTACGGTAGAGATAACCCGCAGCGTAATTGATGCAATTGAGGAATTGGAAGAACGTTCCAGAGCAATTAATGAGATTGTCGCAGCAATTAACCAGATTGCAGAGCAGACCAACCTGTTATCCCTGAATGCATTTATTGAAGCAGCCCGTGCCCAGGAGGCAGGAAAAGGATTTGCAGTAGTTGCAGAAGAAATCCGTAAATTATCGGATCAGTGTCTGGTATCAGCAGGACAGATATCGGATATTGTAGCAGAAATCGTGGAAAAGACCGGAGAAGTGGCAGAAATTGCACGAAAAGCAGAAGAAATAGTTTCTACACAAAGTGGTGCAGTAGAAGAGACGACGCAGTCCTTCCGGCAGATAGATACGCAGGTAGCCTCTTTGTTAATTGCATTGGATACAATCAGCAATAATGTATCGGAAATGGATAGCTCCCGTTCTGAGACATTAGAAGCAATAGAAGGCATTTCCGAAGTGTCCGGGGAAACGGCAGAATGTTCCGTTAAAGTATATGAGAGTGCAGATTCCCAGCTGGGTGCAGTAAAAGAATTAAAAGAAGCATCTGTAAATTTGAGAGAAAGAGCCAGCCGTTTAATCGAGACTTTGGGTAAATTTATCGTATAAAGAACAAAATTATATTAAAAAATTGCACTTTTTTGAAAGTTTGATGACTGTTTTTCAAAAAAAGTGAATGCTAGAATAGAATCATCAAATGAAGAGAGACATTTGAAAAAAGGAGGTATTATGATGAGGAAAAAAATTGTATCAGTGTTATTAACAACAGCAATGGTAACAGCAATGCTTGCAGGATGCGGCGGTGGAGAAACAGAAAAAGGAAGCAGTGATACGATTAAGATCGGTGGGATTGGTCCGGTGACAGGAGATGCTGCAATTTATGGTGAAGCAGTAAAAAATGGTGCGGAACTGGCAGTAAAAGAGATCAATGAAGCAGGCGGGATCAACGGCGCGCAGATCGAATTTAATTTTCAGGATGATGAAGCGGATGCGGAGAAAGCGGTCAACGCTTATAATACATTGAAAGACTGGGGCATGCAGGCGCTGCTCGGAACTGTAACGTCCGCACCGTGTGTGGCTGTCGGGGAAGTGGCACAGGCAGACAATATGTTTCTGCTGACACCATCCGGAACCGCGGTGGAATGTGTACAGTATGACAATGCATTCCGCGTATGTTTCTCCGACCCGATGCAGGGAGCGGAGTCCGCGAAATATATTGCAGACAATCAGTTGGCAACGAAGATCGCGGTGATCTACAATAGTTCGGACGTATATTCGACGGGAATCTATCAGGCATTTGCAAAAGAAGCAGAGACAGAAGGTCTGGAGATCGTAGCGG
>OGXL01002391.1_pt1 | contig 13994 bp, 14 predicted proteins | sample 1576311 | NCBI WGS metagenome assembly OGXL01 (sample SAMEA3541564, study PRJEB24748) | human gut metagenome | biome: human gut; feature: human-associated habitat; material: faeces | place: China | collected 2012 | reverse complement strand
TGGCCACCATCGCTGCGATAACGATCATAATGATGATCGCAATGATCCGCCTTGTCCGCTTGTTATTAAAATTCATGTTCTTTTCTCCTTTTTATGGCCGCTTCCTACATTGTAAACTTTTTATTTTCCTTTTGCAATATGTATTCCTTTTCCGTCATTTGTCAGCGGATCTCTGTTCCTGTAGTCGAACAGCACATACACATCCCTCCGGGGAAAATATTCCAGGTGGGTCATCCGCCGGAGCTGGTTTTTGTCGGCCCCCTCGTACCCCTCCAGATATCTGTGCTCCCGCGCCTCCTCCTCGTAGAAGCTGCGGGCCCACTGGCCATCCACCAGGGATTCCCCGGCAAAATCCGGGCGGCTCTTTGCATTTTCCCGGAGATAGTAGTCATAGATCAGCCGCTCCCGCATCTCCTCCTCGTCCTGCGGGTACGTCTCCCTGACAAAGTCAAGGAGGATCCGGTACCGGACGGCCCGGGCGTGCTGCACTTGCCCCATGCCATATCCCCGGTAGAAATCCGCCAGCTTCCTGTACAGGGCAAACGCAGAGTTCTCCCTCCTCTCCAGGAGGGCCAGCGCCGCCTTAAACTGGCCGCTGTTATAGTAGGTCTCCGTCATATCCTCCACTCCCTTCAGAGTCAGGATATCGCCGTAGGACAGCCACCTGGTGGAGAGCACCTCATAGGGCGGAGTATCCCGGCAAAGAAGGCCGTACGCCTCCTTCCTCTCCTCCATGCGGGAGCCCTTCAGCACTTTGAGGAACCCCAGCTGCAGCTGATCCGGGCGCATGGCATACACCCTGTCAAAAGAGCGCCCGAAGCTGTCCAGGTCCTCCCAGGGAAGACCGGCGATCAGATCCAGGTGCTGGTGTACGTTGCGCCCTTCCCGCACCTTCTGCACCGCCCGCTCCAGCCGTTCCAGGTCCATGGTCCGGCGGATCTCCCGGATGGTGTCCGGATTGACAGACTGAACGCCGATCTCCAGCTGGATCAGCCCGGGCCGCATGGAGCGGATCAGGGACAGCTCCTCCTCATTCAGAAGGTCCGCCGAAACCTCAAAGTGAAAGTTGGTGATGCCGTTGTCGTGCTCATGGATATATTTCCAGATCTCCAGGGCATGATCGTGGCGGCAGTTAAATGTACGGTCCACGAATTTCACCTGCTCCGTCCCCGCATCCAGGAAAAACCGGATCTCCTTTTTAACCATGCCGGAGATCAGCACCGGGTGCTTGTAGCCGGTGCAGTCCAGCTCAAACAGGCCACCAAAGCCGCCCAGACCGCCAATGCAGTGCTCGTTCATGGTGCGGGCCACATACTGCTTCATCAGTTCAACAGAGCGATAACCGGCGGTGATATCCACACCGGCGGCTGCATAGCTTTCAGAATAGCTTTTTTCCATGGTCTTACTCTCCTAACTTTTTCTCGTCCTTGGGACGGTCGTTCAGGTGGCGTTCGTGAATATCGGTGGAAAGCACCTCGTCCGGCTTCACGGCATATTCACCGGTAAAGCAGGCGGTGCAGAATCCGCATTTTGCATTCTTTGCAAGCTGGACAACATGCTCAGTGGAAAGGTAGCCCAGCGTATCGGCCCCGATCACTTCATTGATCTGCTCGACCGTGCGGCCGGTGGCCACCAGCAGCTTCTGATCCGGGATGTCAGTGCCGAAGTAGCAGGGGTACTTGAACGGCGGTGCCGACACCATAAAGTGCACCTCGGTGGCACCGGCATCCCGCAGCAGCTTGATGATGCGGGCAGATGTGGTGCCGCGCACGATGGAATCATCCACCAGCACCACGCGCTTGCCCTTGACCGTGCTGGACACCACGTTCAGCTTGATGCGCACGCTGTTCTCGCGCTGCTTCTGGCTGCCCTGAATGAAGGTGCGGCCGATGTACTTATTCTTAATAAAGCCGATGCCATAGGGGATGCCGCTCTCCTGCGAGTAGCCGAGAGCTGCATCCAGACCGGAATCCGGCACGCCGATGACCACGTCCGCTTCCACGGGGTGTTCCTGTGCAAGGAACCGGCCGGCCTGCTTGCGGGCCTCGTGCACCGAGCTGCCCTCGATGATGCTGTCCGGACGGGAGAAGTAAATAAACTCGAACACGCACATCTGGGTGTCCGGCCGACCGCAGTGATCCTTGATGCTGCGCAGCTCACCGGTTTTTGCGTCTGCCACCACGATCTCGCCGGGCTCCACGTCCCGCAGCAGGGTGGCACCGGCAGCGTCCAGTGCACAGCTCTCGCTGGCAAACACATAGCCGCCGCCGGGCAGCGTGCCGATGCACAGGGGCCGATAGCCGCGGGGGTCGCGCACGGCGATCAGCTTGGTGGCCGACATGATCACCAGACTGTAGGCACCCTCCAGCACATCCATCGTCTTGCTGATGGCGGTCTCGATGCTGCCCATGCGCAGGCGGTTGCGGGTAATCAGGTAGCAGATCACCTCGGTATCGGAGGAGCCGTGGAAGATGGCACCTTCATTTTCCAGCTGGCGGCGCAGCTCGATGGCGTTGGTCAGGTTGCCGTTGTGGCACAGTGCCATGGTGCCGCGGCCATGGCGCACGATCATGGGCTGTGCGTTGGCCCGCACGCGGCTGCCAGCAGTGGCATAGCGCACATGGCCGGTCGCCATATGAGCGGTGGGCCTGGAAATGCTTGCCAGCACCGCCGGGGTGAACACCTCGTTCACAAGGCCGAGGTCGCGGTGGCCGACAATGACGCCATCATCGTTCACAGCGATGCCGCAGCTCTCCTGACCACGGTGCTGCAGGGCATACAGAGCCGAGTAGGCCGCAGCGGCCACATCCTCGGTACCGGCACGGTCGTAAATACCGAAAACGCCGCATTCTTCGTGCAGCGGATATGCAAAATCAGACATTGGTTCTCCTTTACAGCTGGGCGATCTCAGCCTGCAGCTTTTCCTCTTTGGCAGCGATCTGTGCGGCCATGGCGGTGCGCTCTGCTGCCAGCTTTTCGGCCAGAGCGTCGTCGCTCAAAGCCAGAATTTCCACAGCCAGCCATGCGGCGTTCTTGGCACCGTTCAGAGCCACCGTTGCCACCGGGATGCCGCTGGGCATCTGCACCGTGGCAAGCAGGGCATCCATGCCGTCCATGGCACCGCCCTTCATGGGAATGCCGATCACCGGCAGGGTGGTGTTGGCAGCAAAGGCACCCGCCAGATGTGCTGCCATGCCTGCTGCGCACAGGATCACGCCGAAGCCGTTGGCACGGGCGCTTTTGGCAAACTCCGCTGCCCCGGCAGGGGTGCGGTGTGCCGAAAGGATGTGCGCCTCAAAAGGGATGTCCAGCGCTTTCAGCTGGGCACATGCGCCCTTTACCACCGGCCAATCGCTGTCAGAACCCATGATCACAGCCACTTTACGAACCATATCCAAACCTCTCTTTCTCAACCGACAAACAAAAAAGGCTGCGGTACACCCGTACCACGGCCTTTAATTCTGCGTATGCTCTCCCGACGCTTTGCACAAAGTTGCACGATGCCCCTGACATGCCCGAATGTTGTTTCGACCCATGAGACCCGGCAGCATCTTCATCATTGAAGTTCTCCTCCGCAGTTCCTTGTGCTTGCGTTTTCAGGCGGCGGAAAAGCCCTTTCTGCGGGCCGCCGTCCCTGTACTACATACAGTTTACGGCAAAAAAACATCTTTGAAAAGAGTGTTCCCACAAATTCTACCTTGTGTTTTCATGCCGTCAAAAAACTTTCAAAAGTTTTGTGCAGTTTCGACATTGTTTTTCTTTTTAAGTATGACTTATATTTTAAGTATATTTTATGTAAATAGGATGCGTTAACTTTTTGTACAATAGACGGACTTTTTTAAAAAATAATTTTTGCTGTAATTGCCCGTGCAGCGCGGATGAGGTCCGCCGGGGCACAGCACACCTGCGTGCCGATGCGCCCGCCGGAGACATAGACCTTCTCCTGCGTCAGCACGCTCTCATCGAACACGGTCTTATACTGCTTTTTCATGCCTACCGGGCTGCAGCCACCGCGCACATAGCCGGTGACCTTGTTGATATCGGCCACATGGATCATGGCAACGCTTTTTTCGCCCACACTGCGGGCAGCGGCTTTCAGGTCCAGCTCTGCTGCCACCGGAATGACGAACACAAAATAGTTTTTGCTATTGCCCTGCGTTACCAGCGTCTTATACACGCAGGCAGGGTCTTCGCCCATGCTGCCTGCCACATCCACACCTGCCACGGCAACGCCCTCTTCATGAGCGTACTCGTGGGCGGTGTAGGGCACCTTCTCGCGCTCCAGAATGCGCATGGCATTGGTTTTTGCTTCTTTTCCCATCTCTGATATCCCCTTCTGATTGCATTAAACAGACTTCTTCCGTCATCGCTACGCGATGCCACTGCTCCCCTTTTTGTCACTTGCGTGACATCTGTTCCTCTCTTTGTCACCTGTGGTGACATTTCTCCCCGGCGCGGGGAGAATCTGTCCCGGCCGGGGGAAGTCTTTCTCATTGAGGGAGGCTTTGGCAGCCCACGCAACGTTTCCTGTTTTGCCAAGGGCGCCCTCTCAGAGGGAGCTGTCGAGCGTATGCGAGACTGAAGGAGTTTTTTCTATTCTACCACTTTCTTCAAAAAAATTCAAAATTCTCTTGACTTCAGTTTCCTGAAGTGATATCATAGCGTCACACACTTCAGAACCCTGAAGTTTGACACTGCAAGCTGCGGCAAAGGAGCCGGTCTCCCTCGCCGTTTCACACGATAAGGCAAAGGAGACAAAGCACTATGATCATCGTACTCAAACAGGACGCACCTGAGGTACAGGTACGCGAGTTCTGCCACGAACTGCAGGATATGGGCCTGCAGATCAACGATTCCAAGGGCAGTGAGAGCCACATTCTGGGCCTGATCGGCGACACCAAGGCCGTGGCCGAGAGCTGGGTGCTGGCAAACCCGGTGGTGGAGACCTGCCGCCGCGTGACCGAGCCTTATAAGAAGGCCAACCGCAAGTTCCACCCGGACGACAGCGTGATCGATGTGGACGGCGTAAAGATCGGCGGCGGCAGCTTTGCCGTGATCGCCGGCCCCTGCAGCATTGAGAGCGAGGAGCAAATCACCTACTGCGCACAGCGCGTGAAGGCTGCGGGTGCTTCCCTGCTGCGCGGCGGCGCATTCAAGCCCCGCACCTCGCCCTACTCCTTTCAGGGTATGCGCAGCGAGGGCCTCGACCTGCTCAAGCTGGCACGCCGCGCCACCGGTGCTCCCATCGTGACCGAGATCATGAACACCGAGCACCTGCCCCTGTTCGAGAACGTGGACCTGATCCAGGTGGGTGCCCGCAACATGCAGAACTTTGAGCTGCTCAAGGCCGTGGGCCGCCAGAAAAAGCCGGTGCTGCTCAAGCGCGGCCTGGCCAATACGCTGGAAGAGTTCGTGATGAGCGCCGAGTACATCATGGCCGAGGGCAACGAGAATGTCATCCTCTGCGAGCGCGGCATCCGCACCTTTGAGACCAGCATGCGCAACACCCTTGATCTGGCCGGTGTGGTGATGCTGCACAAGATGACCCACCTGCCCGTAGTGGTGGACCCCAGCCATGCCTGCGGCCACGCCTGGATGGTGCCGGAGCTGGCCAAGGCTGCCGTTGCCGCCGGGGCCGACGGCCTGATGATCGAGGTGCACAACAACCCCGCCAAGGCCAAGTGCGACGGCGCCCAGAGCCTGACCCCCGACCAGTTCGATGAGCTGATGCAGTTCATTGGCAAAGAGGTCGAGTTCTTCGGCAAGAAGATGAACTGAACCATTTGAACCCTCTCCGTCATCGCTGCGCGATGCCAGCTCTCCCGAAAGGGAGAGCTTTTTTGTTTGCGGGGAACATTCTGCTGCCCGTGCTGGCTTTCCGGCCGTTCCCCGAAAGGGGTCGTTTCCTCATTTTCTTTTCCGCAGTTTTGTGTTATACTATAATATATTTTGCAGTTTACTTCTGAAACGAGGTATTTTCAATGAAAGCACATATTGCACGCAACCAGAATGCCGGGGTGCCGCTGGCGCTGGGCTGGAACCTTTCCGCCGGCGACCGCGGCAAGCTGGACGGCATGGCCCCTGCCTTTGGCATGAAGGTCCTGCCCGTGTCCCCTGCCGACGCCGGCAAGACCGTGGCTCAGCTGCTGGGTGAAGTGGAGACCAGATCCGCCCGCACGCTGGTGCTGGAGCCGGGGGCTTACCCGTCCGCTCTGGTGCTGGCCAACTTCAAGGACAAGGACGTGGACACCCTGCTAGACCTGATGAAGCAGGCGCAGGTAAACATCCCCCTCAAGGCCGTGGTGACCCCCGCCAACCGCAGCTGGGTGTTCGGCGACCTGCTGGCCCACCTGCAGGAGGAGCACACCGCCTTTACCGCAGCAAAGGAGAACCAGACCCGATGAAAACCACCCTGTTCAACCGCCTCACCGCCGGACTGCTGGCGGCGGTGCTCTGTCTGAGTGTACTGGCCGGCTGTGCCGCCAAGCCCCAGAAGGAGCTGACCCGCTACAGCACCATCTTCTATGATGTGTTTGACACCGTCACCCAGGTGATCGCCTACTGCGAGAGCGAGGAAGAGTTCACCAAGCAGATGGAAGCCCTGCACGCCGACCTGATCTCTTACAACCAGCTATACGACATCTACAACGACTACGACGGCGTGGTGAATGTGAAAACCATCAACGACAACGCCGGCAAAGCCCCCGTGCAGGTGGATGACCGCATCCTGTCCATGCTGGAGCTGGCTCAGAAGATGTACGACACCACAAACGGCAAACTGAATGTGGCCATGGGCAGCGTGCTGAACATCTGGCACAACTACCGCGAGGCCGCCGAGAGCCACCAGAACGAGGCCGACAACACCCTGCCCACTCAGGAGGAGCTGGAAGCCGCAGCCCAGCACTGCGACATCAACAATGTGGTGATCGACGAGCAGGCCAAGACCGTGTACCTGGCCGACCCAGAGATGTCGCTGGATGTGGGCAGCGTGGGCAAGGGCTACGCCGTGGAAATGGTGTGCCAGGCCGCGCAGGCCCGGGGCCTGACCAGCGCACTGGTAAGCGTGGGCGGCAACCTGCGTGCCATTGGCAAGAAGCCCGACGGCAGCCAGTGGACCGGCGGCGTGGAGAACCCGTGGAACGCTTCGGAGGTGTACACCACCGACTCCCTGTTCGGGGCCGCCATCAACATGAGCGACATGGCACTGGTGACCAGCGGCGACTACCAGCGCTACTTTGTGGTGGACGGCAAGCGCTATCATCACCTGATCGACCCGGACACCCTGTGGCCGGCTGCCTATTTCAACAGCGTGACTGTGCTGTGCCCGGACTCCGGCATGGCCGACTGCCTGACCACCGGCCTGTTCTGCATGCCGCTGGAAGAGGGCCAGAAGCTGGTGGAGTCGCTGGACGGCGTAGAGGCCATGTGGTGCACCCCGGACCAGCAGGCGGTCGCCTCCAGCGGCTGGGAGAGCCACACCCGCCAGTAATTTGCCCCAAAACCAAAAGCCCCGTGTGTTCCGCATCGTGAACACACGGGGCTTTGTTTTTGCTGTGAGTTTGTCGGCTCAGAAGCCGGTCGGCGGGACGTAATAGCTGGGCAGGCCGCCTTTCTGGCTGGCTGCTGCCTGCTGGCGCAGTGCCGAGCGGGTGACCTCGGCCCAGGAATACTGGGTCATATATTCACCGCGGTAGCTGCTGATGGTGGAGCGGTCTCCCCGCAAGAAGTTGTAATAATCGCACTCCACCTTGCTGGTGTCGATGGCCAGCGTACTGCGCCCGCGCACCAGCAGCCCACGCACGCCGGCGTCCTCCAGCGTGTGGCTCAGGTCAAAGATCAGATTGCGCAGATGGCTGTGCAGGGACGCCGTGTCGGGCTTGTCCTCCCAGAGCACGGCCAGCATCTCGCCGTTGGTGCAGGTGGCACCGTTGCGGTCCACCAGATAGGCCAGCAGCTCCTTGCTCTTGCTGCGCTTGAACGAGAGCGGACGCCCGCCCACGAACACTTCAAAGTTGCCAAAGCACTGCACCTTGACGCCCGCAGGCACATCCTCGGCCGGATACCGCAGATTTTCCAGCACATTGCGCACATCAGCCTCGTTAGCCGGTTTGAGCAGGAAGCCGCTGACAAAGATCTGCAGGGCTTCCAGCGCATACTCAGGGTGTTCCGTCACCACGATCAGATTGCAGCGCGGCTGGATCTTCTGGATCATGCGAGCCAGGGCGAGGCCGTTCATCCCCGGCATCTCCAGATTCAAAAAAGCTGCATCCATCGGACCCTGACGCAGCCAGGTCAACGCATCGTCTGTGGTCATCGCACTGATATAATCGCAATCCGGTGCCACTCTGCACAAGATACGGATCAGAGAATTGATCGCAAGCTGTCCGTCGTCTACGACCAGAATTTTCATCCATATCACCTCCTGACGTATGTAAGCAAATTCCCCTTTTCCTTATGATTTTATCACGCAGACGTTCTTTAAGCAAGTTCTTTCGGGCAAAAAAAGCCAAAAAGCCATTCCCGTCGGAAACTCTCGTCGTGCTTTTGGCACTTTGACGAGAAATCCGACCCGAAAATGGCAATTCTGACTGTTTTATTGCGTTAGCAGCAAGGCATTGTTTCTGCCAGTCAGCGCATCCGCATCCGGCTGTCCCAGCATGCCGCACAGCCGCTCATAGGCCGCCTGCATCCGGGTGGCCCGGGTAGTGCAGTTATGTGCGTCCGAGGAGATCGCGTCCACAAGGCCGTCCTTCAGCCAGCGGTCCAGCTTCCGGCGCTGAAAGAATCCGCCCTCCAGCACCGTGGCCGCATTGACCTGACAGCGGATGCCGTACTGTTCCTTCAGGCGGGGCAGCGCACCGCTGCGGGCAAGGCGGGGGTAGCGCTCAATGTGCGCCAGCAGCACCCGGTAGCCGCTGCCGGTGATCTGCCGCAGGGCCGTTTCCACTTCCGCCGCCGCCACATCGGGCACGAACTCCAGCAGCACCCAGTCGGTGCTGCCCAGCGTGATCAGGCTGTGCTCGGCCGCCGCATAGGCCGCAGCCGGGGTATACAGCAGCTCCGAGCCGCTTTCCAGCATCAGGTCGTAGCCCTTTTCGGCGCAGTAAGCCCGTGCAAAATCAAGATGCCGCTGATACACGTCCCGCGGAAAGGGCTCCATGCCCGGCGTGCTGTGAGAGGTGGCAAACAGACGGGTGACCCCATCCGCCGCCGCCGCATCCAGCATGGCAAACATCTCTTCCCGCGTGCGGGCACCGTCGTCCACACCATAGACGAAATGCGCGTGATAATCCGTAAAGCCGCTCATTTCTTTTCAGCCGCGTGATTGTGCTTATAGTACCGGTTATAGTAGCCGTATTTGCCGTAGGTACGGTAATAATACTTGCGGCTCAGGTAGCTGTCGTAATCCACCTGGTTCAGCACCGTGCCCAGGATGGGGCAGCCGCTCTGCTCGATCTGCTGCTTCACATCCAACAGCTCCTGGCGGCGCACATCGTTGTACTGCACAGCGATCAGAGTGCCGTCGCAGGATTTTGCGATCTCGGCAGCATCAATGACCACGCCCACAGGGGCGGCGTCCACCAGCACATAATCCACCATCTGGGCCAGGGTGTCCAGCAGGTCCTTGAAGTGATGGTTGCTCAGCAGAGCCAGGGGGTTGGGCACATCCCGGCCCACCGGAACCATCAGGGCACCGGGGATGTCGGTCTGGTAGATGACCTCCTCCATGCCCACCATGCCGGCCAAAAAGTGGGAAAGGCCCTTGTCGTCGTTGCGGCCGTTCTCAAACTGCAGGCCGTACTGGGTGTTTACCATGCTGCGGCGCAGGTCGGCGTCCACCAAGGCCACCTTCATGCCACGCTGGGCCAGGGTCCGCATCAGATTCATGGACAGATAGCTCTTGCCCTCCGAAGCGTGGCAGCTGGTGATCATGATCTTTTTTACAGTTTCACCTGCAAAGGACAGGTTGGTGCTCAGGGTGTTGAAGGCCTCGCTGCCTGCATAGTCCAGTTCCGGAAATTTTGTGATCTTCAGCTGTTTCATGCGTTCCTCCCGGCCTTTCCGCCCACACGGCGGCAAATATCTTTGCTCAGGCGCTTCATGCGGCGCTGGAAGTTGCTGCCCTTTTTGGGCTCGGTGCCACCCACCAGGGGCACAGAGGCCAGCACCACCATGCCGGTGTACTTGCGGATCTCCTCAGCGGATTTATAGGTATCGTCCAGCAGCACTCGCAGCACCACCACACCGCAAGCCAGCACAAAGCCTGCCAGGAAGCCCAGCAGGATGTTCTTGGTCTTGCTGGGGCTGAAGGGGTTGGCCGGTACCCGGGCCGAGGACATGATGGTGGGCTCGTCGGTCTTCATCTTCTCCGCAATGTAGCTTGCGCCCACCTCAGCATACTCATTGGCAATGGCTGCAGCCTCTTCGGGATCTGCATCGGTCACCGTAATGTCCAGCATACGGGTGTCGTTGGCATTGGTCACGCTGAGCATGTTGTCCATCTGGGTATAGGTATAGTCCAGATCCAGTGCACTGATGACCTTTTCGTGCACCTCCCACATCTCAAAGACCTTGATGTAATCGCTGGTCAGGGCGCTGCCGATCTGAATATCCGACAGGTTCAGCACCGAGTCGTTGCGGCTGACCACATAGATGGTAGAGGTGGCCTTGTAGAGGGGGGTCACCAGCAAAAAGGTATAGAGTGCTGCCAGCACCATTCCTGCTGCGGCGGCTGCCGCAATAAACTTCCAGTGGTCCAGCAGGCCCATGCAAAGTTCCAGAAGATCAATGGTATCTTCTTCCTGCTGCGGCCGCACCTCGGAACGATAAGGTTCCTGCGTTAAAGTATCTCGCTGCACTTCGTTGCTCCTTTAAAATCCCTTGGCTTTCTCCGTGAAAAATGCGGCGTCCTCTTTTTCGGAAGAGAGCGCCGCAGGACAAAGTCGTTCTGTTTTTACTTCCTGGTCACAGCTGCAATGTAGGCCTTGCCTGCCTGCAGGTTGATCATGGTAGTGGCATCCAGCTCCAGCTGGACCTTACGGACCTTACGGGCCACACCGTTCACCACAACGGTCTCCTCCACGACCACACCGGCCAGAGGCAGGTTGACGATCTTGCCGTTGGGGGTCTTGACACGGATGATCACGGCAACGGTGGTGCCGCTCTCCGGCAGAGCTGCCATGGGGACCTTGACGGTGATCTTGTCCATGTCGGTCTTGTAGCCGGAGACCTTGATTTCCTTGATCTCGCTGACGGTCACGGCGTCCTTCTCACTGCCCAGGATCTTCGCAGCTGCATCCACAGCCTCTGCAGTCAGGTACTTCTCCACGCCCTCGCCCTTCAGCTGGGTCTCTTCCTTACTGGAGTCCTCCGTGGTCTTGACCTCCACCTGCAGGCCCTCGCTGCTGACAGAACCGGAAGCAGAGACCTCAGTCTTGCCTGCATCGGCATCGGTGCCAGTCTTGCTGGGCACAGACTCCACAGCAAAAGCGGTAGCGGCAGCCATGCTCACCAGCAGAGCTGCGGAAACCATGGCGCAAACGATCTTTTTCATTTTCATAAGAATATACCCCTTTCAGACCAGTTCTCTCGGCTTTGAGAGCGTCTTTATCATAAACGTGTCTTGGGCACGCTTATTCAACTTTTTCGTAAAACAACTGCAGCACCGCCTGCTGCAACGCATCGGCATCCGGATAAAACTCCATAAAGCCATCCTCCCCGACCTGATAGGTGCCATCCGGTTTGATGGTGTCCAGCCGGGTGTAGTCCTTTGCCGCCCAGGCCTCGTTCACCAGCTGACCTTTGGCCATGCTGGTGGTCAGGTAGGGCTGCAGGGCGTCGTAGGCGTCCACGGCAAAGTTCTGATCCTTCTGCAGTTTTTCATCCAGCTGCACCGACAGCTGTCGGATGTAGCTTTCCTGCCGCGCCATGCGGGCCTCGTTGGTGCCTACACCGACACTGCGGCGGGAGCGGACATAGGTCTCGGCCTGCTCGCCCTGCAGCGTGAGGGTCGTACCCTTGGTCATGGCCGGGTCGATGGCGGAGAAATCATCCTCCAGCGTCACGGTCACACCGCCTGCCAGATCGTTCAGGGTGGAAATGCCGTCCAGCCCCATGGCCAGATACTGGTCGATGGTCTGTCCGCCCAGCAGGTTTCCCACTGCTTCCACGGTCACCTCGCAGCTGGTCTGGCGGCCATCGCCAAAGGCATAACCCAGACAGATCTGCTGGGTCACCGGCTCGTAGCGGTCCCCCAACAGGCCCAGCACCGTCACGGAGGTCATGGTATCGCGGTCGATCTGCAACTGCTGCACCGTCTTGTCCGCGTCATCCAGTACCACCAACCGCAGAAAGTCGTCTTTTTTCAGCACATAAAATCCGTCTTCTGCGGGCTTTAATTTTTCTTTTAACTCTTCTCTCCATGCCGGATGCGTAAAATCCCCGCTCCCGATCAGATGGATGCCTTTTCTGCGCGCCCACAGATCCAGATACTCCGGCGTACACTCTTTGCTGGTGGCTCTGGAATATCTGGAATGGGTGTGTAAGTCTGCAATATACATGTCTGATAACCTCTTTTCTATGTCTGTTATTCCTGACTTTTTTCTCTATAAAAAAATATAACACAATCGGGCAATTCCGTCAGCAAAATTGCTTGCATTTTCCATATCCAGGTAATATAATAATTTGGTGCAGATATTCTTATCGGCAATCGTCAGATTTCCGTCCGGGCAGACTGATTTTTTCTTGCCATCTGCTTTTTTTATGTATATTTTTACTCTCTTTCATTCTCTGAAAGAGAGATTCTATAAATCGAAGGAGGTTCTTATGAATTCCCGTACTTACTATGATATTCTCGGTGTTTCCCGGGAAGCTACATTACAGGAAATCACAAGTGCAAAAAATGCGCTTGCTAAAGTATATCACCCGGATGCCAATATGAATCAGGGCATCGACACCACTGCGTGTATGCAGGAAATACTGGAGGCGTACCGGGTACTTTCCAATCCCGAATCCCGGCACGAATATGACAAAGAATTAGGCGGTGGACAAATCCGTGTCTTCCGCACCTTTACCGTTGGTCCCGAGGATGATGAACAGGCTGCTCCGTTTGTCGTATATTGGAACGCTGCCTGTCGTCTGCAGGAAACCGTAGACCTTGCGATGGAATTTTTGGAGAACAATTCCCAGAAGAAAAAACGTACGTTTCTGTTCTTCCGCCGGAAAGATGCTGCTTCTGAGGCAGAAAAACAAAAACATCTGAACAAACTGTCTGTGCGCGCCATGCAGTATATCACTGTCTTGAAAGAAGCCGGCATCCCCTCCCAGTACTGGACCGAAGATGCAATGAACTGGGTACTGATCCGTTGGAGCCACCGTCAGAATATGGACTATCGCGTACTCTTCAATCGTAATACGAAACATCTGAATCAGGATCTCTCCAATTCCGAACGTCATAAACTTCATGTCCACGGAAAACAATTCCACAACAATCTAAAAAAACTGCTCAGCTGCGCTCTATAGGCGCAGCAGGCAGTCCTGCAGTAAGGCTTCACAGCCTTCTTTTACATCTTCGTATGTCCTGTCAAAATTCCCGGTATACCACGGATCCGCAATATCCTGCCCTGTCCGCTCTGTAAAATCAAGCAGTTTCGACACTTTTCCTTCCGGATCGCCGCCCAGAATCCGCATCATATTGCGGATATTCATGGAATCCATCCCGATCAGATAATCAAATTCGTCATATTCCCGCTTTTCTAACTGACGTGCGCGGTGATCTCCGCATGGGATACCGACCTCTTTTAATTTCCGCAGGGTGCCGTGATGAACCGGATTTCCGATTTCCTCGCGGCTGGTAGCTGCGGAATCAATGTAGAACTGATCGGTGAGGTTGTGTCTGTTGATCAGATTCTGGAAAACGTATTGCGCCATGGTGCTGCGGCAGATGTTGCCGTGGCAAATAAATAGTACCTTTATTTTCTCCATTTTATCTCCTC
>OGXL01002373.1_pt1 | contig 14066 bp, 12 predicted proteins | sample 1576311 | NCBI WGS metagenome assembly OGXL01 (sample SAMEA3541564, study PRJEB24748) | human gut metagenome | biome: human gut; feature: human-associated habitat; material: faeces | place: China | collected 2012 | reverse complement strand
CTTCACATCATAAACCACTTCTTCTGCCTTCCTGAAAATAACAAGATCATCGCGGGTATCGTTGAGCTTGTAGTTCAGATATACAGTGTGCGAGGCACCACCTTCCACATCTTTGTAAGTCACCTCACAATAGTTTTTGTTATCATTCCGATTCCAGGTCCACTTGCAGTCAACAAGTTCTCCCCCGGCAAGTTCCGGAATGTAGTAATTCTTAAGGATCACTTTGAACAGCTCATCTTCTTTTCTCCAGTTTGTGGAGGTATCCCCCGCACGTTCTTTTTCCAGAGCGATGATCTCAAGTGCTGCTTTCTGTGCATCGGTAAGCTCCGGAATTGCTGTTTTTGCTTCCTCTGCTGCCTCCTGAAGAGCCTTCGCTTTCTCCTGAACTGCTGCAAGATTTGCTGCGGCTGCCGCTGCCTCGGTACTTGCTTCGGCAACTGCTGTATCATAAGCTGCCTGTGCCGCCTTAAGCTCGTCTAACGCTGTATTGTATTCGGCTACTTTGCTGTCATAAGCTGCTTTGGCAGTCTCATACGCTTTCTGTGCATCGCCTACAATACCAGCTGCCTGATTGTAAGCATTCTTCGCCTCCTCAATGTCTGTTGCAGAATCAATTCCGGCTTGTGCTTTATCAAATGCGTCTTGTGCTTCCTGCTGCTCTTTCTTTGCATCATCCGCAATTGTATTTGCCTCATCTGCTTTTTTATCTACCTTATCAAGAGCTGCGTCGGTATCTGCTGCGGCATCTGACGCATCTTTTATGCGATCCATTGTTTTGTCAACTATTTCTTCTGCCACATTCACATCTGTACCGCCTTCGAATGTTCCGTTTGCGGTAGCATCCAATACGCCTGCTGCATCTTTTGTTGTCTGGTCTGCGCCACTGTCATCCGCAATTGTTGTATCAACTGCTGCATTTACCGCATTTTTTGCTACTTTTGTTGTTTCTCTCGTTTCTTCAGCGGCTTTCTGAACTTCTCCCACCTGTTCTGCTGCAGATTTCTGTGTTGTTACAGTTGTTGTACTCTCTTCCGGTGTTGTTTCACTGCTATTCTGTCCATCTGCATCCTCAGCAAATGCTGCAATCGGAGTAGATAATGCCATCATTGCTGCCAGTCCGACCGATAATGATCTGATCACGTTTTTGCTGGCTTTTTTGGTTAATTTTACGCCTGTAGCGTTTTCCATCATTTCCTTTTTCATCTGTATAAACCTCTTCCTTCCATTTTAATGTTTATCTCGCTGCACTTTTGCCAAGGCTGCAAAAAAACATATTTATCCTTTTTGTTATACTAACTATAACATTCAGGGCGTTACATAAAGTGTTATAAAAAGAACTAATTTTTGAAAAATCAGAGGTTTTATAGTAGTTCTTCTAATAAACGACGCAGCATTTATAATTTAGCAACGCTGCACGGTCTCTTTTGTGTAAGTTGCAAGATATTCCCGGGCTTTCTGCGGAGTTATTGCAAGTTTTTTCTGTAAACGTTCTAAAATGGTTTTCTCTGAAAGACCAAATTCATATCCTGCCGCAATGATTTCTTCCGCTCTTCCTGCCTGTTCTCCCTCTTTCCATGTCTCTTCAAATACGGTAAACATTTCATTTTCTCCTTTCCGCTCCAATAATTGATAATCCAGTTTACTGTTCACTTACCATTTGCTATATAGTTGTGGATATTGGGAATCCATGCCGATCCAGCATATATGATTTCACTCATTTGATAAAAAAAGATTTTTGCTTTACGCATTTTTAGAGTAACGGATTGCTTATATTCTGTCAAGGGATTTAAAAAAATTAAGCCAGAGGAATTTTCATGTTTTTCCTCTGGCTTAGTTTTTGATTTGTTTAATCTGTCAGATTTTCTTTCAAAGTCTTGCGCACTGCGCCCGGGCCTGCGATTTCTTTTACAAATAATTCTTCAATTTTTTCTCCAATACCGGCTTTATAGAGATCGATCCCAAAAATATTCTCATTGGATAAAATACCTTTTAACTGTCCTGTATAAGACTCCCTGTCACCGACTTTTACATCTCTTAATGCTTCCGTCAGCTCTGCAAGCATCGGATCCGAAGATAAGTCGAACTTTTCTCCCTGATCATCCACTCCTAGAAGATATCTGCACCATCCTGCAATTGCAAGCGGAATGGCTTTTAATTTCTTTGCATCTCCGTAACGTTCCACATAAGATTTAATCGTTTCTCCGTAACGGATCCCCACTTTCTGGGAAGTATCTGTTGCTATACGCTGAGGCGTATCCGGCATAAACGGGTTTGGGATCCGCACATTGATCACTTCGTCTACAAACGCTTCCGGTGATAAAATGCCAGGATTCGTAACCACCGGCATGCCCTCCACCGGGCCGATTTCATGAACCAGTTTATTGAGTTCCTGATCTTTCATTTCATCCGCAATCAACGTATACCCTAAAACACATCCATAAACTGCGAGTGCAGTATGAAGCGGATTCAGACAGGTCGTAACTTTCATTCGTTCCACCTTGTTTACCGTATCACGGTCTGTCATATAAACACCCGCCTTTTCCAATGCCGGTCTTCCATTTGGAAAATGATCTTCAATGACCAGATACTGCGGACCTTCTGCATTCACAAACGGTGCGATATATGTATTTTTTGCTGTGATCACCGGAGCAATATCTTCTACTCCAAGTTCTTCTAAAGACTTACAAACGGATTCTGCCGGTCTTGGTGTGATTTTATCGATCATAGACCATGGGAATGATACCTGATTCTCATCGGAGATATAGTTTACAAATTCGCCGGTCACATATCCTCTTTCTTTCCACTCTTTCGCCATCGCAAGAACTGAATTTCTTAATTTTTCCCCGTTGTGGGAACAGTTATCCATGGAAACGACCGCAAGCGGGGCTTTCCCTGCTTTAAAACGTTCATTCAACAGGGCGCAGACAACCGCCATTGCAGACACTGGTTTTTCCGGTCCATTTTCAATATCTTTCCGAATAAATGGAAAATAATTTCCATCCGCGCCTTTTAACGCATATCCCTTTTCCGTGATCGTAAAAGATATCATCTGCAGGCTCTTATCTGTAAATATCTCTTTCAGACGGTTCCATTCATCCGGCACATCCGACCGGGCTTTGACTGCTTCTGTCAATGAGCCCAGTATCTTTTTATCGGTCGATCCATCCGCTTTTAATGTCACAGCTAAAACAAGGTTATCATACGGTCTGTATATTTTGTCTACCACATCAAAATCAAAGGTTTCCACACAGGTAATTCCTTTTTTCATTTCACCGGAAGAAATCAGTTCGTCTGCGATTCCTCCTATAAAAATACGAAAGATATTTCCGGCTCCAAAATGTACCCACACCGGAGCTTTTTTTGTTTCCTCTGCCACTTTTTCAATATCGTATGCAGGAAGGTCAACACCTGCATTTTTCCACTGTTCTTTTTCCTGTAATCCTTCTAATGTCAGTCTCATTACCTTTCCCCTTCCTTCTTCGCTGCTTCCCACAATCCACAAAGATATGCGGCGCCTAATGCCCTGTCATAAAGTCCATATCCCGGCATTGCTTTTTCTCCCCAGATCATTCTTCCATGATCCGGGCGGATCGGTCCATCGAATCCATCTTCATAGAGTGCCTTCATCACGGCATACATATCAAATGTGCCGTCCTCACTCAGATGTGCACTCTCTTCGAAGTCTCTCATTCCATCATTGAATCTTAAATTCCTGATATGTGCAAAATGAATTCTTCCTTTTAACATATGAATGGTTGCAATCAGATCGTTATTTAAGTTTGTGCCATAAGAACCCATGCAGAATGTCACACCATTATGTTTATTTGGAACCATATCCATCATTCTCTTCAGCTTTTCCTGTGAGGATATGATCCGCGGCAGTCCAAATACACTCCAGCCCGGATCATCCGGATGGATTGCCATGTTAATGTCATATTTGTCGCAGACCGGCATGATTGCTTCCAGAAAATACTTCAGATTTTCAAAAAGTTTTTCCTCATCAATCCCTTTGTATAATGCAAATAAATCTTTGATTTTCGCCATACGCTCCGGTTCCCAGCCAGGCATAACCGTTCCGTTCATGTCACCTTTAATGGCATCAAACATTTTTTCCGGATCCATTCTGTCAATTGCATCCTGATTATATGCCATAACAGTGGTACCATCTTCTCTCACACGGTCTAATTCTGTTCTTGTCCAGTCAAATACCGGCATGAAGTTGTAGCAGACCATATGGATATCCGCTTTTCCGAGGTTTTCCAATGTCTCAATATACGCCTGGATATCACGATCCCTGCCTTCTCCGCCCGTCTTGATCGCATCGCTGACATTGACACTCTCAATTCCAGCAAGATGAAGTCCTGCGTCTTCCACTTCTTTTTTCATTGCAAGGATCTCATCCAGATTCCACACCTCTCCTGGCAGTTTGTTGTATAACGTAGTGATAATTCCTGTTGCATAGCGTGTCTGTCTGATCTGTTCTAAAGTTACGGTATCATAATCTTTTCCGAACCATCTCATTGTCATTTCCATTTTTCTGATCTCCATTTCTATTCTTATTCAAATCTTTGCCATCTTTTATTTACCCGAGGAAAAAGTTCATTGGAGCCGTTACAAGTACAGGGAATAAAACCATAAGCAGTAAAATTACTACTTCTGCCAGCAGGAACGGCCATATGGATTTTACCATTCTCTCCATGTTGATTTTACCTGCGCCACAGGCAACATTTAATACCGTACCTACCGGAGGTGTAAGTAAACCCAAAACTGTCATTAAAATAAATACAACTCCAAAATATGCAACGTCGATTCCTGCTGCTTTTACTGCCGGCAGTAATACAGGTGTCAGGATCATAATCGTAGGTGTTACATCCATGGACGTTCCAACAAGAAGCACGATCAGACAGATAATTAACATTAACGCTGTCGGATGCTCAATAAATGGTGCCAGAATACCGGTAACGATAGATGGAACATTTGCTACTGTCATCATCCAGGAAGATACCATTGCTGCTGCAGCGAGAAACATGATTACAGAAGATGACTTTGCCGCAGAAACAAGGCATTCCATCAGCATGCTGATTTTTAATTCTTTGTATACAAACAGTCCGATCACTAATGCATAAACCGCTGCAATAACGCCTGCCTCTGTCGGTGTAAATTTACCACTGCGAAGTCCAACCAAAATAAATACCGGAAGTATCAATGCCCAGAGTCCATCGAGCAATGCTTTTGCAACCTGTTTTGCTGACTGTCTCTCTGCCTTTGCAAGATTATCTTTTTTCGCAATAAAGAACCATAATACACACAAAGCCCCAGACAAATACACTGCCGGTGCAATACCGCCCATAAATAATTTTGTGACAGAAACCCCTGCCTGTACGCCAAAAATGATCATTGGCACAGAAGGCGGCATGATCGGGGATAAAATATTTCCTGCTGCGATCAGTCCGGTACAGGTATCACGCTTGTAACCCGCACGCACCATCATAGGAATGAGAATTGCTCCAAGGAATGCAGTGGACGCAACTGCTGATCCGATCATACTTGCAAATAATAAGATTGCCATAATTGCGACATAACCAAGTCCACCGCGGACATGTCCAATGATCGCATTGGCCGCATTTACAATACGCTTTGTAATACCGCCACGGTTCATAAATTCACCCGCCATGATAAAGAAAGGTACTGCCATCATGGAAAAGGAATCTGCACCAGAAAATAAATTCTGGGACAAAATCTGTGCGTTAAAACCATTCAGATATAACATCATACATACACCGCTAAATAAAAGCGCGAAGCAGATCGGAAGACCGATCAGCATACCACCGATCAAGGCAGCCAGAAATACCACTAATGTCATTTTATTTTCCTCCCTCTTCTCTCAATCTTCTTGCATATTCTTCATCAGAAAGATTCTCTGCACCATCTTTTGCTTCTGCAGCGATCTCATCATCATCCGAAGTACTCATCGTAACAATCTCAGAGATCTTCGAAGGATTTTTCAGAGCAAAAACGATGTTTATCACCGCCATAATTGCAATCGCCACACCTGTGATGATTCCGGCAAAATATAATACCGAATATGGAATCCCAAGTGCTGCTGTTCTTGAGGCAGTATTCTGTGCCACCATTTTTTCAGAACCCCACACTAAAATAATCATTAAGATCGCAATAATTGTCTGGGATACAATATACATTACCATCTGAACCTGTGGCTTCATTCTGCTGATGAGTGTATCCACGCCAAGATGTGCATTGGCACGCATTGCACTGATTGCTCCGATATAGGTAACGTATACAAAAAGGTATCTTGCCAGTTCTTCTGACCAGGTCAGACCGGCATTAAAAAAGGTTCGAAGTACAACATTCAAAAATACAAAGAACACCATTAAGCCGGTAAGAATACCTGTAAAATAGTCAATACCTTTAAATAGCTTATCTACTAATTTGTTCATAGTCTGCTTCTCCTTACTCTACTTTAATGTCATCTACCATTTTTCTGACATCATCTACCCAGTCATACTGTGCATTCAAATAATCATAAACCGGCTGTATTTTCTCTTTCATCGCTTCTCTGTCCTCATCGGAGAGTTCTGTAACGACCAGCCCGTTATCTTTCATAAACTGCTTGTCATCTGAAAGCTGCTCCTCATACAAATCCCATGCATAATCTGATGCTGCCTGTGAAGCCTCTTCAAATGCTTTCTGATCGTCTGTACTCAGACTGTTCCAGAACTCATCGCCTGCAAACAGCTCCAGTGATGAAACAATATGATTTGTCTCATAAACATAATCCTGAACTTCGTACCAGCCTTCTGTCTTTACCGTGGCAAGCGGATTGTCCTGTCCATCTGCCACTCCCTGCTCCAATGCCGTAAACACTTCTCCCATATCCATGATAACAACGTTGGCTCCAAGACTTTCGGCAAGTTTTACATGAATTGGGTTATTGGGCATCCTAAGCTTCTGTCCGTTGAAATCATCAAGGCTTTCCAGCTTCTTATTAGATGTAAACGCTCTGGCCCCGTTTGGATACCAGGAAAGCAGCTTCAATGGCTGTGTACTCTCAAGGTCTTCTGCAATATATTCCCCAAGTTCTCCCTGATAACAAACTCTTGCATGTTCTACGCCGTCAAACAGGAATGGAAAATCCGGGATAGACATTTTCGGTGTTTCAGACCACATGGTTGTTCCGACTACGCACATTTCCACGATTCCACTTTTCGTATAGTCATACGTCACCTTTTCACTTCCAAGAACGCCGGAATTATAAATCTGGATATCGTAACGTCCATCTGTCGCCTCTTCCACCATCGGTTTAAATACATCCGTTAATGCCTGTGCGGCAGGTGTCTGATCTGATACACAGACCGCGATTTTTACTAATTTACCTCCACTGTTTTCACCGGTCGATGAACAGCCTGTAAAAAGTCCTGTCATCATTGAACCGATCAGTAATGCACTTGCGCCTCTTTTTACCGCATTTGCAAGTCCCATAATTACTTTCCTCCTAAATGAAATGTTTGTAAGTTATCTCTGGTGTTTCGTTTGCATGCTAGTATGGTAGTATATCTGTTTTATTTTTTCAAGATGTATATTTTAACATATTATCCACCATATTTTTGTCTATTTTGCATAATTATCATTTGTTTTTTCTTTCTATATTGACTTCTTTTTTCTTTTGTGTAGAATACTAGTATGTAAGTTACCTTTATGGTGTTCATAAATAATCTATCACATATTCAGATAAGGAGACTATTATGAAAGCCGTACAAATTATAAAACCAAATCAATTAGAAGTTATCGATGTTGAAAAACCTGTTATTGATTCCAAAAATAATGTATTAGTAAAAATGACCGCTGCCGGAATCTGCGGATCTGATGTTGGAATTTACCATGGCACCAATGCCGCAGCTACCTATCCGCGTATTATCGGACATGAAATGGTCGGTGTCGTTGCCGAAACAGGTGATACTGTTTCTTCTTTAAAAAAAGGAGACCGTGTTATCATCAACCAGGTTACAAGCTGTGGTCACTGCTATCCATGCTCCAAAAACCGTGGCAATGTGTGTGACAGCCTTAAAGTACGAGGTGTACATATTGACGGTGGATACCGCGAATATATTGCTGTTCCTGAATCGGATTGTTATCTTCTTCCAGATTCACTTTCTGATCAGGATGCCGTGATGATCGAGCCAACCACAATTGCTATCCAGTCCTGCACGCGTGCCGAACTCGAAAAGGATGATATGCTTCTCATTTATGGCGCAGGCGCACTTGGAAGTTCTATTTTAAAAATCGCGCACACGATCTGTGACCATATTATTGTAGCAGATATTATGGATGACAAACTCTCAGAAGCCAAAGCACACGGCGCACAATTTACGATCAACGCAGCAACCGAAGATTTTCAGGCAAAAGTCCTCGAATACACACACGGCAGAGGTGCTACAGTTTCCATTGATGCTGCATGTGTAAAAAATTCTCTCTTATTACTGCTTCAGGCTACCGGAAATGCCGGCCGTGTTATCACAATGGGCTTCTCCACTGCACCGACAGAAGTAAACCAGTTCCTGATCACCTCAAAAGAACTGGACGTAAGAGGTTCACGCCTGCAGAACAAAATGTTTGGAAAAGCAATTGAAATGATCAAAGAAGGAACGCTTGATCTGAACAATTCCATTTCACATACATTTCCTCTTACAAAAGCCCAGGAAGCCTTTGATTTTGTGGACAGCAGAGATCCTTCCATCCGCAAGATCGTTTTTACTTTTGATTTTTAAAAATAGCTGGAAAAAGTTTTCTTCCAATAGTATACTAGTATATTATTAGTGAAACGAGGAAATAACAATGATTATTCTTGAAAAAGAACGCTCTGAGAATGCCAGATCCTATGCTGTCAGGGTTCTTTTATACAACATCATTCACCTGGAGTTACAGCCTGGAACCGCAGTCAGTGAAAATGAGCTTTCCAGCACGCTGTCTTTATCAAGAACACCTGTCCGTGAAGCGTTAATCGAATTAAACCGTATCGGACTTGTTGAAATACTCCCACAGCGGGGCAGTTATATTTCAAAAATTGATTATAATATTGTAGAAGAATCGCGGTTTTTACGACTGGTGACAGAAAATGCCATCTTAAAACTTTTATGTGATAAAATTAGCGATTCTGATATGGATGCATTGGAATATAATGTAAAGAAACAGCAGCGCAGCCTTGAACAGCAGGATCGTGAAACTTTCCTGGAATTAGACAATGAATTTCACGAACTGTTGTTCCGCGCCGCAGATAAAATGTGGTCCTACCATATTATTAAGGAACAGATGGTGCATTTTGACCGTCTCCGTTCCCTTTCCACCAAATCAAAGCAGCATGATTATGTATTAAAAGACCACGAAGATATTTTATATGCCATCAGACGACATGATACAGAAATGGCTGAGATGCTTATGACAAGGCATTTAACAAGGCATTTGTCCGAAAAAGAAGAACTGCTGAACCTGTATCCTGATTATTTTACGAATTAATATATATCATGAATACAAAAAATCCGGGCATCAACACCCGGATTTTTTTATGTTCTGGATACTTAGTCCATATAGGCACCCTTCATCGCGCTGGTCGCATGCTGTGCATACAATTTTAACAGACCACTCTTATATTTGCTGGTAAAACCTTTCCAGTTCTTTTTACGTTCCTCTAAGATCTGTGCAATTTCTTCCCCGGTCTTTTCCTCGCCTTTGACACCTACGATCGCAAGACGGCGGTTCTCAACATCAAGTTCAATGAGATCTCCCTCTTCCACGAATGCGATCGGGCCGCCGGCTGCTGCCTCCGGAGATACATGTCCTACGACCGGTCCTCTGGATGCGCCGGAAAAACGTCCGTCTGTGATCAGTGCAACGCTGGCTGCAAGTTTCGGGTCAGAACAGATTGCCTCGCCGGTGTAGAACATCTCCGGCATACCGCTGCCTCTCGGTCCCTCGTAGCGGATAAATACGGCATCTCCCGGTACTACTTTTCCCTTCAGGATCGCATCGATCGCTTCTTCCTCGCTGTCATACGGTTTTGCGTTTAATCTTGCATGGAACATTTCTTTCGGGCAGGCAGTGTGTTTAATGACTGCTCCCTCCGGTGCAAGGTTGCCGCGCAGGATTGCGATGCTTCCCTCTGTACCGATCGCATGGTCAAAATCAGCGATGATATCGGTACGTTTGATTTCTTTTCCGATCAGTGCGGATTTCTCTTTTAAGATCGCATCACAGTGCTCGTAGAAACCGTTCTTTTTTAACTCTTCTAAGTTCTCACCAAGTGTTTTTCCGGTAACTGTCATCACATCAAGGTGGAGCATGCTCTTGATTTCTTCCATGACTCTCGGCACACCGCCTGCATAGTAGAAATACTGTGCCGGCCAGTCTCCTGCCGGGCGGATGTTTAGCAGATAATGTGCACCGCGGTGCATTCTGTCAAACGTATCCGCATCAATTTCAAAACCAAATTCATGTGCGATTGCCGGAATGTGCATGACCGCGTTGGTGGAACCTGAGATTGCAGCATGTACCATGATCGCATTCTCAAGACTTTCCATTGTGACGATATCTTTTGCAGCAATTCCCATCTCAACTAATTTCATTAACTGTTTTCCGGCATCATAGGCAGCCTTTTTTAATTCCGGCGCAGTTGCCGGCATCAGTGCTGTTCCCGGAAGCATCAGTCCAAGTGCTTCAGCCATAACCTGCATTGTTGAAGCGGTTCCCATGAAAGAACATGCGCCACAGCTTGGACATGCATTGTGTTTGTAATAGCGGAGCTGCTCTTCCGGGATCTCACCACGCTCATACTGCGCGCTGAATTTTCCGATCTGCTCTAAGGTTAAAAGCTCATTGATCTTACAGCCCGGATCATTTTCCACATATTCCGGTTTTACAACCGTTGCTTCCATAACGCCACCGGTCACAACGATCGCGCTCATCTCTTTTAAACGGCCGATACTCATAAGCATCGCCGGCATTGCCTTGTCACAGCTTGCGATAAAAACACCACCATCAAACGTTGTAGCGTTTGCCTGCGCCTCCACAAGGTTTGTGATCGCATCTCTGTGTGCTAAAGAATAATTGATTCCATCGTGTCCCTGGGACATTCCATCGCACATATCTGTTGCATAATAACGCGCTGCTTTTCCGCCGTTTTCATCAACACCTTTTACTGCTTCTTCCACAAAAATATTTAAATGGCTTGAACCCGGATGGCTGTTTCCATAAGTACTCTCAATGATGATCTGTGGTTTGGAAAGCTCCTCCGCCTTCCATCCCATACCCATGCGAAGCGGGTCCATCTCCGGTGCAAGTTCTCTTACTTTCTGACTTCTTAATTCCATGATAATCTCCATTCTTGCGCTGCTTTTTACCGTAAAAATCTATAATATACTAAATTTCATGCTCTGTGACTGCTCTGTCATTACCGTTTCTTCTACACGAAGAAAGAAATGATCAGTGCAACGATAAATCCGGTTCCACCAACCAATGTCTCCATGATCGTCCAGGTTTTTAACGTTGTCTTCTCGTCAAGTCCGATCAGTGATCTTACCAGCCAGAATCCGGAATCGTTAAAGTGTGAGCAGACTGTCGCTCCACCGGCAACTGCTGCAACCACACATGCAAGATACATCGGTGATAAGGATGCGATCTCCGGCATTGCTGCTACAATTCCTGCTGCCATGGTCATTGCTACGGTTGCAGAACCTACACAGATTCTTACCAGTGCTGCAACTAAAAATGCTACAATAACGATTGGAAGATTTATGGATGCCACAGCATTACCAATGATCTCACCTAAGCCGGAATACTGTAAAATATAACGGAGCACGCCGCCACATGCTGTCACAAGAAGGATCAGTCCTGTCGGCTCTAAAGATTTTGTGAGGATCTTCTCTAATTCCGGCATCGTGTATCCATGTCTTGTTCCAAGGATGAACATTGCGGCTAATGTTGCGATCAGAAGTGCGGCAAACGGCTGTCCTAAAAAGTTAAATAACGGTGCCACACCTGCTAACGCCGGAACCACGCCTGCAACAGATTTCAATATGATAAGTACCAGAGGGATCATGATGATGGTAACGACCGATGCAAAACTCGGAAGTTTGGATTCATCAATATCTTCCTGGTTTGCGATCTGATCCGGAACCGGAACATAATATTTCTTTCCGCAGACAGCTCCCCAGACCGGGCCTGCAACGATCATTGCAAAAAATCCACAGCATACGCCGACTAAAATAACCCATCCAAGTTCCACATTTAACATTGTGGCAACTAATACCGGGCCAGGTGTCGGCGGAATAAATGCATGTCCAACGGCAAGTCCTGCTAAAAGCGGGATCGCATAAAACAGGGAAGATTTCTTTGTTCTTTTTGCAAGAGAAAATGCAAGTGGAATTAAAATGATAAGTCCTGCATCAAAGAATACCGGGATAGAAATAACCAGACCAGTGATTCCAAGCGCCCATGCAGCCTTCTCATCCCCAAATTTCTTTACCATTGTAACTGCTAAAGTCTGTGCTCCACCCGATGCTTCAAGTATCGCACCGAACATGGAACCGAGTCCTACCAGGAGGGCAATTCCCTTTAGCGTGTTTCCTATACCATCGTCCACCGCCGTTACGATTTCTTCAAACGGCATTCCTGCGATCAGTCCGATTGCAATCGCACCGATTAAGATCGAAAGCATTGCGTGAACCTTAAATTTGATGATCAAAACTAACAACAATGCCAGTCCGATAATTGCTGCGATAACCAGCCGGGTTGTATCTAATTCTGCGACGTTACCCATGATATACCTCCTTATTGATATTTGTATGACGTCTGATGTTTTGTTGTGATTATTGTATTTTATTGTTCATTTTTTGTCAATACATCTGATGTCTAGTTTGTTAAAACCTCTCTTTTAGACAAAAAAACAAGGTGTTTTCCTAAAAAAGCACCTTGTTTTTTGTATATTTTTCCGATATTGCATCATGTCATATGACGTCTTACCAGTTTTTGGAGTTTTTGTCCCTTACTCATTTTTTTGCTGCGCCTCCGCCTGTTTTTTCAAAATCATCTGACGATTATAATTGAGGTGCATGATCATCGCATATTTTGCACCCGCACTGTCTCCATTTAAGATTGCATCCGTGATCGCACGGTGGGTATCAATCGTTTCGTCTTTTAACTGGCGGTGTGTCAGGTTCACGAACGTGATGACCGCCGACTGAATGATCGGTACCAGTTTCTCAATGACTTTATTTTTGCTGCACCGCGCAATGTAAGTGTGAAATTCCACATCTTTCTGCAGATGGTTCTCCCCGGCAAGATACAGATTTTCCACCTCATCACACAGCCGCTTTAACTCCGCCTTTTCCTCGTCCGTCGCGTTTTCACTTGCCAGCATGGCGATCTCCGGCTCTAACATCAGGCGCACATTGCAGAGGTCTAACGCCAGTTCATATTTGTCCGTAAACCCTGAAAGCCCTAACGGATCATCCTCTAAGCGGTTTGTCCCGATCACATAAGTCCCGGAACCCCTGCGAACCTCAAGCACACCTTTGGAAACCAGGCTTTTTACCGTCTCCCGCACCGTGCTCCGCCCAACGCCGAACAGCTCTGCCAGTTCAAACTCATTTGGCAGTTTCTCACCTATTTTCACCGGTGTATGCAAAATATAATCCATCAGTTCTTCTTCCACATGCGGTGCTAATAATTCCCGGCTCTTTTTTTCCATATTGTATTATTTTCTCCTTTGTCCTGTGTGATACATAAAGACATCATACCACTTTTTGCCGGATGTTTGAACGCAAAATTTTTAACGTGCCTTCGCAAAATAGTCATTCAAAATTTCCTTGATGTAGTGATAGCGTCTTGCATAAGAGTTTTCCACACGGATGATCTGCATATGGTGCGCCTTACAGATCTCATTTTTCTGTCTGTCCCGCTCCCGTACCACTTCATCCTCAAAATGCTCCTTGCCGTCGAGTTCGATCGCAAAAACGGGCAGCTCGCTTTTTCCCCTCTTTTCATAGACAACAAAG